>OCTA010003963.1_pt1 | contig 13065 bp, 11 predicted proteins | sample 1538991 | NCBI WGS metagenome assembly OCTA01 (sample SAMEA3539302, study PRJEB22396) | soil metagenome | biome: tundra; feature: field; material: soil | place: USA | collected 2010-05 | depth 0.15 m
CCGCGATCCTTGGCCTTGAGCTTGGCGCGGTAGCGGTTGCTCTTGTGGCGATTCGCCTTGCGCGGCTTCTTCGAAAGGACGATGTACATGGCCTCGGACCCTCACCCCGCGTTGAATGCGGCCCGCGTGGTTACCATGAACGTCAGGCTCGTGCACGAGTTCCGCTTCGAGGCGGCCCATCGGCTCCCGAAGGTGCCCCCGGGGCACAAGTGCGCGCGACTCCATGGGCACAGCTTTCGGGTCGAGCTCGCCGTGGCGGGCCCGGTCGACCCGGGCACCGGCTGGTTCATAGACTACCAGCTCCTCTACGACGCGTGGACGCCGCTCGACTCGCTCCTCGACCACAACTACCTGAATGAGCTGCCTGGCCTCGAGAACCCGACCAGCGAGCTCCTCGCGGCGTGGGTGTGGGAGCGCATCAAGCCGGCCTTGCCGTCGCTCGTTCGGGTGACCGTCTTCGAGACGTGCGAGGCGCGCTGCGAGTACGAAGGGCGCTGACGGGCGCCGACGTTCGCGAGCGAGACGCATGAAGACGATCGCGTGTCGGTGCGAAGACGTCACGCTGCACGACCTCGACGACGCCATCGCGCGGGGTCACCGCGATCTCGAGTCGCTGAAGCGGTACACAGGCTTCGGCACGGGCTGGTGCCAGGGCAAGGGATGCGTCGCGCTCTGCGCCGCGCACCTCGCTCGCGCAGGCGGGAGCGCCGCGCTGCCGATCACGCCGCGACCGCCGGTGCACCCTCTCCGGCTCGCCGATCTGGCTGGGCTCGCGAGCATCGCCAGCGACGACGAACAGAGCGGACGCCCCCCGCGGTGAGCGCGGAACCGCGGCGCGCCAGGCTCGGACGGCTCGCGCAGAGAGCCCCGCTGAGCGTCGCCTGGGCGCTCGCCTGCATGATCGGGTGCGTCGTGATCGCGCGAGCCGCTCCCGCGCGCGCCGAGACGTCGAATACGGCGAGCGATACGCTGGCTGCCGTTCGCGAGCGGTCCGAGCTCGTCTGGGGCGGCGACATCCAGGGCGGCGAGCCCTACGTCTTCGAAGACCCTCGCGATCCATCGCACCTCGTCGGGTTCGAGGTCGAGATCGCGGGAGCCCTGGCGCGCGAGCTCGGGTTGAAGCGCGCGCGCTTCGCGGAAGTGCAGTGGTCGAACCTCGTCCCTTCGCTGGAGCGAGGGGACATCGACGTCGTGCTCAACGGCCTCGAGGACACGCCCGAGCGGCGCGCGCGTCTTCGGCTGTCGCGGCCGTACTTCGTGTTCCACGAAGTGCTGGCCGTGCAGCGCGGCGCCCCGTACCGGTCGCTCGACGATCTCCGCGGCAAGCGCGTGGGGACCTTGAACCAGACTTACGCCCTCGAGCTCTTGCAGGGCCGACCCGCCGACCGCGCGGTCGAGATCGCGCTCTACGAGGGTCAAGAGGAGCCGTACTACGACCTCCAGGTCGGTCGCGTCGACGCCGTCTTCCTCGATCACGTCATCGCCGCGCGCTACGGCTGTCCGCTCGCCGGAGTCGAGTGCCTCCCCGGCGACCAGCCGCGCGGGACGTACGTCGTCGGTCTGCGTCGCGGCGACGCGGCGCTCGCCGGCGCCATCGACGGCGCGCTCGGTCGCATCCTCGCGAGCGGCGAGCTCCGGCGCATCCTCGAGACGTGGCACTTGTGGGACGACGCCCAGGAGGGGCTGGCCTCGGCGCACGGGCCGGCCGATGCCCCCGACGCCTATTCCGCCGCGCCGGCCCCGTCGCTGAGCCGCGGGCAGATCGTGCTTTTCTTCCAGGGCGCCGCGGTGACCATCGTTCTCTCGGTGGCGGCCTTCGCGATCGCGGTGCCGCTCGGGATGTTGCTCGCCGCGACGCGCGTCAACGCCGGGCGCCTCGCCTGTGTCGTGGCCACGGCCTACGTCGAGCTGCTCCGAGGGACACCGGTGCTCCTGCAGCTCTACGTTCTCTACTTCGGGCTCGCGCCCGTGCTCCGGCTCGGTCCCATTACCGCGGCGACGCTCGGCCTCGGCCTGAACTACGCCGCATACGAAGCCGAGGTGTACCGCGGCGCCCTCCTGGCCGTACCGCGCGGCCAGACCGAGGCGGCCGCCGCGCTGGGCCTCGGCCGCTGGCAGGCGCTCCGATACGTCATGCTCCCGCAAGCCGTGCGGACCGCGCTGCCGGCGGTGACGAACGACTTCGTCTCGCTCTTGAAGGACTCGTCGCTCGTCAGCGTACTCACGGTCGTCGAGCTGACCAAGCGGATGACGATCGCCGCGGTGGAGATCCGGAGCTGGCTCGGCCCGGGCCTCCTGTGCGCCGCGCTGTACTTCGCGATGAGCTTCCCCCTGTCGCGCCTGTCGCGCCACCTCGAGACGAGGCTCGAGAATGATCCACGTCCGCGCATTGCGTAAGCGCTTCGGCCCGCGCGTCGTTCTCGACGGCATCGACGCACGCGTGCGCGAGCGCGAGTGCGTCGCGATCGTGGGCCCGAGCGGCTGCGGCAAGTCGACCCTGCTCCGGTGCCTCAACGCGCTCGAGCCCTTCGACGGGGGCGCCGTCGACATCGCCGGCTTCGCGCTCACGGGCGGCGCGGGCCCCGGGCGCGTCGCGGCGCGCGCGCTGAGGGAGGCCGTCGGCATGGTGTTCCAGGAGCTGCACCTCTTTCCCCACCTGACGGCCCTCGAGAACGTCGCGCTGGCGCCGCGCGTCGTCGCGGGTCGAGCGCGCGCCGAGGCGATGGATCGAGGTCGCGAGCTCCTCGCGCGCGTGGGGCTCGGCGATCGAGCGGAGTCGTACCCGGGGGAGCTGTCGGGAGGTCAGAAGCAGCGCGTGGCGATCGCCCGCGCGATCGCCATGCCCCTCAAGGTGCTCCTGCTCGACGAGCCGACGAGCGCCCTCGATCCGGCGATGCGCGAAGAGGTCCGTGAAGTCGTGCGGTCGCTGTCGCGCGAGAACGCGCTGACCTTGGTGCTCGCGACGCACGAGATGCGACTCGCGAGCGAGCTCGCGGACCGCGTGTGGGCCATGAAAGACGGGAGGATCGTCGCCGAGGGACCGCCCGCGGAGGTGCTCTAGCGGCGGCGCAGCCGTCCGCGTCCTGGGAAGCGGCGGCGCAGCCGACCGCGTCCTGGGAAGCGGCGGCGCAGCCGACCGCGTCCTGGGAGGTCACGACGGAGGCGGTCGCGCTATGCGCGGCGGCCCCCTAGGCGCCGGGCTGGGCCTGGTCTCGGCGAGGAGGCACCGCGAGCGCGGCGGCGCCCGTGAGGACGAGCGCGATCCACACCGAGTCGGCGAGCAAGAGGTGGACGATCTGCATCGCGATCGGCGCGCGTGTGAGCACGTCGAAGATCCCGGCGGCGACCTGGGCGACCGCGAGCGACGCCGCGACCTTCGAGAACACGCGCGTGGCGGGGGTGGGCCGAAGCGACCGGACCAGGCCCATCACGACGACGACCATACCCGCCGTCATGATGGCGAGCGCCGGATGGATCGCGCGGAGCCGGATGAAGAGATGCGCGCCCGCCGCGAAGTCTTGGGCGATGCCGGCGGCGAGCGAGGGCGTCGGGAACAGCGTATCTCCGAGCGCGGTCACTGCGCCGGTCGCCCCGACGAACACCATCGCGCCCAGCGCGCCGCCCACGGCAAGGACCACCGAGCGCTGTCCGCGGAGGCGCAGCGCGCCGCCGCCCGACGCCCACCACGCCGTGACGGCGGTCGAGCCGAGGAGCAAGAACGTGTTGACGAGATGCAGGCTGATGCTCAGCGCGCGCTTCATCGATGCGTCGTGCGCGACCAGCTCGAAGAGAACGAGGCCGGCGCCGATGAGCGCCTCGGCCATCATGAGGAGCGCGGTCGTCCACGCGCCACGGCGCACCCGGTGCCCGCGGGGGTAGGCGCGAATCGCCAGAGCGAGGAGCACCAGCGTGCCGATCATCGCGCCGCCGCTCGACAGGCGGTGCGAGAGCTCGATGAGCGTCTCGACGCGGTGCGCGCGCGGGATGATCTCGCCGTTGCACGTGGGCCAGTGGCGGCCGCAGCCGGCGCCGGACCCGCTCGCCCGAACGTAGGCCCCCCAGGCGACCACCAGCACCTCGTAACCGAGGAGGGCCCAGGCGAACCGTGCCGGCGAGCGCGCGGGCGCCGCCGCCACCGCGGCAGCCCTGGCCGCGGTCGTCATCGCGATCGGCGCCAAGGCGCGCCTTTCTGGATCATTGGCGATCACAGGGCGGGTAGTAGCCGACGCGCCGGAGACCATCCAGCGCGCCCGGTGCCCCTACATGCCGACTACATGAGATCACGGCGTAGGCGGCAAAGGCCTCCGGAGTTCGGCGAGTTCGCATCGATGGCCTTGCGTCGATGTTAGTCTGGTGTTGCCGTGGCCGCTCTCTCGACGCCGGACCCGAAGGCAGACGCACGCGGGGAGAGACCCGCCGAGCGCCTGCGGCTCCTCCGGCCTCTCGGCGCGCAGAGCGTGCCCGCGTGGGCGGCGCTCGACGCGACCGTCGAAGGGAGCGGACGGCTCGTCGTGGCCGAGCGCGCGCAGCGGCGAGCGTTCGACGACGCCGACATCGCCGACTGGATTCGCGACGCTCGACGGCTCGAGGCGCTCGATCATCCCAACGTGGCGCGCGTGCGCGACGTGCTGATCCGGAGCGACGAGGTCCTCGTTGTCACCGATTATATCGACGGGGTCAGGTGGCGAGAGGTCGCGGCCGCGACGCCGCCGCCTCCGCTCGAGATCTCGCTCCGCGTGTTCGTCGACGTGTTGGCCGGCCTGAACGCGCTGCACAACCTGCGCGACGCCAAGCGCGAGCCGCTCAAGCTCGTTCACGGCGCCCTGACGCCCGAGAACCTCATCGTCGGTCTCGATGGCGTCACGCGACTCCTCGGCGCGGCGCGCCCTCGCGCCGCGCCGATTCGCGCCGGCGGCAGCGCGTACCTCGCTCCCGAGGTGCTCCTCGAAGACGACACGGCCGACGCAAAGGCCGACACCTACGGCGTCGGCGTGATGCTCTGGGAGGCGTTGAGCGGCGAGCCCTTCCTGCCCGGCCTGCAGCCGGCGGCGATCGTCACCCACTTGCTGAGCGGTCGCGCGCCACCGGTGACTGTTCCCGCGTCCCTCCCGTGGGCGGCGCCGCTGGCCGACGTCGTGAAGCGCGCGATGTCGGCGGACCCCGGGAAGCGTTTCGGGTCGGCGTCGGCGATGGCCGCCGAGCTTCGACGCATCGCCGGCGCGAAGCTCCCCGCCCCGGGCCGCGTCGCCACGCTCGTCCGCGCAGCGTTCGGTGAGGCCGTACGCGCCCGCCGCGAGGATCTCGAGCGGGGGGTGGTCCAGGCGCCCTCGGAGGCCGAAGACGCGTGGGCGCCGATCTCGGTCGAGCTCCCGATCGAGGTCGCCGACCTGCCGGCCGAAGAGGCTTCGCAGACGGCGCCGACCGTGCCGCCACCGGCCCCAGGGCCCACGCCGGCCCCGCCGCCGGGGTCGACACCGGCGACGCTCGGCCGCGCACCGTCAGCCTCGGCGCCCTTCGAGGCGCGTCCTGCCACGCCGGTCGCGCTCGCGCTGCCGCCGACCGTCCCGGCGTTCGTACCACAGCCGCTGTCTCCTCCGCGCGCGCCCTCCTTTCCGGAGGCGACGACCGCGGTGCCCATCGCGTTGACGGTCCCCGCGGTCGCGACGCCGATCGCGATCGCCACGCCGATCGTGCTCGCCGTCACCTCGGGTCGCCCGAGCGCGGTTCGCTTCGGCCTCGTGGGCCTCGCGCTGCTCGCGATCGCAGCCGCGACCTGGTGGCTGGCCGCGGGCAGCTCCGGCGGCCCTCGACCCGCACCGCATGCCGTCACGGAACCGTCCACCGTGGCTCCGACCGTGGAGAGGCCCCGGCCGCCACCGCAGGCCGCAGCCGGATCGTCAGCAAGCTTACGATCGACCCCGAACGAGAACGCCGTGACCAACCCACTCTCGCCCGTGGCGTCAATCACATCGCCCGACGCCCCCCCCGTGGCCGCACCCGCGGCGCGTCCCTACGTTGCACCGACCTCGCCCGTCGCCCCGCGGATCGCCACGCCATCCACCTGGGCAAAGCCACGACCCACGGTGACCCGTCGCGGCTACGACCCGCAGGGGATCTGACATGCATCGATCTCACTCGCCGAGGGCCAGGCTCGCATCCGCGCTCGCGTCCAGGCTCGCGCCCGCGCGCGGCCTCGCCGCAGCCGCCCTCGCCGCGTTCGTGCTGGCCCAGGCTTCGCCCGCGCGGGCCGACGGGGTTCTCCCTGCCGCGGCCACGGCGGTGCAGCGCGAGCAGGCGCAGTCCCGCTTCGTTCGTGGCAAGGACTTGATGGCCAGGCAGAGCTACGATGCGGCGCTCGTCGAGTTCCGGGCGTCGCACGACATCGTCTCGAGCCCGAACACGCGTCTCGAGCTCGCGCGCTGTCTGCTCGCGATGGGTAAGCTCGTCGACGCCTACGCGGAGCTGGGGCGGACGGCCATCGAGGCGAAGGAGCTGAGAGCCGAAGACAACCGGTACCAGCGCGCCTACGAAGCCGCGAGCAGCGAGCGGGCGCAGCTCCAGCAGAAGCTCGGCTTCGTGACGCTGGCCATCCAGAACGCGTCCGACGATACAAAACTCACGATGGGCGGCGAAGAACTCCGCCGCGCCGCCTGGACCGAGCCGGCGCCGGCCCTCGCGGGCACGACCGAAGTGGTCGTCACGACCCCAGGGCACGTGCCGGTGACGCGCAGCGTGACGCTCGCGGCCGGCGCGAGCACGACCCTCACGCTCGATGCCCGGTCGGGGGCTTCCAGCGACCCGGAGCCCCCCGTCGCGTTCGAACCGCTCCCCGTGACGCGCACCGTGCACGGTCCGTCGCTCCGCACGTGGGCCTACGTCTCGGGGGGCGTCGGCGTCGTCGGGCTCGGGGCATTCGTTCTCTTCGGCGAGCTCGCGCGCTCCAAGTACGACCAGCTGCAGACCGACTGCGCCGACCGGCCCTGTCCGACGTCGCAGGCGGGCGCGATCTCGGGAGGAAAGACGGATCAGACGATCGCGAACGTCGGGCTGGTGGTCGGGATTCTCGGGGCCGCCGCCAGTACCACGCTCTTCGTCCTCTCGCGCAAGAGAGCCGACGCTGCGCCCGCTGCGGCGCTGGTCGTCGCTCCGTCGTGGATCGGCCTCCGGGGCAGCCTTTGATGGTCGCGGTGCGGCGTCCGCCGCGACTCCTGCTCGTCGTCGCGGGCGCGCTCGCGAGCCTCGGACTGGCCGCCTGCGCGCTCGACTTCGATCGCTTCGACCCGGTGTCCGCCGATGCCGCCGCTCCACGACCCGACGCAGGACCGGCGGACGGCGCAGGCCTCGTCGGTGCCGACGACGCGACCCCCGACGCGGACGACGACGGGGCCGTCCTCGAGGCGACGATTCCCGACGCGGGCGAGACCGGGGCAGGCGACAACGGCGATGCACGCGCGGGCGATGCCGGCCCCTCGGCCGACGCGTCGGATGCGGGCGCGTGCACGGCCTCGCCGACCTGCATCGCATCGGCCCACACGTGCGGCACGAACTGCGCGCAGACGGAGCAGCAGTGCGCGTCGCGGTGCTCGACCAACAACTGCCGAACCAACTGCACCCGCACCGAGAACTCGTGCGTCACGCAGTGCTCGGACACGTGCGCGACGTGCACCCAGTCCGCAGGCTGCAGCGCGACCGCGGCGTGCGCCACCGCCGCGAAGCCCTAGCGCTGACGATTCCCGCTCGGCTCGCGCTCGAGAGCTCCACCCCTCTCACGGCTCTGCGCTCTCTGCGCCTCGGCGGCCCATCTCCCTCTTCTCGCGGCGACGCGGATGCGCGCCAAGTTGGTCTACGCGGCCTGCATCCGCGCCTGCATGACGTCGCTCATGAGGGCCGTCACGATGCGCGGGTCGCGGAACACGTTGAGGTTCGGGGCGAGGATCTTCGCGTAGCGGTCGAAGTAGAGCATCTGCTTGACGACGAGCACGAAGTCGCGAGGCATTCGCAGCCCGTGGCGAATGGCCGTGCGCATGATCGCCGGGATCACGTCGGCATACTTGATCGCCGCGAGTTCGTTCTCGAGCATCGGCTCGTAGGCGATCTCCAGGTCCTTCGCGAGCGCGTCGAGGTCGACCTTCTGGTCGGTCGCGCCCATCGTCGCCATGACCTCGGCGAGCTTCTTGAAGTCCGCCGTAGAGAACGCCAGGAGGTAGTCGGTGACCTGTTCGCGACGCTCGCGGCCGAAGCGACCCACGATCCCGAAATCGAGGAAACCGACGCGACCGTCGGCGAGGGTCATCAGATTCCCGGCATGAACGTCGCCGTGAAAGAAGCCATGGATGATCATGCACTGAAACCAAGCGCGCATGCCGAGGAGCAGGGTCGCTTCCCCGTCGACGTTCGACGCCCTGAGGTTCTCGACGTCGTCGACCCGGTGGCCGAAGAACCGCTCCATCACCAGCAGCCGCCGGGTCGTCAGGGCGTCGACCGGCTTCGGAGCCGAGACCTTCACCTGGTCGTGCTCGACCATGATGCGGTTAAACTCCGTCATGTTCGCGGCCTCTCTCCGGAAGTCGAGCTCTTCGCGAATGTTCGACTCGAAGTCCTCGACGATCCCGCGCGGATTGGCCAGATCGCCGAGCGGCACCATCGACATGATCCGCGCCATGAACTTGAGGACGTGCAGATCGGCCTCGACGAGGTCGGCGATCCCGGGCCGCTGCACCTTGATGACCACGTCCTTGCCGTCGAGCAGCTTCGCGGCGTGAACCTGGGCGATCGACGCGGACGCGAGCGGCTTGGCGTCGATCGACTCGAAGGTCTCGCTCGTGTCTTTCTCGAGGTCTTCGCTCAAGATTCGCTCGACGTCGGCGAAGTCGAAGGGCGGAACGCGATCGAGGCATTTGTGAAACTCGAGGCAATAGCGCTCGGGAAAGAGCCCCTGGCTCGACGCGACGAGCTGACCCAGCTTGATGTACGTGGGCCCGAGCTCCTCGAAGGCCCGCCGAATGACGATCGGGCCCGTCGCGTCGGGATCGCCCAGGCGCCTGGCGATGGCGGTCAGCACGACCCACGTGGTCACGAGGATGCGCCGCAGCGTGCGCGACGGGAAGCTCGCGACGAGCAAGACGATCCCGAGCCCGACGAGGGCCGCAAGCACGCTGGAATTCATGGCCGGGTGATAGATGAGCCCCGGCGTGAAAACCGTCAAGGGCACGGCTCAGCGTCGGCCCCGACGAACGCGCCTCCGCCGGCGCCCGAAGGGCGCGACAGCGCCGCCTTTGCGGTCACGTCGACCCGCGCGCCCTTTGAGGGGCTTGCCCAGCGTATAGCCGACGCCGCTCGAAGGCGCCGGTCAAGGCGCTCCGCAGGTGCCGGACAGCCCTGCGATCCAGTCGCTCACGAGCTGCGCGGCCTCGGCGTGCTCGAGGCTCCTCCCGAGCTCGGGCATCATGATGCTCGGCGCGGTCGACTGCATCCGGTAGAGGAGGATCGACTGGCCGGGTTGACCGGGCACGATGTCGTAGTGCTCGTTGGCCGCGGCCTTCCCCGCGGCCACGGGTGGCTTGCAGACGCCGAGCGTGTAAGGGTCCGCCTCGGTGTTCGAGAGCACGAGCCCCGTCGTTCGCGCTTCGCCGTTGCCGTTGTGGCAGTACTTGCAGTTGGCCTGGAGATACGCGCGCGCTCGAGCGGTCGTGTCGCCCGTCGCCGGGTCGTCCCATACGGCGAGCTTCGGAGCCGCCGCGGGTGTGGGCGCGCCCGAGAGGAGGCCCACGCGTGCCCAGTGCGCGAGCTGGTTCTCGGCGCCCGACGCGTACGCGAAGTCGCGATTGAGCTGCGCTGCGCTCGGGCCGAGCGTGATCATCGCCCCGTCGTTCGCGTGGCACTTGCGGCACTGGGCCTGGCTCGGGACGAGGTAGTTCGGCGTCTGCGTCTTCCCCCCTGCGTCGATGAACGAGAACGTGACGATCGCACCACCGGCCGACGGCTGCGCGCTCTTCTGCGCGTCGTCCCACGGATAGCTCGACCCCACCCATCCCGCCGCGGACCGTATGAGCACGCGCGTCTCGAGCCATCGAACCGGCGCGTTCGCCACGCGGAGATCGGCCGGGAACCCGAACGACTTCGTGATCACCGTGCCCACCGGAAACTCGAATCGATCGTCCGCCACGTACGCAACCGACGTCCCCGGCGGGAGCCACACGGTCCGGTACTTCACGGCGTAGTCCGAGAAGAGCGGCGTGTTCACGTCGTACGGAGTCGCGGCGGCGTTCGGAACGACCTGGCCGTCTGCCACGTGGACCATGCAGTACGCGTCGAGCGACGGCGCGAAGTCTCCGCCGGTATCCACGCCAGCGGCACCGGGGCTGCACGTCGGCCCCGCCGGCGTGCTGCTCCCGCACGCCGCGGACGAACCAGCGATGGCGATCGCGAACATTCCTCCGAGCGAGGAGCGCGAGAAGAGCGAGCGGCGCATCACGCGACCCCTGGAGCCGTCAGGGCTTGAGCCCGGGGAACGTCACGGGCGCGAGCGGCGGCAAGGTGCAGTCGAAGGGCGCCGGATCGCAGACCACGAGCTTGCTCTCGTCGGGAGCGTTCGTGTCGAGCTGGTCGAAGTGCATGTTGCACACGCCCGACGCCGTCGGCTCGTGGATGCAGATCTGCATCGGGTTGGGTCCGGCCGGGAGAGCCGGATCGGCGATTCCGTCCCAGAGCACGTCGGGCACGTTGCCGCCCGGGTATACGCTCGTTCCCGTGGCCAAGACGAGGCCGATGTCGGCCGCGAGGTCCGGCATCGTGCCGTTGGTCATGAACGTGTTGTCGTGCAGGTAAATCTTCGAGGGCCACTCGTAATAGCTGGCGTCGGTGAAGGCCATCTGCGCGAGCGCGTAGCTGATGATCCCGGCGCCCGAGTCCTTGTTGCCGATGATCATGTTGTCGAACACCTCGACGTCGTGGTTGGCCATGACGAAGAAGCCGGTGCCCCCCGGCACGAGGCTCACGATGTCGCCCGCGGCGGCGAAGTTCTCGGTGTCGTTCGACTTGATGACGTTCTGGTGAACGCGGATGTCGTGACCGCCCTCTTGCGTGAGGCCGGGCAGGTCGAAGACGAGAATGCCGGCGGTGTTGTCGTGCGAGTCGTTGCCGTACACGTCGGCGAAGAACGAGTTCTCGATCTCGATCCCGGCCACGTTCGCGAACGCCTCGTTGTTCCGGACCACGATCTGCTGCGACTGGCCCACGTAGATGCCGGAGTCCGAGGCGCCGCTGATGGCGCACTGCTCGATGAGCACGTTCTCCGACTGCACGGGATAGAGCCCGTACGCGCCGTGCGACTTGCTGTCTTTCGAGGTCCACTTGACCTCCACGGAGCGGAAGGTGAGGCCCGTCACGCCGAGAGCCTTGCTCGCGTTGCCCGGCGAGTCTTGCACGGTGAAGTCCTGGAACGTGAGATCTCGAACCGACTGCGCGTAGAGGGCGTCGTCGCCCTGCTTCTGTCCGTGAAAGTCGAGGATGGTCTTGCCCTGCCCCGCCCCGAGGATCGTCACCCCGTTCGCCGCGCCGAGCGCGAGCTGGTTATCGAACTCGTAGGTGCCGGGCGCGAACGCCAGGGTGTCGCCGTCCTTCACCCCGGCGAAGGCGCCGGCGATCGCCGTCTCGGGCGCGTTGGCCGCGATCGAGACGCAGCGACCCGCGCCTTTGCAGAGCGGACTGCTCGACCCGATGGGCGACGCCGTCGCGGGGGCCGACGGCGAGCTGCTGCTGCAGCCAGTGGCGACGACCCCCAGCAGACACGCGAAGCCGCCGGCGAGCCTGCGGGTCCGCGCGCCGGGGGGCATGCCCCCCGGCAAGGGGGGCAACGAACCGATGAAAGCCATCTCCAAGGTGTACACCAGCGGCCGCGCAGCCGGCGACGGGGCGGCCGCCGCGAAGGGGGGCCCGCCGGCACGGCCGAGCTCGAAGGGCCCGGTGGTAAGATCCAGCTCTGCCAAAAGCTTGTCCGGGCGCGCCAGTCTGCCTGCGGGGCCGTTGACGAGGCGCCGGCCGAGCGAGTAGCTCAAACGAGCGCACGAGTCCCGCATCCGTCACGAACTAGCTGAACCTGGGCAAACCAGGACGCAAACCAGGACGCAAACCAGGGGGATGTGGGCCCGTGACGCCGAATTCCCATCACCGTCGAGTACGGAGAGCGCAGACCATGAGCGACGTCGTCAAGTTCGAGAAGCGCGGCCACATCGGGGTCATCGGAGTCGACAACCCGCCCGTCAACGCCCTCGGGCAGGCCGTCCGGCAGGGGCTCATCGAAACCCTCGCCAAGGCCCTCGCCGACACCGATGTGCAGGCGATCGTCCTCATCGGAAAAGGTCGCACCTTCGTCGCGGGCGCCGACATCTCCGAGTTCGGCAAGCCCCCGAAGGAGCCCGGGTTCGCGGAGGTGCTCGACGCGCTCGACGCGAGCACCAAGCCCGTGGTGGCTGCGCTGCACGGAACGGCCCTCGGCGGCGGCCTCGAGCTCGCCCTCGGCTGCAACTACCGGGTCGCCGTGAAGGAGGCCAAGTGCGGCCTCCCCGAGGTCAAGCTCGGCATCCTCCCCGGCGCCGGCGGAACCCAGCGGCTTCCGCGCCTCATCGGGGTGCCCAAGGCGCTCGAGATGATCGTGAGCGGCGACCCGATCAACGCGACGCAGGCACGGGCTGTCGGCCTGCTCGACGAGATCGTCGAGGGCGACTTGCTCGAAGGCGCGCTCACCTTCGCCGCTCGCGTCGCTGAGCAGCGCCCGCTGCCGCGCGTGCGCGACCTGACGGCGAACGTCGACAAGACCAAGGTCGACCCCGCTGTCTTCACCAAGGCCGCGAAGGACGCGGCCGCGCGCGCCCGGGGCGGGCAAGCGCCGCTCCGTTGCGTCGAGGCGGTGAAGGCCGCCGTCGAGCTCCCCTTCGACGCTGGCCTGAAGCGCGAGCGCGAGCTCTTCGAAGAGGCCATGAAGTCGACCGAGTCGGCGGCGCTCCGTCACGTCTTCTTCGCCGAGCGCACCGCGGCCAAGATCCCGGACATCGCGGCCGACACGCC
>OCTA010003966.1_pt1 | contig 13062 bp, 13 predicted proteins | sample 1538991 | NCBI WGS metagenome assembly OCTA01 (sample SAMEA3539302, study PRJEB22396) | soil metagenome | biome: tundra; feature: field; material: soil | place: USA | collected 2010-05 | depth 0.15 m
TTAGGATCAGCTTCTATTGATTTGCTACAACAATCAAGTGAGTCCTTAGCCGGTCGTATCACATATATCGAGCTTTATCCGGTAGATGCTTTGGAATACGCCGGGAACAGCCTTGATAAGTTGAATAGTCTATGGTTGCGGGGCGGTTTCCCCGAAAGCCTGTTGGCCCAATCTGGGAAAGATAGTATGCAATGGCGGTTTGATTTTACAAAGACTTATATGGAACGGGATATTCCACAATTGGGTCCTCGTATTCCGGCAGAAACGCTAGAACGCTTTTGGACGATGCTGGCGCATAATCAGGGATCTGTTTTAAATGCTGCGCATCTTGCAAGAAATCTCGATGTTTCCGGTGTAACGATCGGACGTTATCTTGATCTGATGGCAGATTTGTTATTGGTGCGGCGTTTAAAACCCTGGACATTTAATATCGGTAAACGCCATGTTCGATCACCCAAGATTTATATACGGGATAGCGGTATAACCCATGCTCTTTTGAACGTAGGGTCTTATAATGATTTATTAGGTCATCCTGTTGTTGGAGGAAGCTGGGAAGGATTTGTTATTGAGAATATAATGTCCGTGGCACCCCCTAGAGTTCAACCATTCTATTATGGCACGCCTGGAGGTGCAGAAATTGATTTGCTTCTCGAATTTGCAACAAATGAAAAATGGGCGGTTGAAATAAAAAGAAGTTCGTCCCCATCTTTGACCAAAGGTTTTCACATTGCCTGTGATGATATAAAGCCGCAAAGACGGTATGTGATTTATAGCGGCAGGGATCGTTTTTCTCTCGGAGAAGGAATCACAGCTATTTCTTTACCTGATTTTATGGAGGACGTTTTGGAGCAACACTGAGCGGATATCACAACCAAAAAGTGTTTAAGCCAAGTTTCCATTGTTTACTGAGCCTACTTTAGGATATTTTACGGATCATCCTTAAGTCAACTAGATTCAATTAGCATCACCAGGACATTGAAAACTCTATCGGTAATGGCTGGTTCCAGGAAAATAATAATCTTTTTGATAGCCGTGCAACTACCACGGACTTTATACAACAAGGGGTACAGATATCCGACATACAGGATACTTTCCATTTTTCTTGCCTCTTTTAGTCCATAACCAGATTTTAGTTGTTACGCCCATAAAATAAATTTACCCTACAATTTACCCTACAAATATAAAAGAAAACAAAAGAATGTCTTTTATTCTCTTTTAGGCAAACAAGACTTTATGAACGGATAATCAACAAATTAGCCTGTATTCTTTTATGCTCTTTTATTTTAAAAACAAACAAAAGAATCTGCTTTCTTTCTTACAAGCAGAGGGTCCGCGGTTCGAACCCGTGTCAAATTCGACAGAATCTTTACAGTTTAATTATTCAACATCCCAGATAAGCAATGTTTAATGGAAACAAGGAATTTGATATTTGAAGTTGCATTAGTGTCTTTGTCTTGTAAAGCAATTTCAGAATATTTCTGCTTTACCATTTCTTTTACATTGTCCTGAGTTTCCATTGTCTTAATATTTAATTGTTATCGGAATATTACGATTATTAATTTCAAAAAAGAGGTCAGCAACATTTGCTTCCACCCTTATATGTTTCAAACATTTGATTTAATACTGCCTGTGCTGCTTTCCATTCTTTCGCATCTATGCAGTAACAAACTTTAGCTCCCTCTATCTCTCCGGTTATTAATCCTGCTTCTTTTAATTCTTTTAAATGCTGTGAAACTGTACTTTGGGAAAGAGGCAGTTCATCTACTATATCTCCGCAAACACAAGTTTGGCGTTTAGCTAATAAATTTAAAATAGCAATCCTTGCTGGATGGCCTAAAGCTTTTGCAACTTTTGCAAGTTTATTTTCCTTAACACTAAATTCGTATGATTTGGTTGCTCCCATTCTAAACGCAATATTACGATAAGATTTTTAAATGACGAATTTATTTTTGAAAAATCTTTCATAATTTTAAGATCCTATAGGAACTGAACCCAACAAAAGCGAATATTATTGTTCCAATAATTAAATCGGGTAGGTTAGAAGCTGTAAAATATACTACTGCACCAGTTATTAATACACCTGCGTTAACAATTACATCCGTTGATGTAAATATCATACTGGCCTTCATGTGTGGTTCTTTGCTTTTGGATTTCTGCAATAAATAAAGTGTTACTACATTGCCTACAAGTGCAAATAATGATACGATCATCATTACTTTAAAATCCGGTATTTTACTATTATTTATAAATTTTCTAATAACTTCTACAAATCCAAATATCGCAAGGACTAATTGCAGGTATCCGCTCAGCGTTGCTATTTTTCTTTTTTGAGCTAACATTTTCCCTACCACAAAAAGTGCCAATCCATACACTATTGCATCTGCAAACATATCTAAACTATCAGCTACCAAACCAATGGAGTTGGATACAATGCATGCATTTTATGTCAATTCAAAAACATCTATAACGAGCACGCATATCCTGTGTAAAGGATTCAAGTTCAGTTCAATAAATTCATTGAAAAATTATGTGTGCGTGTTGTACAAAAGATCAACAACAAATACCTATAATCTTTCATATATCGATCTGATCAAGATACGGTTCCAACTTTGTCGAAGTGCGGAATGAAGTAAATTTGGTAATTGCGTATATTCTTAGTTCACAAGAAGTAGCCTATCATTATTACTAACAGAGCTATAGAAACGCGATGGAAAAGAAAAAGAACATGAAGAAACGAATTAAAAACATACTCATATTTACCTCTGTCGGTTGCCTGATCATTAGCGCATTTTGGAGCAAAGAGTTCGCATTGTCAAAGGCTAATGGAAAATCATCTTTCAATCATGTGGCCGATTCCGTTCTTATCCACCCTAACCACATCATATTTCTGTGGTTGGAGAACAAAGATTTTGATACCATAATCGGCAATAGCAGTGCACCTTTTATAAACTCATTGGTGGGAAGGGGAACATTATTTACAAACACCCATGCCATCACACACCCTTCTTATCCAAACTATGTAGCCTTTTTCGCCGGAGACCCAAATGGTATAAAGGATGATGCATGTATTGACACTTCCTGCAGCCGGAAGCAAGGTTTGTATATATAACAACTATGCAGCAAAACATAATCCTACGGGTATTTTCAATAACGTGCCGGGAAGCGCTAACAAAAGGTTTGCCGATTTTCCCACTAATTATAATCAATTGGAAAATGTAGTTTGTATTAGTCCAAACATACTAAACGATATGCACACCGGAAGCATTAAACAAGGGGACGATTGGTTCAAAAAACATTTAGCATCCCTGATTGATTGGTGTACAATGCACAACAGTATTTTTATAATTTATTTTGATGAAAGCGGAGTAAATCCAGACAATCGAATTCCCGTGATTGCTATAGGGAATCGAGTGAAGGCAGGCTTCAAATTAGATAGCAGGTATGATCACTATAGCTGGACAAAGACCGTTAGCGCTATGTTTTTAGCCCAGGATGCATGGACGGATAACCTTAGTGCTGCAAAACGGATAACCGGTTGTTGGAAATGATGATACTACTAAATAACCCGCAACCGAAAAGACGCACTTATTGCTATATCGTACTAATACTTTAGGTTTAATTACGATTCTTCTACACATCATAGCTCCACGTCAAACTTGTTGATACCATAGATAATACAGAGGTGATTATTATCGTAACTGCTACACTATAATCCTGTGTAAAAGATTTAAGTTTAGTTCAATATATTCTTCGATAAATTATTTGCATGTTTTACAAAAGATCAAGCTCACATACCTGTAATACATGAAATATCAATTTTGTCAAGGCAAGGTTCAAGCTTTGTATAGGTGTTGAAAGATGTAAATTTTGTAATTGCGTTTATACCACCGTTATACTTAACTTCGACATAAAAATCATTCAACTTGTAAAGATTATATCCTATCTCACCTTCAAATCTTTCAGATACATGCACTCAGAGTAAGTTTATCCTCTTATGTGATTAATCAGCCAGGGTATAATGTTTCAATTCAATCTGTAAATTAAACGATCAACTAAATTTTATATTTATATCAAAACACAATACCATCCAGTTTTTTACAGTGCAGTTCCCACTATAAGCTATAAATGGCCACTTTTAAAAGCCGCCCTTATAATCATTAAAGTAGAATACTATTGTATAATACTGTAAATACCAAAATTCAATGTCTTAACCTAACTTCTTTTTGATGTCGTGGCCCAAATCTTTTGCTTCGTCTTTTACTTTTTCTGCTGCATCTTTGGTTTTATCAGCGATTTCATGCGAAGAACGATCAACTTTCCTTTCTGCTTTGCGGGCGTCTTTAGACAAATCTTTCCCGGCTTTATTTAAATCTTTTTTTATTGACATATAATGAGTTTATTTTAAATCACTAAAAATCATACCACTTTTTGTGGTTATACTTTATTTAATTACTTATTTATAAAAGTGATTTATGGAAAAAAAGACCCCCCGGTATAGAAACACCAGGATTAAAGTTTAAATAAGAATATCCGAAAACAAAGTTTATAGAATTTGTAATATCGCCTCAGCATCTGATAAACACAAAATACTGAAGGGCTGGTACGAGTATCCACCTGCTTCCTTTTTAATCCAGGATTCGTTAATCTATCTCCGTGATATTTGTACATTTTTGTTAGCATAATAATATATTAAAACAAAAACCGTTTTATAGCTGGTCCGTTTTTGGCCGTGCTCATCTATGAACAATGCCTGGCTGCAGTGATGCAGCTATGGCATTTTCTTTATGAGTTTTAAATTCTAGGGTAACTCACTTTAAAGAACTCAAATAATTACGTCCCAATTGCGTAGTATATATGCACATAATATTTTTACCATCCTTTCTTTTATAAACTGCGGTTGTTATTAATTTTCTGTTTAATAATCCTCTTGAATGTTTTACGATACTTATATCATGGGGTGGCAAATTCATCATTTCTCTTTCGTGGCAATCCATCAGAAATTCAATCATTCCTTTTGATAACGGTTTCAAATTCTTAAACTGATCGTACATATAAGGAATTCTAGTTTCCGAAATTATTATTTTTTACCTGCATGATCTACTTATTTTTCACCCTGATGCGACAAATTGCCTTAAAATAAACCCCAGTGTAAAAAATCGCAGGGCATTATTATAATTCATAAAATTCCTGATCGGCAGCAACCTTTATCACAAACTTGAATCTTACGGATGAACAATTTGAACTACCCGTAGAATATAAAGGGCAACAACTGCTGCTAAAAGCGTCATCGCTTGTAACAGGATACACGCACAAATTCATGGTAAAAGTTGACGGACAAGAGGTAATTTTTGAACCAGATGAGGAGCGAACTTACCGCGCTATCATTCCCTATGATTATATTGGTAAAAAGAAGGATATGGATATTGAATTATTAAAAAGTATTGCTGCTGCTATTGAACAATTCTTTGGTAATGATCATAAATAAAGAAGAAAGCGTTGCTTCTACACCAACGTTAAGAGATATTGCAAGAAGATAGCTTGAGAAAAACTGATACAATAACTTGTTGACATATTTTTCGTTTATACTACCCCGCTACTGTTGGTAGAAGTTTTAAATCAATACCAATATATCTTACTATAAGAAAGTAACCAATCTATTCCTCAAAGCGTTCAGATACCTATACTTCATATTCCCAAATAGATTCACCTTTTTCAAAATTATCAAGCGAATTAAATTCGTAGAGCGAAAATTCAACAAACAGCAGGTTACTATTATGCTTTTATTTCAACCTGCTGTTTACGTTTCCAGTTAATATTCTGCAATATTGCCCCAAATGCCTGTTCTTTTGTAACTTAGTGATGGTAAAAACGATTTAGCCTCCCACCATACCGATTTCTTTATTCCCATACAGTAATCATCTATAATACTAATTGTGGTCATCCATTTCACTTTTATGAAAATAGAAATTTGCAGTAAAATTATTCCCAACAATAAAACATAAAGCCATGGAAACATTTGTGCATCCGAACCCGGTTAAAAAATCCCTTGAGGTAAATCTTAAACCTGTAGTAAACACAATGATGGCATTGGTATATCATGGTCCCGGTAAAAAATCATGGGAAGAAAAACCCTTACCTGTAATAATGAAATCAACAGATGCTATTGTGAAGATTTTGAAAACTACTATATGCGGTACGGACTTGCATATCATGAAAGGAGATGTGCCGGAAGTTACCGACGGCAGAATTATTGGTCATGAAGGTGTTGGCATTATAGAAGAAGTTGGAAACGCAGTAAGTAATTTCAAAAAAGGCGATCATGTTTTAATATCGTGTATTACTTCATGCGGTAAATGCGAATATTGCAAGAAAGGCATGTATTCTCATTGCGAAGACGGCGGCTGGATATTGGGACACCTGATAGATGGCACACAGGCGGAATATGTAAGAATACCCCATGCCGATAACAGCCTATATCCAATTCCGGCAGGTGCAGACGAAGAAGCCCTGGTAATGCTGAGCGATATTTTACCCACGGGTTTTGAGTGTGGCGTTTTAAACGGGCAGGTTAAACCGGGAGATACGGTAGCAATTGTTGGTTCTGGTCCAATTGGCTTAGCCGCTTTGCTCACAGCACAATTTTATTCTCCGGCTGAAATTATAATGATAGACATGGATGATAACCGGCTGAATGTTGCAAAAACTTTTGGGGCAACTCAAACCATAAACAGCCGTAATGCAGATGTTGTTGAAAAGATCAGAAGCCTCACAAATGGTAAAGGAGTTGATACAGCTATTGAAGCCGTTGGCACGCCGGATACATTTGAATTATGTGCCTTAATTATTGCTCCGGGTGGGCATGTTGCTAACATAGGGGTACATGGAAAAAGCGCTACCCTTCACCTGGAAACGCTTTGGTCAAAAAACATCACAATTACTACCCGGTTAGTTGATACGGTTACTACCCCTATGTTATTAAAAACGGTTCAATCCAAAAAATTAGACCCTAATAACCTGATCACGCATCACTTTAAACTGGACCAGGTAATAGAAGCCTATAATACATTTGGGGATGCTGCAAAAGAAAAGGCGCTAAAAGTAATACTGACCAGTTAAGTGAGGACGACGAGGTTTTATACTGCAGCTGCCGGCGTTTTAAGCCAACGTCTGCAGGAGTTGAAGCCGATGGCTATACGGGTTATATTAATACATGGCATATTGATTGTTGAATACTACTTAAGCTTAACCATAAATTATGATCAATAAAGATCCATTCCTTTTTTATAAAACAATTACAAATTAAAACATTGAAAACAATATTCAAATCCGGGTTTATTTTGATGGTAGTTGCCATCATCCTCGCCGGTTGCACAGGCAGCAATAAGGTATATCAATCTGGGGCAAATGCCCCTGTTACTTACCAGACTTTTTATGACAATTTATCTCCTTACGGAACATGGATCGATTACCGGGAATACGGGCATGTATGGACACCCAATGTTGATGGGGATTTCAGGCCATACGATACTAATGGGCATTGGGTATATTCTGATGAAGGATGGGCCTGGGCATCTGATTATAGCTGGGGATGGGCGCCATTTCATTATGGCAGGTGGTTGTACGATGACATGTATGGATGGCTTTGGGTACCCGATTACAACTGGTCTCCTGCATGGGTTACCTGGGGCTATGTTGACGATTATTATTGCTGGGCTCCCTTAATGCCCGGTACAGACGTAAGCCAGCAATTCGGGGGATGGCGACCACCTTTATTTTACTGGAACGGCTGTAGACGAGATCATATTTACGACAGGAACCTTTCTCCTGTAATGGAAAGGAGGGAGCAAGTTGCCAATTTTGCCAGCCGCATAACAGTCATTAATAATTTTAATTCCACCCCCAGACGGAATGCATATTATTCCAAAGGGCCAGAGGTGCAGGAAGTACAGAAATATGTACAGCCAAGAATTGAACCCGCAACCATAAAGGATGTGCATGACATAAAAGAAGCAAGACATAATGGAAACGACTTGAATGTGTACCGGCCACCGGTGCAGGATCCTAAATTAACCGTGCGGCAACATCCAAAGCTGGTGGTACAGCCAAGAGAATTCAGAAAAGCAGATGCAGCGACCTCAAAACCTTTTATCAGGGAGGAACAAAGGCCCGTATTACAAAGAAACGATCAAAGAGCTAATGTGAACAAGCTCCCTGTAATTCACCAGGATAATGGTAACCCCGGGAACAACAATGGGGGAGGCAGGCGTCGGGGCAGAAATCAATAGGTAATTTTCACTCCTGCCCGCGTAGGTGTTCCTCTTTCATCGCAAGCCCAAGTCTAACACACGTGAGAAACTGTACATGAAGACCGCCGCAGAAGCCTGATGGACTTCTGTGACTTAGCATTAAATAATTATACAAATCTGAACCTGCAAACTAATACTTTATATAATGTGTGGAAGGAGTTTATAAAACGCTGCAACCTATTGAGGACGGTAGCTGAACTTCATGCAAAGGTGCTCGGGATTAATAATAATTAAGATATTTTCCAGCAGAATCTTTTTCATATTTTTCTTTTTAAGGGTTAACAATTATCATAATGCGAGTGGTTCTACTTAAATAATTGTTACAAATAATTTTTCTGTCTACAATAGATTCAGGGATATAGTATTATATTTAAACAGGCCGAACGGTAATTTCATTGGCGGTAGGATTGTTCCTTCGGGAAAAATTTAATATTTTCTGTAGCCTGATCCTCTTCTTTGCATTGAATATTTTCTCCCCTTTGGTATCGGCTCTCTTATTGCAGTTACTTCTGATGTAAACAGGTAAAGATATTTTTTTAACCAGCTTTCGAATAGTAGGGTAACAGGATGCTGTTGCACAAAGAAACACTTTTAAAGTATATTATTTAATGACAGATATCATTGATGTTAATGATGCCAGTCACTACTATCAATGGGTTAAATCATCCTCGTGTTTTCTGAAATTATTCTAATCGCAACACAGATTGACTATGGTATGAAAAACAAATAAACGAAGTATGATGAGAAATCATTTTTACATCATCATGTAATGCGGCTGGTTGGTGAATTAAATGGAACCGCAGGCCTTTGAAGCCACCTTCTGTAAAGAAAAAGTCCTACAGGTATAGGAAACCAAAATGATAAAAGTCTATATAGAAGTGTAATCATAATTGCCGGGCCTAACGGTACACCCAAGCTAACAAAGAAGAAGCTCATACTACTTTCATAAAGGATCAGTGCACCCGGTAAAAATGGTAACGTCGAAATGATCTTTGTACTAACTAATCCAAGAAGAATGGTATACGGGGAAACTGTGATTCCTAATCCATTGAATAGTGCATAAATGGTAAGAGCGTCTGATGCAATAACAAATATCTGGCAGGTGAATGCCTCTGCTACGGGTTTCTTATTCCTTTTAAGAAAAACGGGTAATTGGATATCATTGTTTGAAACCTTGGACTTATTTATACTGTTATTTATATTTTGAAACCATTTTTTTATAATCTTTATTTTGGTAATTTTTCCATACAGAATATTCAGGAATTTCTTTCTTCCGGCAAGTGCTACTAAAAATCCAAACACTAAGTAAACAACAGCACCAGCGCCAAGAGTAATTTCAAAAGCATTGGGCACTTTATAAATTGATAAGCAGGCAGAAAGTAACAACAGGGTGGTAATCTCCATTGCTGCATAAAAGGTCAACAATTCTGTCAAAATAAGAGAAACAACCTGAACAGCTCCAATTCTAAGTTTTATCAGAAAGTTAAAAATAAACGTGTTGCCACTCAATTGCGCACCTGGAATAACCTGGTTAAAAAATTGCGCAATAATGGAAGCCTCGAATACATCCGACAATCGTGGCATTTGCTTCAACTTGCATGCACGAATTAACAGGCGGTAAATAATAGCGGTAAAAAAATAAGTTAAGATTTGCGCAATTATTGCGAGAATAAGCCAATAAAAATTGACTTTCTTAAGCAACAAAAGATCTTTTTTTATTTCATTGAAATAATAAATTACAAAAATTAAAACCAGGATAAAAAAGATAAAAAATAATAACCATGATTTTGTATTTAACTTTTCACTTTGCCCGGTTGGTGTATCAATATTATTCATCGAAGGTGGTACTAAATCTAAATTCGTATCAATTTAATCCATTCTGCAATAATTGATAAGTTTTCTATTATCTCTGTCCGGGCATTGAAAGAAAGGCATTCTTATACCAATGTTAATTATTAAACGAAAATGTTTGTCATATTGATCATAGTTGCAAAAGTTCTGCACTCGCTCCTTAAAAGAAATCTTGTAAACGATTTGCGTCTTCGGACAAATAAAGGCTCAACTCTTCTTAAAGGAATCAAAAAAGACTGCATTCTTCTTAATCCTTTTATGAACTTCAGGTGTTTCGTCTCCATAGCCTAATATTATGGAAAGTTTTATCTCTTCTTTAGGTGAGGTCTTTAACTGAGCATACAGTTTGGTATGTTGTAAATATTTTCCAAACCCGACAGGGCAGGTATCCAATCCCATAGATTTAGCCGCGAGCATTATATTTTGCGAGCACATACCAATGTCGAGGTCAGCCCATTCGTTATGCCTGGGGCCGGTTATAAAAATTACTACGGGTGCTTCGTAAAACACATGATCTGCAGTCTTTAAATAATGGAACCCCCGTGAAAAATTAAGCAGGTGAATTATATTTTTTATGATTCGTTTGGGGCCAGCCTTCATAAATTCTTTTGCTGTTATTTTTGAGATTCCTTTTGAAAATGATTTAATAATTTCTTTGTTAGTTATTACATAAAATTTCCAAGGCTGTTCATTCAGAGCCGAAGGAGCCATCCTTCCTGCATCAAGTATTTTTTCAATAATTTCTTTGTCAACAATTTTATCTTTGTATTTTCTTACCGATCTTCTTTCATAAATAGTTTCCATGGTGTTAGATGTTATGACAGATTCGTTGATTATTGAGGTTGACATTTTAATGGATTTTTAAATATTAATTATTTTTTCAGGGCGATCAATTCTGAGCATCTTCGTCACTGATAATATTGATTTATTTCCAAAGATAAAAACAGACTGACGGCATTTAAATGATCGGTATTAGCTTATTCAATGATAGTAATCAACATGTATTTTTCAAGTGTGAAATAAAACCACTGCCACAGCATTGGACGAATTGTACAAATCACATCCACATAACCTCAACCCTAATTTTTCTAATCTTTGAGGTGCTTCTCTGAAATCTGATTTTCCTTGTTGTGTATAAGTTGATGTAAGTGCTGTATATTTTCAGAGCATACAACTTATACCAATATCATACGACTGTCTGATTTGAGTCATTCTTATCTTTTTTTATAGCAATTAGTTCGCAAGACTGGAAAAGAAGGGGTGATCACTATTGAGGAAGCAAAAGGTTTTGAAACCTATGTGGAAGTTGTAGAAGGTATGCAGTTTGACCGTGGTTATTTATCACCTTATTTTATAACCAACTCAGAAAAAATGAACGTGGTTTATGAAAATCCTTATATCCTGATACACGACAAAAAGATATCCGGGATGAAAGAATTGCTTCCGTTGCTGGATAAAATTTCACAATCTAATGAGCCTTTACTTATTATAGCTGAAGACCTGGAAGTTGAAGCGCTTGCAGTACTTGTAGTAAATAAACTAAGAGGCGTAATAAAAGTTGCCGCAGTGAAGGCGCCCGGCTTTGGCGATCGGCGAAAGGAACTACTGGAAGACATTGCTGTGCTTACCGGTGGAACTGTTATAACAGAAGAAAAAGGATTGAAATTAGAAAATGCTGATATACCGCATCTTGGAAAATGTGATAAAATTATTGTTACTAAAGATAAGACCACAATCGTTGGAGGCGCAGGTGATAAAATAAATATTGACGCAGCCGTAACACAAATTAAAGAGCAGATTAAAACAACCACTTCAGATTATGATAAAGAAAAGCTGCAGGAACGGTTGGCAAAATTAGCAGGCGGTGTTGCAATTCTGTATGTAGGTGCTTCTTCTGAAATTGAATTAAATGTAAAAAAGGATGTGGTAGATGATGCCCTCAATGCCACCCGTGCGGCTATGGAAGAAGGTATTGTGCCGGGCGGTGGTGTTGCCTATCTGCGTTGCCTGAAGGAATTAGACAACATACAGGATAGTAATGATGATGAAAGAGTGGGTAAGGAAATTTTACGTAAGGCATTGGAAGAGCCGTTGAAACAAATTCTGATTAATGCCGGTATCGAGCCATCAGAGATTGTACAAAAAGTAAAAGCAGGTGAAAATGATTTTGGCTTCAATGCCAAAACAGAAAAATTTGAAAACCTTCTTGAAACTGGTATTATTGATCCTGTTAAAGTAAGTCGCCTGGCATTGGAGTATGCAGCCTCAGTTGCTGGCATGTTTATTACAACCGAATGTGTGATTGTAAAAAAAACTGAGAAGAAAGAAGCTGCTATTATTGAAGCACCTGAAGTGATGTAAATATTTGTTTGACATCAACATGTAGGGCTACGGTTGTGCACTTATATCAACATTTTTTATGTCTTCATATAGCAGGTGTAAAAATAATTTGAATGAAACTATTTGCATTAAACAACAGCTCTGATTTTGGTGAGTTAGTTGCCAAACAACTCTGCATAAATTTAAGTGCACATGAAGAAAGAAATTTTGAAGATGGTGAGCATAAAAGCCGGCCACTGGAAAATGTACGCAACCAGGATGTTTTCGTAATACATTCTCTTTACAGCGATACAACACAAAGTGTCAATGATAAACTTTGCCGTCTTCTTTTTTTTATCGGAGCACTTAAAGACGCTTTTGCAAAAAAGGTTACAGCAGTGGTTCCTTATTTATGTTATGCACGCAAAGACCGCAAAACAAAATCAAGAGACCCTGTAACCACCCGCTACATTGCCCGTTTATTTGAAGCGGCCGGAGCCGACAGCATTGTTACAATGGATGTACATAATGTACAGGCTTTTCAAAATGCGTTTAGGATAGATCGGAAGAGCACACGTCTGAACTC
>OCTA010003970.1_pt1 | contig 13049 bp, 6 predicted proteins | sample 1538991 | NCBI WGS metagenome assembly OCTA01 (sample SAMEA3539302, study PRJEB22396) | soil metagenome | biome: tundra; feature: field; material: soil | place: USA | collected 2010-05 | depth 0.15 m
TTTGTAAAGAGTAATTTGAAAATGATCGAAGCGCGGGTTATACCTCTATTGAAGGCGACGGGAGCATGAAAACGTTTGCGGATAAGGACATTGAAGAGAGCGAGGAACTTCTTAGGAAGCCTTCGACGTGGTTACGGCAGCGGATCAAGGAAGACACGAAGCAGCGGGTGACGCACCACGTTGAAGCGGAGTCGGAGGTGGCTGTCGTTGCAGTGGTGACCAATCCGGGGACGGACACAAAGGGTGTCGTCCAGGTAGCAAGGGACAGTGCTTCGGATCTATATGGGTTCTCCCAAGCACCGGTGATTGATTTCAACAATGCGGTTTGTGGAATCCTTGGTGAATTGGAGAGGCTGAGAGGAATACCGGAAGCCGACTTAGAATTCGAGGTGCAGGCGGGATATATGTGGAGATCCGTGGAGAACCTGCAAAGGTACCTTGGGACATCGCCGTCACATGACGAGGCGCTATCGGTTTTGCAGCAAGTGTGCTTCGCGGAGCGCACTCTGCCTTTTGACGTCCGAAAGCTGGACGTTCTGTTTCGCGCCTTGGCGGTCCTGAGGGGAAATGTCTTCCTCTCCGAGGGGGTATTGGATGAGTTCGCGAACGTTTTGGAGGCGGGCGGCTTCGATCTGAACGCGCCGATGGCGTTCGTGAAGAGCCCGCTGTGAGTCAGGTTTTTCTCGACACCTCTGCTGTCATTGACCGGAGTTTCCGGGACGCGAACGCACGTCAGCAGATTCATAATCTCCTGCCCGTTGGAGGCGAGTGTATCTCCTCGCGCTACGTGTTGTTTGAGCTTGCCAGAGGGTTTCTTCGCAATCTGATCCTTTTGCACAATCGGGCTGTCCGGCTCACGAAATTCAGTGATTTGGTGGCTTATGCAGGGCATAGCCGGCGGCACGCTCATAGGCTAGGGACAATTCTAGGTGCTTTCCAAGACTACTTCAGCGAAGGCCTTTCGCGCGGCGCCTTTGCAGGGATGCAGCTACCGATGGATGAGGCGATGTTGCTCAGTTTCCGGGGCTACCTGCGGGGTGCAATCAGGCGAAACTGGAATAAGGCTGTGAGGTCACTGGATCTGGTCGTGAACGACGTAAAGTGCCGAGAGGATGTCGAAGTGCCCTGCGTGCGGGATGAACTGTACTGGCAGGAGCTGCGGAGGGAGGATTGTGGTTCGGCCAGGAACTGTGGGCTGAAGAGTTATGTCGCGCACGGGAAGGCCGATTTCGTGCGGCTGAGGGAGGAGTTGAGAAATGCGGCCTCACCAGACGCGGAGACCCAGAGGCGGGTTAGGGCTCTGCGGGAGCTCTACCGCGTGGAAAAGAGGGATTTTAAGCGCGATGACTGCTACAGTTGCGGTGATGCCATAATAGCACATGAGGCTCCGGGTGGCGCACCCATAGTTACGAAGAACGAGAAGCATTTCGCGGCCATTTGCAAAGTCTTCAACAAGACCGGTATTTACTACAAGTAGCGCAGAGGTGCTTTCAGTCGTTGGCGCCTTCGCCTTAACCGTCCTCGGCGGTGCGGTCGCGGATGAACAGTTCGAAGGCTTTCTGCGGGAAGATGCCGTTGTCCTCGGCAAAGAGGCAGAAGAGGATGCGGACGAGGAAGCGCTTGAGTTCGTGGCCGGTGTAGCCGCCCGCCTCCAGCGCATCGTGCAGGTCGCACATCAGCTCGGTGGCTTCCAGGTTGGCGGGGTCTTCGGGGTTGAGCCGGTGCTGGGTGTAGCCGGCGATGAAGGCGAAGTGGCGGACGTGCTTGTGGAGATCGGCCAGCGGGAACTCAACTCGGGGCGACAGACGATTGAGCAACGGGGCGCCGGAGTCCTGCTCCGGTTCGAGGTCGTGGAGGGCGATGCGGGCGAAATCGGAGATGATCAGCCAGCGGGGAATCTCGCGGGCGCGCTTGGTGTCTTTGAGGCCCCGGATGTAAGCCATGCCTTGGGCATGGGCCTTGCCGAGGTCCTCGCCGGCGGACTTGTGCTCGGCGAGCAGCCGGCCCGGCCAGAACAGGTCAATGAAGCCCCAGTCGCCGGAGAGCTTGCGGACCGGCTCCTCGAAGGTGGCGACGGTGCGGCGGCGGACGCCGAAGACGTTGAAGAAGTCGTTCCAGAAGGATTGGCGTTCGGCGGCCTCGCGGGTTTCGCCCTGCCATTCGCGGCTGAAGGCGATGGCGCGGTGGCGAATCTCATTCCACGACAGTGGCATGGGCGGAGGTTAGCACGCGACGCAAGCTAAAGGACAGAAATTTTCCCGTGCAACCCGGCTGGCATGCGCCTTACGCCAAGAGAACCAAAGAATTCTCAAACTTGTTATTGACAATCGCTAAGCCAGTTTGATAATATGCCCCAGAGTAGCGTGCGCGGTATAGGTCTTGCCACCTTTCAGTAGTTCGGATCGAAGGTTGGGGGCAGGTCTGCCAGGACAGCAATAATCAATCAATTCAATTAAGAAGAAAGGTGAATGCTATGAAACTTAATCTCAAACTGTTCCCGGCGTGGGTGGTTTGCGCCGTGGTCGCCGGGTGGGTGAGTCGGGCCTCGGCTGATTATGCCCCGCTGCCGTTCCACGACGGCTTCGAGTTCTCGATCCTGAACACGAATTACTGGACCCTCCAAGGGACCTGGGGGCTGACGACCGAATCGGCACACACGGGCACCAATTCGCTCACCGACAGCCCGCGGTCGGTGTACACCAACAACACCGATTCATCGGCCATCCTTTCCGTGGACCTGCGCAGCGCCTGGGCGCCGATGTTGCAGTTCTGGAACCGTTACGCCTTCGAGTTGAACCGCGATTTCGGATTCGTCGAGGTGTCCTCGGACTTTGGCGCGAGCTGGACGCGCTGGGGTGCCGTCACCGGTCAGGGGGGCACGAATTGGTACCCGGTGCAACTCGACCTGACGCCCTACGCCGGGACGATGCTCATGATCCGCTTCCGCCTGATTTCCAACGGCGCCAACACTTACGACGGCTGGTATGTTGACGATGTCAGCGTCACGGAGAACACCGCGCTGGCGGTCTATCCATTCTTCGACAACATGGATGGCTCGGCCAGCAACTGGCTGGCGTGCGGCTGGCAACAGGTGCCCGGCGGCGCCCAAGGCTCAGGCGGGCAAAGCTGGCAGTGCCGGATCGGTGACGGCGGCTACACCCCGGGCGGCAGTTTGCAGCAGGTGATGACGCTCGCCTCCCCGCTGGATTTGAGCCTTGCCGTCGCCCCGCGACTCTCGTTCTGGTGGCGGGAGGGCGCGATGTATAACAACACCCTCTACGCCCAGGCTTCGCACGATGGCGGCATGACTTGGAACACGGTGTGGAGTTGGAACAGTTATAACAACGGCAGCCCGGTGGCTTGGAGTCTGGCGCAGGCAGACCTGAGTGCCTATCAGGGCTACCCGGAAGTGGCGGTGCGGTTCCTGGCCTACAACGCCCCCGGCGACAACTTCAACCTCGACTTCCAGGTGGACAACGTGCTGGTGGACGAAGCGCCCGCCGACGTCACGCTGACCGCCAGCCCCGGCGCCGATCCCCGGAACAGCGCGCAGCTTAACTGGACCCAGTCCGCGTCGCCGACCTTCGCCTACTACTCCCTCTTCCGCTCGACCAGTCCTGGCGTGACGCCCGCGTCACAACTGGTTACCACCATCAGCAACCGCACCACGCTGAGCTTCCAGGACACCAACCTGGCGGTCTGCGGGCAGACCTATTACTACCGGGTGCTGGTGTGGGAAACCAACGGCCTGCACAACTGGGGCTTGGCGGACGTGAGTTACCGCACGAGTTGGGGCCAGCGCGTCAGCGCTTTTCCGTTCACCGACGGCCTGGAGACAGGCGACGCGAACTGGGCCTTCGACTGGCCGTGGGGTATCACGGGGGCGCAGGCCCGCACGGGCACCCATTCGCTGACGGACAGCCCCGGCGGCGATTACGCGAACAATACCGACGCCTCGGCCACGCTGCACGTCTATCTCACTGGCTTGAACCGTCCTCTGCTCACCTTCTGGCAGCTTTACAGCCTGGAACTCAACCGTGACTTCGGGTTTGTCGAGGTTTCGGGCGACAACGGCACCAACTGGTCGCGGCTGGCCGGCGTCACCGGCGACGGCGGGACCAACTGGCAGCAGCAGCAGATTGACCTGACGCCTTATGCCGGCGTGGATCTGCTGATTCGGTTCCGGCTCAAGAGCAACGCCTCGGTCCAAGACGACGGCTGGTATATTGACGACGTGTCTATCACGGACAACGCGCAGGTGGCGGGCTATCCGTTCTATGACAACATGGACACCTCCGCCAGCGCCACCAACTGGCTGACCTCGGCGGCCTGGCAGCAAGTCGGCGGCAGTGCGCAAACCAATGCCGGCGTGAGTTGGCGATGCCTGATAGGCGACAACGGTTACAATCCGGGCGGCTCGCCCAATTACTATCAGAGCTTCCTGACCCTGGCGGGCACCCTCAACCTGCAATCCTCGCTCAAGCCGCTCCTGTCCTTCTGGTGGCGGGAAGGCGCGATGTATAACAACACGCTGTATGCGCAGATGTCAAAGGACGGGGGCAAGAACTGGGCCACGGTGTGGAGTTGGAACAGTTATAACAACGGCAACCCGGAGGCGTGGAACCGGGTGCAGGCGGACCTGAGCGGCTATCTGGGTTACACGAACGCGGCCCTGCGGTTTATCGCTTGGAACAGTCCCGGCGACAACTTCAACCTCGACTTCCAGGTGGACCAGGTCGGTGTGGCTGAAACTCCCGCGCCCCCGCCCGAGATCGGCGCCAGTGTGGCCCCCGGCCCCGACCCGCGGCACAGCGCGACGCTGACGTGGAGCAATTCCACCGCGCCCGGGTTCGCCTACTACGCCATCTATCGCTCCACCAGTCCCGGCGTCAGCGTGAGCAGCACCCTGATTGCGACCAACAGCAACCAGGCCGCCAACACCTTCACCGACACCGGCCTGGATGTCTGCGGCCAGACCTATTACTACCGGGTCATTGTCTGGAATAACAGCGGGCTGCATAGCACCGGCACTGACCTGCCGTATCGCACGGCATGGGCCCAGACGGTGACGAGTTTTCCTTTCACGGACGGGCTGGAGGGCAGCGACGCCAACTGGGCCTTGGATCGTCCCTGGGCGCTGGCGACCGACCGCGCCCGCACCGGCACGCATTGCCTGACCGACAGCCCGGGCGGCACTTATGCCAACAACACCGACGCCTCGGCCACGCTGCGCGTCTATCTCAATGGCATCAACCGTCCGCTGCTGACCTTCTGGCAGCTTTACAGCCTGGAATTGAACCGCGACTTCGGATTCGTCGAAATCTCCGTGGACGACGGGAACAGTTGGGCGCGCATGGCCGGGGTGACCGGTTACGGCGGGACCAATTGGCAGTCGCAACAGATTGACCTGACGCCCTATTCGGGGAGCACGGCGCTGATCCGTTTCCGGCTCAAGAGCAACGCGTCGGTGCAGGACGACGGTTGGTATATTGACGATGTGAGCATTAGCGACAATAGCCAGGTGGCGGGCTATCCGTTCTATGACAGCATGGACAGCTCCGCCAGCGCGACCAACTGGCTGAGCGCGGCGGCCTGGCAATGGGTGGGCGGCAGCGCGCAGACCAACGCGGGGGGAAGCTGGCAGTGCCAGGTGGGTGACAACGGTTACAATCCGGGCGGCTCGCCTAATTACTACGAAAGTTTCCTGACGCTGGCGGGGGCGTTGAACCTGCGGCTGGCGGTCAATCCGCGGCTGTCGTTCTGGTGGCGGGAGGGCGCGATGTATAACAACACGCTGTATGCGCAGATGTCGAAGGACGGGGGCAAGAACTGGGCCACGGTGTGGAGTTGGAACAGTTATAACAACGGCAACCCGGAGGCGTGGAACCGGGTGCAGGCGGACCTGAGCGGCTATCTGGGTTACACGAACGCGGCCCTGCGGTTTATCGCTTGGAACAGTCCCGGCGACAACTTCAACCTCGACTTCCAGGTGGACCAGGTCCTCGTGGATGAGGCGCCGGCGGATGTGGCCTACACGGTCGGGCCGGGGCCGGACCCGCGGCATAGTGCGCAAATCACCTGGAGTTCCTCGACCGCGCCCGATTTCGCTTACTACGCGGTCTATCGTTCGACGTCGCCCGGGGTGACGCCATCCAGCACGCTGCTGACGAATATCACAAGTCAGAGCATCACCACCTTCACAGACCCCGGGCTGGATGTATGCGGCCAGACTTACTATTACCGCGTCATGGTCTGGGACAATTCGGGCTTGCACACCTGGGGAACTTCCGATGTGACTTATCGCACGACGTGGGGCCAGACGGTGACGAGCTTTCCATTCGCGGACGGGCTGGAGGGCGGCGACGCCAGTTGGGCCTTGGACCGTCCCTGGGCGCTGGCGACCGACCGGGCCCGCACCGGCACGCATTGCCTGACCGATAGCCCGGGCGGCACTTATGCCAACAACACTGACGCCTCGGCCACGCTGCGGGTCGTGCTAAACGGCCTCAACCGTCCGCTGCTGACCTTCTGGCAGCTTTACAGCCTGGAGTTGAACCGCGACTTCGGGTTCGTCGAAGTCTCCACCGACGATGGGAACAGTTGGGCGCGCATGGCCGGAGTCACCGGTTACGGCGGCACCAACTGGCAGTCGCAGCAGATTGACCTGACGCCCTATTCGGGGAGCACGGCGCTGATCCGGTTCCGGCTCAAGAGCAACGGGTCGGTGCCGGACGACGGCTGGTATATTGACGACGTGTCCATCACGGACAATGGGCAGGTAGCGGGCTATCCGTTCTATGACAGCATGGACAATCCCGGCAGCGCGACCAACTGGCTGACCTCGGCGGCCTGGCAATGGGTGGGCGGCAGCGCGCAGACCAACGCGGGGGGAAGCTGGCAGTGCCAGGTGGGTGACAACGGTTACAATCCGGGCGGCTCGCCTAATTACTACGAAAGTTTCCTGACGCTGGCGGGGGCGTTGAACCTGCGGCTGGCGGTCAATCCGCGGCTGTCGTTCTGGTGGCGGGAGGGCGCGATGTATAACAACACGCTGTATGCGCAGATGTCGAAGGACGGGGGCAAGAACTGGGCCACGGTGTGGAGTTGGAACAGTTATAACAACGGCAACCCGGAGGCGTGGAACCGGGTGCAGGCGGACCTGAGCGGCTATCTGGGTTACACGAACGCGGCCCTGCGGTTTATCGCTTGGAACAGTCCCGGCGACAACTTCAACCTCGACTTCCAGGTGGACCAGGTCCTCGTGGATGAAGTGCGAAGCGATCTGGTGGTCACCGCGGCACCGGGGCCGGACCCCCTGCACAGCGCGACGCTGAACTGGACGCCGGCCTCGGGAAACAACTTCGCATATTACGCCATCTATCGTTCCACTTCGCCCGGCGTGACACCAACCAATACGTTGCTGGCCACCATCCCGAACCGGAGCACGTTGAGCTTCACAGATGCCAGCCTGCCGCAGTGTGGCCAGATTTATTATTACCGGGTGCTGGCGTATTATGGCGACGGTTACAACACCACCGGCACGACGGACACTGTCTATCGCACCGCGTGGGGGGCCACCATCACCGCGCTGCCCTTTGCGGACCAGTTCGAGAGCGCAAACAGTTACTGGGCGCTGGACTGGCCGTGGGGTACCACGACGCAGGAGGCCCACAGCGGCACCCACGCCCTGACCGACAGCCCCGGCGCGCTCTATGCCAACAACACGAACAGTTCCGCCACCATGCAGGTGGACTTGCGCCTGGCCAACCGCCCGGTCTTGGCCTTCTGGCAGATGTATGCGCTGGAGTTGAACCGCGACTACGGCTTTGTGGAAATCTCCAGCAATGACGGCGCCAGTTGGAGCACCGTGGCCGCTGTCACTGGACACGCGGGGTGGGGCCAGACGCGGATTGATCTCGGCCCCTATGCCGGCACGGTCTCCCTGATCCGCTGGCGCCTCAAGACGGACGCCCAAAACGTGGATGACGGCTGGTATCTCGACGACGTGGTCATCAGCGAAAACACCGCGGTCGCCGCTTATCCACTCTACGACAGCGTGGACGATCCGCAGCGGTGGACGAACTGGATCGCCTCAAGCTGGATCCCGGTGGGCAGCAGCGCGCAGGATTTGCCCGGATTTAGCTGGCGTTGTCCGACCGGCGACGGCACGATCAGCGGCAGCAACTATTACAGCGGCGTGTTGTCCGCCAGCCTGACGCTCGCGGGGACCTTGGACCTCAGCCACGCTTCGGTGCCCAAGCTCTGGTTCTGGTGGCGCGCGGGTCAACAGTGGTATCACACCCTCGCCGCGCAGGTGTCGCCCGACGGCGGCCACAATTGGAACACCGTCTGGATCGTCAATACGCTCGACTCGGGCGCCTCGCCGTGGCAACAGGCGCAAGTCGTGTTGACCAATACCGCCGGGCTTTCGCAGGTCGGCCTTCGCTTTGTCGCCAGCAACCCCGGCAACACGCCGGTCCAACTCGACTTCCAGGTGGACCAGGTGCTCGTGGGCGAGCGCGATGGCCCGACGCTCCTGACCGCCAGCCCGCTGCCCGCCGGCATGGTCGGCAGCGGCTACAACGTGCCCATGCTCGCCAGCAACGGCACCCTGCCCTATACTTGGTCGGTCGTGTCCAATACCCTCCCGCCCGGCTTCCTGCTCAATCCGGCCAGCGGCGTCCTGAGCGGCACGCCAACCACCGCGGGCAACTTCACCTTCTGGATTCGCGTGGCTGACAGCGCCAGCCACTTCAATCAGGAACCGTTCACGCTCGCCGTGCAGAACGTGCCGCCCCCGCTCGCCACGCAGAGCTCGCAGCCGTTTGTCTCGCCGGGCACGAATGTCGTCTTCTGCCAAGTGACCAGCCAGACCGCCAGCCAGTTGCTCGCGCTGGCCTGGTCCCCGACGCTCCCCGCCGGCTGGACTGTGACCAGCGTCAGCGGCGATGGCGCGCCTTCCCTGGGACTGGACGGAAATATCACGCTGCTGGGTGGGCTCACCAACAATCCGTTGAACCTGAGCTACACGGTGCGGATTCCCGCCGGCCAATCGCAGGGTGGAGTCATTGCCGGCACGGTGACTTACCAGTATGCCGGCATGCCCCTCCCGGCCACCACGCCCGCGCAACCGCAGCTCTTGAGCGTCACGCCGCGCATCTATCACAGCGCGGACTGCAACCAGGATTGGATCATTGAAACGACCGAGGCAAACCAGGTCATCGCTTACTGGCGGGCTGGAGCCTATCAACTGAACCAGTTCAGTTGCGATGGGTACGCGCCCGGCCAGGGCAACCGCATAGGGCCGCTCCACAGCGCTGACTACGAGCCGCCTTACTGGCAGATTGACACCACCGAGCTGAACCGCGTCCTCGCTTACTGGCGGGCGGGATGTTATCAGGCCGACACCAACGGGCCGGACGGCTATGCCGCCGGCTGCGCCAGCATCGGCATGCTGGGCAACGTGGCCCACTCCGCCCCGTCGTTCTATTCGCCCGGTGGCTTGGTGACGGTCACGAACTCCGTCCAATATTCCGGCTCGCTGCTCTCGCTCGTCTGGCGGCCGGCCTTGCCCGCCGGTTGGACCCTGCAATCGGTTTCCGGCGACGGGAGCCCGGAACTCGGGATCGGCGACATTACCTGGACCTCGCCTAGCCTGCCACCCAGCCCGATCCACTTCAATTACGTCGTGCAGGTTGCTCCCGGCGACACCGGGCTGAAGCAGATCCGCGGTGAAGTGGATTATATGCTGCCCGGCAGCGTGACCGCCTTGCAGACCTTCGCCAATCCCGATCCGCTGACGCTCAACGCCAATGCCGTCGCGTCCATCCTCATCAGTTCCATCACGCGCCTGAGCAACGGCGCCATCCAACTCGGGTTGCAGGGCACGACCTCCGGCAACGTGCGGGTTCAGTACTCACCCGCGGCGCAACCGACCAGTTGGAACACCCTCGTCACCCTGCCGCCGCTGGCCGGCTCCGCTGTGTTCACGGACACCACTGCGACGAATAGCGCCGTCCGCTTCTACCGGTTGGTGTCGCCGTAGCAGCGGAACTTCCCGCGCTCCTCTGCGCGCGGCAGGCGTCCGAAAACCGAACGCCTGCCGCCGTGCCGGGGGCGCCAGAGGAGCGCTGTGAGAATCACGGCTCGGGCGTAACGCAGATTTGCAATCTGCTGTATCGCGGATTTTTAATCCGCAGATCGTCGGCATACCTAGCAGGACCGGCAGGTTGCAAACCTGCGATACGAAGTTGGCGGCCTCGCGCGGCGCGTCTTGACCCGGGGCGGGATGGGCTGATATTCCTGACGGCCAGTTATGGACGTGCTTTTGCTCTCCCGGATTCAGTTCGCGCTGACGAGCGGGTTCCATTACCTGTATCCGCCGCTGAGCATCGGGCTGGGGCTGGTGCTGGTGATCATGGAAGGGCTGTGGCTCAAGAACCGCAACCCGCTCTACCACCAGATGGCGCGATTCTGGACGCGAGTCTTCGCGCTGACGTTCGCCATCGGCGTGGCGACGGGCATCGTGCTGGAGTTCGAGTTCGGCACGAACTGGGCGACCTACTCGCGCTATGTGGGCGACGTATTCGGCAGCGCCCTGGCGGCGGAGGGCATCTTCGCGTTCTTCCTCGAATCGGGTTTCCTGGCGGTGCTGCTGTTCGGCTGGAACCGGGTCGGCCCTAAAGTCCATTTCCTGGCGACGTGCATGGTGTGCCTGGGGGCGCATTTCAGCGCGATCTGGATTGTGGTGGCGAACTCGTGGATGCAGACGCCGGCCGGCTTTCACATTGTGGGCGAAGGCTTGCGGGCGCGGGCGGAGATCACGGACTTCTGGCAAATGGTGTTCAATCCGTCGTCGATGGACCGGCTGCTGCATGTGCTGTGCGGGGCGTGGCAGGCGGGGGCGTTCCTGGTGGTGAGCGTGAGCGCATGGTATCTGCTGAAGAAGCGGCACGCGGAGTTCGCGCGGGCGTCGTTGCGGGTCGGGCTGGTGGTGGGGATGACGGCCTCGCTGCTGCAACTGGTGAGCGGGCACAGCAGCGGGGTGGGCGTGGCGAAGAACCAGCCGGCCAAGCTGGCAGCCTTCGAGGGACTCTATGACACCACGGCCCACGCGCCTTTGTCGCTGTTTGGCTGGGTGGATGAGAAAGCGGAGACGGTCAAGGGCGAGGTGGCGATTCCCGGCTTGCTCAGCTTTCTCGTGTACAAGGATACCAGCAAACCGATCCAGGGCTTGCGCGACTTCAAGCCAGAGGATCGCCCGCCGGTGAATCTGTCGTTCCAATTCTATCACATCATGGTGGCGGTGGGCTTCGGGATGATTGTCGTGGCGGGGCTGGGCTTTCTGTATTTCTGGCACGGGTCGCTGTTTGAGAAGCGGTGGCTGCTGTGGCTGCTGGCGTTGTCGGTGCTGGGGCCGCAAATCGCCAATGAGGCCGGTTGGTTCGCCGCCGAGGTCGGACGGCAGCCGTGGATCGTCTATGGCCTGCTGCGGACGCCGGACGGGCTGTCGGCGGTAGTGAAGGCCGACGCGGTGCTGACGGCGATTATACTCTTCGGCCTAGTTTACCTGCTGCTGTTCGCGGTTTTCCTCTATCTACTGAACGACAAGATTCAACACGGGCCGGACGCGGCGGACCTGACGCCGAGCGGGAAGCTGGGGATGAGGCCGGGGAAGGGGTTGAATGGGCAAACGAATTAAATGAGTTACATGGGTTACATGAGTCGCAGTGATTGTGGTGGAGGGCGGCGGGTATGAACTTTGACCATCTCGATCTCAACACCATTTGGTTTGTGCTCATCGGGGTGCTGTTCACGGGCTACGCGATGCTCGATGGGTTCGACCTGGGCGTAGGGGCGCTGCACCTGTTCACCAAAAGCGACGAGGAGCGGCGCGTCATGCTCAATGCCATCGGGCCGGTCTGGGACGGCAATGAGGTTTGGCTGGTGACGGGCGGCGGCGCGCTGTTCGCGGCGTTCCCGAACGTGTATGCGACGGTGTTCTCCGGTTTCTACCTGGCGTTCGTGCTGTTGCTGGTGGCGCTGATCTTCCGCGCGGTGGCCATCGAGTTCCGCAGCAAGCAGCCGATGCGGTGGTGGCGGCAGATGTGGGATGTTGGGTTCAGCGCCGGCAGCATCCTGTCGAGCCTGCTGATCGGCGTGGCGATGGGCAACATCGCCTGGGGCATCCCAATCGATGACCGGGGCGAATTCGCCGGCACGTTCTGGAGCCTGCTGCATCCTTACGCACTGCTGCTGGGGGTCACGACCGTGGCCCTGTTCATGATGCATGGGGCGATCTACGCGCTGATGAAAACCGGGGGGCCGCTGCACGACAAGCTGCGCGGCTGGATAATCCAGTGCATGATCTTCTTCATCATCTGCTACGCGGTGACAACGATGGCGACGCTGCTCTATGTCCCCCACATGGCGGCGCGCCTGCGGGCCAACCCGTGGCTGTTCAGCCTTGCGCTGGCGAACATGCTGGCCATCGCCAACATCCCGCGCGAGATTCACCGCGAGAATGACTGGCGGGCGTTTCTCTCCTCGTGCGCCGCGATGATCTCACTGATGGGGCTCTTCGGCTTGGAGATGTTCCCGAACCTGGTGCTGAGCAACCCGAATCCGGCCCACAGTCTGGACATCTACAATGCCGCTTCCTCGCCCAAGACGCTGGGCATCATGCTGACCATGGCCGGGATCGGCGTGCCCGTCGTTCTGGCCTACACAGTGAGCATCTACTGGATCTTCCGGGGCAAGGTGAAGCTCGACCAGATGAGCTATTGAAAACGCCTACCGGGCTTGCTTGCGGGTGGCCTTGTATTCCGCCAGGACGGCAAAGAACTTGTTCGCGTGGGGGTCGAGCGGATTAAGCAGCAGCCGCTGTTTCATGCGGAGCGTTTCGAGCTCGGTGGCGTCTTCCTGCTCGGCCACGTAGTAGATGGGTTTGCCGGTGTCACTGTAGATCGCGTAGCAGTACCAGTTCATCAGGAAGGGCTGGCCGCTCTTGCGGTAGTTCCAGGTCTGGCCGTGAAAGACCTCGCGATTGA
>OCTA010003971.1_pt1 | contig 13046 bp, 9 predicted proteins | sample 1538991 | NCBI WGS metagenome assembly OCTA01 (sample SAMEA3539302, study PRJEB22396) | soil metagenome | biome: tundra; feature: field; material: soil | place: USA | collected 2010-05 | depth 0.15 m
TTAGAGGAAGCCTGTTTGAGAACCTCATTATCAGCGAATTGATAAAAAAGCGATACAATGCCGGGAAGCCACGCAATTTGTATTTTTGGAGGGATAATAAAGGAAATGAAGTTGATATTATAATTGATGAGGGTAACAGCCTGTTTCCTGTAGAGATAAAAGCGGGGCAAACAATTACTCCGGCCTATTTTAAAGGTATTAATTTTTGGAATCAACTGACAGGGAATAAAGAAGGAGCGGTAATTTATGCCGGAGAAAAAATGCAGAAAAGAAGTTCCGGAATTACAATAATTCCATGGAATAAAATGAATATTTAGAAATAATAAGCACTAAGAATTCATACATTGTAGGCTGAAGTGGCATAGCCGGATAAACTTGCAGTCAAATTCTTTAAACTTCCATTAGCAGGTCCTTCAAATTTTTTTATTTTCAATGAATATTTCAGCCATTCAGGTTTAGCACTTCTCCCTCTCCTTTATCCACGGGTGACGATGGACTCCGTTGGAGACCCATTTGGGAGAGGGTTAGGTTGAGGTTCCTTGGTCTCAGAGATGTTTTCCGTTTGAAGAACTCTGAATTGAAAAAAATTGAAGTCTTACTTCCTGTTTATAGAAATTCCCATCATCATCGGGTTTCACGGTAGGTCTCAAATATTTTGAAGTGTCCTTTGTGAAAACCCCGCGGGGACATTTGTCTCAGCAGGTTTTCCGTCTATAGAATTTTAAATTGAATAAATTTTTTCCGGAAACCCCTCTATGTTGACATATTCTGATTAACCTTCTCCCCTTCCATGGCATTGTTTATATTTTTTGCCGCTACCGCAGGGGCAGGGATCATTTCTGCCAATTTTGGGGGCCACTTTAATGGGCTCTTTTTTTACATTTTCAGACGGGTCTATATAATCATTTTCCTGCGAGAGATATTCAGGACCTCCGGCGCCGGCCCCAGCAAATTCTTCTTTGCGCTGGCGCATCTTACTCATATCGGTTTTTCTCCTTCTTTCTTCCTGGATTCTTCCTGCCTGGTTTTGTTCCACAGGTATGGAGCAATGCGATAGGAAACTCACAATATCCTTGTTAACCTGGTCATTTAGTTGCTTAAATGCACTGAATGCTTCTATCTTATAAATTACCAGCGGATCTTTTTGTTCATACCCTGCAGTGGATTGTACGCTGTGGCGGAGTTCATCCATAGCACGCAGATGTTCTTTCCATGAATCATCTATTAATGCCAGGGTAATATTACGTTCAAGGGCATTGGTAAGTTCTGCACCCTGCGTTTCAATAGTTTTATCAAGATTAGCGACAGCCTGCATCGCCTTTTTACCATCAGTAAAAGGCACGGCTACATTTTCAATATGCGAGCCCTGCTCCCTGCGAATATTTTTCAGTACCGGCAAGGTCTGCTGGTTCATTGCAAGATTCTTCTGGTTATAATGCTCCTTAGCTTCTTCATACAGACGGTTGGAAAGTTCCTGCACATCTTCCTTATCCAGTTGTTCTGCGGTGATGGTAGTATCAATAGAAAGATTCATGATTACTTCCAGTTTGAATTCCTCATGGTTATTTATTTCCTTGAATGAAATGATCAGTCCTTCGGCAACAGAATAGAAGGCATTATCGAGATCAAGCGCAAGCCGTTCCCCGAACAAAGCATGATTGCGCCTGCCATAAATTACTGTGCGCTGCTTGTTCATCACATCATCATACTCAAGGAGGCGTTTTCTTATTCCAAAATTATTTTCTTCCACTTTCTTTTGCGCCCTTTCGATACTCTTGGAAATCATGCTATGCTGGATCACTTCGCCTTCCTTATAACCCATCCGGTCCATCAGGGAGGCAATCCTCTCACTGCCGAACATGCGCATCAGGTCATCCTCCAGGGATACGAAAAATTGTGACGTGCCCGGGTCGCCCTGCCTGCCTGCACGTCCCCGTAACTGCCTGTCCACGCGGCGGCTTTCATGCCTTTCGGTTCCCAAAATAGCAAGGCCTCCTGCTTCTTTTACGCCGTGTCCAAGCTTAATATCGGTTCCACGACCAGCCATATTGGTAGCAATGGTTATGGCGCCGGCTAACCCCGCCTCTGCCACTACCTGGGCTTCGCGTGCGTGTTGCTTGGCATTAAGCACATTGTGTTGCAGGCCTTTTTGTTTCAGCATCCTGCTCAGCAATTCACTTACCTCTACAGAAGTAGTTCCCACAAGGATAGGCCTTCCCTGCGACCGCATTTTTTCTATCTCTTCAATTACACTTTTGAATTTTTCGCGTTTGGTTTTGAATACAAGATCCTGTGAATCATCGCGGATAACCAGAACATTGGTAGGTATAGAAACTACATCCAGCTTATAGATACTCCAGAATTCCGCAGCTTCTGTTTCAGCGGTACCGGTCATCCCGGCAAGTTTGTGATACATTCTGAAATAGTTCTGCAATGTAATGGTCGCGTAGGTTTGGGTAGCGCTTTCTATTTTTACATTCTCTTTCGCTTCTATAGCCTGGTGCAATCCGTCAGAATATCTCCTGCCCTCCATGATACGACCGGTTTGCTCATCAACTATTTTTACCTGACCTTCAATTACCACATATTCCACATCATTTTCAAAAAGCGTATACGCCTTCAATAATTGCTGAACCGTATGAATCCTTTCTGCTTTTACAGAATACTCATTTAACAATACCTCCTTCTGTTGTAATTTTTCCTCAGCCGGTAAATTACTCTTTTCAATTTCGGCCAGCTTCACGCCTATATCGGGCATAATGAAGAAGTCGGGGTCTTCTCCTGATTTGGTGATCAGTGCAATACCTTTATCAGTAAGCTCCACCTGGTTATTCTTTTCATCTATATGAAAATAAAGCTCCTGGTCTACAAGCGGCATATTCTTCTGCTGCTCGGAGAGATAGTAATTTTCTGTTTTCTGGAGCTTCACCCGCATCCCCGGCTCACTCAGGTATTTTATCAGCGCACTGTTTTTGGGAAGGCCCCGGTGAGCACGAAAGAGGGCCATGCCACCTTCTTTCGGATCGTCATTTCCTTCAGCAATCTTTTTCTTAGCCTCAATCAAAAAGGCATTGGTCACTTTTTTCTGGGCTTCCACTATTTTTTCAACCCTCGGCTTCATCTGGTCAAATTCCTGCTTATCGCCTCGCGGAACTGGTCCTGATATTATTAAAGGTGTTCTTGCATCGTCAATCAGCACACTATCCACTTCATCCACCATGGCATAATGATGCTTGCGTTGCACCATCTCATCCGGGGAATGAACCATATTATCCCTCAGGTAATCAAAGCCAAATTCATTATTGGTGCCATATACAATATCGCAATTGTAAGCTTTACGACGGGCATCACTGTTGGGCTCATGTTTGTCAATGCAATCGACGGTGAGTCCCAGCCATTCAAATAAGGTTCCGTTCCATTCACTATCGCGCCGTGCCAGGTAATCATTTACCGTTACGATATGGACGCCGTTTCCGGCAAGAGCATTTAAGTATGCCGGCAAAGTAGATACAAGCGTTTTACCTTCACCGGTAGCCATCTCGGCAATTTTTCCTTCATGGAGTACAATACCGCCTATCAATTGCACATCATAGTGCACCATGTTCCAGGTTATTTCTGTACCTCCTGCCGGCCATGAATTTTTATAAATGGCTTGGTCGCCTTCAATGGTAATGTATATTTTGGTGAGGCTAAAAGTCCGGTCAAGTTCAGTTGCAGATGATACCAGTTCATTATTTTCCTTAAAGCGCCGGGCTGTTTCTTTTACTACTGCAAAGGCTTCCGGTAAAATCTCGAGCAATATTTCCTCTATTTTCTTATCCCGGTCCTTACTCATGGCATCCACTTCCTGGTAAATCAGGTCTCGTCCCCCGATATCTATAGAAGGAAGCTGGTCTGCTTCGGTTTTTTTTGCATTTATGAGTTCATCCGTTTCGGAGAGAAAGGCTTTAATACGCTGCCGAAATTCATTGGTTTTACTCCGCAGTTCATCATTGGTCAGCGACTGGTATTGCTCATAAAAGGCATTGATTTTAGCAACATAAGGGGTAATTACCCTGACGTCCTTTTCACTTTTATTACCACCAAATAATTTTGAAAGAAACCCTGACATATTTATAAAATTCTAATTAAATAATAGATTCATGAACCCTTTCTAATGTCAAATATGGTGCAGAAAACTTTTGAGGCCAAATTGACAGAAAGGCGAAGGTACTAAATACAGGATAGGAACTAAAATGAGCCAGGGAAATTTAAGAATTCGGTGTGCTTTAGTAGAGGTAGAATTTGGCAGGCCTGATCACAAAAAATTTCCGGGCCTAAGGGATCAGTGTATCGGGGAGCGGACTTGAACCGCCGACCTTCGGGTTATGAATCCGATGCTCTAACCAGCTGAGCTACCCCGACATTTTGGGCGGCAAAGATAATGTATTGTGCAAAACAGGCAAATGAAAAACAGGGGTTAAAGAGCGCTACTACCCTTTGACCTGCCAGGGTAAATCTCAAGCGATTTTTCAAGGCAATCCATAGCCTTATTGATAGAGTCAGTGTTTAACACATATGCAAGCCGCACTTCTTTCTTACCCAAACCTGCTGATCCATAAAAACCGGTTGCCGGAGCAAGCATCACAGTTGCTCCCTGGTAACTGAAAGATTCCAGCAGCCATTGGCAAAATTTATCTGCATCATCAATGGGCAAAGAAGCCATGGCATAAAATGCCCCACCGGGCTGCGGGCAGAAAACACCGGGTATCGAATTTAATCTCTTTACAATAAGATCCCTGCGTAATTTGTATTCGGCTTTGGTTTTTTCAAAATAATCCGCCGGCAGATCTATAGCTGCCTCCCCGGCAATCTGCCCGAAAGAAGGCGGACTCAGCCGTGCCTGCGCAAATTTTAAAGCGGTTTCGATGACGCTCTTATTTTTGGTTACCAATGCTCCTATCCTTGCCCCGCAGGCGCTGTACCTTTTGCTGATCGTATCCACCATCACTACATTTTCGTCTATCCCTTCAAGCTGCAATGCGGAGAAATGTTCGCCTTCATAACAAAATTCACGGTATGCTTCATCGGAGAATAAATACAGGTTATACTTCTGCACCAATTTCTTTAATATTTCCAGTTCCTTCCGGCTATATAAATAACCGGTTGGGTTATTCGGATTGCAGATCATGACCGCCTTGGTTTTTTCAGTAATCACTTTTTCAAATTCTTCAATGGGAGGTAATGCAAATCCATTTTCAATAGAAGAAGTGATGGGTATCACCTGCACTCCGGCAGTAACTGCAAAGCCATTATAATTCGCATAAAATGGCTCCGGAATTATTACCTCGTCGCCGGGATCCAAACAACTCATGAATCCAAATAAGATGGCCTCACTTCCGCCGGTTGTAATAATAATATCGTGGTAATCAACGTCAATATTTACAGATTGATAATATTTTACCAATTTCCTCCTGTAACTCTCATTACCTGCACTATGGCTGTATTCCAACACTTTAAAGTCAATACCCCGCACCGCATCCAGCATCTTTTTGGGAGTTTCAATATCCGGCTGGCCGATATTAAGATGATAAATTTTTACGCCTTTGCTTTTAGCAGCTTCAGCATAAGGCACCAATTTCCGGATAGGAGAAGCAGGCATTATTTTTCCTCGATCGCTTACTGGTAACATATTACAAATATAAGATGGGCCAGCAAACATTTGAAATAATAAAAACGAGAACGGTTCTGTTTGCCGCAAGCTCTTTTTCCAACGAAAGAAATAAAATATTTTACAATTATATATATCCTAAACAAATAAAATCCACAACATCAGTACCTTCATCCTAAATAAAATTACCTTGAGGTTATTTTCAAAATATCTGCTCATTTTTAGCTTATTGATTGGCCCTCCGTCAATGGGCCAAAAAAAAGTTAACCTGTATTCCCCCAATGGTAAATTGCTTTTTTCTTTTACACTTTCTCACAAAACAATGAATTACCAGGTAGTTTATAAAGGAGTAACTATCATCAATCAATCTCAACTGGGTCTTGAATTTGAAAATGACCAATTTGCCGGTAACCTTACGATGAACAAACCGGTTTTTAGGGATACTACCGAAGATTATGATCTCGTAGTAGGAAAAACAAAAAACGTACATACCCGTTATAAGGAAGTAACTATTCCGCTGGAAGAATTGGAAAGCCCCTTTCGGAAAATAAATTTCATTGTGCGAATATTCGATGAAGGAATAGCATTCCGGTATCAATTTGCGGCTCAACCATCGACTGATTCATTTACATTACTGGATGAAAATACCACTTTCAATCTCTCAGGCAATCCCATGGTCCATGCACTATTCTTGCCAAACTATACTACATCTCACGAAGGGGAATACACGCATATATTATGGAATGATATTAAGCCCGACACATTGATGGATATGCCAGCCTTGTTTGAATTCCCGGGAAATATTTATATGGCCATCACAGAAGCCGAATTGCTTGATTATGCAGGAATGTATTTATCCAAACATAGCAATGTATTAGTTAGCAAATTATCTCCTTTACCCCACCAGTCGTCCATAAAAGTAAATGCATTGCTACCCCATTTCAGTCCATGGCGGGTGATGCTAATCAGCGATCGTATCGGAGATTTGGTTGAAAGCAATATCATTACTACTCTTAATGAACCCTGCAAAATAAAAGATGTAAGCTGGCTGAGGCCCGGTAAAACAACTTTTCCCTGGTGGAATGGTGATGTTGTGCCCGATACAATTAATGCGCCGGGGAATAATTTTGTCACCAACCAATATTACATTGATTTCTGTGCACGCAATCATATCGAATACCATACCGTGGTGGAATATGGTTTGCATCAGTGGTACATGGATGATGGGGTTAGTTTCCAGCCAGGACCTCATTCTGACGTTACTACGCCTGTTCCAGGGTTAGATATGAAAGAGATATGCGATTATGCTCAAAAGGAAGGTGTGGGCATCAGGGTATGGGTTCATTTTTACGCACTCTATCCCAAACTCGACAGTGCTTTCACCATTTTTGAAAAATGGGGAATCAAAGGAATGATGGTGGACTTTATGGACCGGGACGACCAGGAAATGGTAAATATGCAAACAGAAATATTACAGAAAGCTGCAGCACATCATCTGCACATTCAATTTCACGGCGCATACAAACCTACCGGCCTGAGCAGAACATACCCTAATGAATTTACGCGTGAAGGCACCCGCAATTATGAAGTGGATAAATGGGACGATCATGGCCTGAGTCCTGATCATGACATCATCATGCCCTTCACAAGAGTACTTGCAGGATCCACAGATTACCACCTTGGCGGATTTCGGGCGGTGCCGCAAGATAAATTCCGAGCGCAATATACGCGGCCGCTGGTATTAGGAACCCGTTGCCATATGCTTGCCATGTATGTGGTGCTTGAAAATTATTTACAAATGGTTTGCGATTACCCTGAAGCCTATGAAGGGCAACCGGGTTTTGAATTTATTAAAGAAATTCCCACAACATGGGATGAAACAAGAGTAATAGATGCCAAAGTGAATGAATATATTATTATTGCCAGGAGAAAAAATAGTGATTGGTATGCGGGTTCCATTACCAATCATTCAGGAAGGGAGGCGAATCTCCCGCTCAGTTTCTTAGGTGAGGGAAAATATGTAGCTGAAATTTATTCGGATTCGGTTGATACCAATGTTAATCCAAATCACTTAAATATTCAGAAGCAGGAGGTAACAAAGGATAATAATCTATCCCTGAAAATTGCCCCCGGTGGGGGTTTCGTTATAAGATTTACAAAGGAATAAAACCTCATAAAATTGGTTAAAATAAAGGTCAGGAATAAACTAAAGAATTATAAAAATCTGCTTTGATTCATGAAATACAAAATGAAACAAACCTGGCGCTGGTTCGGGCCTTCGGATCCTGTAAGCCTCCAGGATGTAAAACAGACGGGGGCAGAAGGAGTGGTTACGGCCCTTCACCATATCCCACATGGGGAAGTCTGGACTGCACGGGAAATTAATAAACGCAAAGCAATTATAGAAAAAGCCGGGCTTACGTGGTCAGTAGTGGAAAGCATAACGGTGCACGAAGATATTAAAACAAGGACCGGGGATTATAAAGGCTATATCGAAAAATATAAAACCTCCATCAGAAATATAGCAGCATGCGGTATACCTGTAATTACATACAATTTCATGCCGGTAAATGACTGGACCCGCACTTCCTTAAATTATCAAATGCCTGATGGCTCCCTCGCGCTTTATTTTAACTGGATAGATCTTGCCGTGTTTGATATATTCATTCTAAAAAGATCCAATGCGGTAGATTCCTATTCACCTTCCATTGTTCAAAAGGCGACGGAACGAAATGAAAAATATTCCGAAAAGCAACGAAACGACCTCGCTAACACCGTGTTATCAGGCATCCCCGGTGAGAAAAAGAATTCCATTAAAGATATGCTGCAAAAGCTGGAATCTTACAAAGATATTGACGCATCCGCCTTGCGTGAAAACCTCTGCTATTTTCAAAATGAAATTAGTAAGGTAGCGGAAGAATGTGGCGTTAAACTGGCCATACATCCTGATGATCCGCCATTTCCTATTTTAGGCTTACCAAGGATAGTCAGTACCAAGGAAGATTATGAGTATTTCTTACATAAGGTTGATAACCCGGCAAATGGCGTTTGCTTCTGTACCGGTTCTCTCGGCGCATCCTCAAAAAACAATCTAACGGAGATGATTAGGTCATTTGGCCAAAAGATTCATTTTCTTCATTTACGAAATGTTACGAAGGATCAGGATGGAAATTTTTACGAAGCAGATCACCTGGGTGGAGACAATGACATGTATAGTATTGTAAGGGAAATATTATTGCTGCAACAAAAACTACAACTCTCTATTCCTTTTCGTCCCGATCACGGGCACCAGATGCTGGATGATCTGCATAAAAAAACAAATCCGGGTTATTCTGCCATTGGCAGGTTAAGGGGACTTGCCGAAATCAGGGGGCTTGAAACAGGCATCATTGAAGGATTATAAAGGATTACAACAGTTCCATCGGGTCAGGACAAATTCTGAAATTCTCATGGAAACCATCCATATACAATATCTCTTCTGCTGATAAAGAAAAATCCATGATATCAAAATTTTCCTGTAGTCTCTTTTTATGGGATGATTTAGGAATGGTGGAAATGCCATGATCAATATTCCATCGCAGCACAACCTGCGCTGGTGTTTTGTTATATTTTTTGCAAAGCTTCGGCAGCCTTTTATCATCCAGCTTTTTACCCCTGGTGATGGGTGAATACGATTGTAATTGTATTTGCTTTCGCTGGCAATACACAATCAAGTCTTTCCTGAACAGCCAGGGTGTAAATTCCACCTGGTCAACAGCGGGGATCACTGATTGATAAGATTTCATCTCCTCCAGAAAAGGAACCAGGTAATTTGCAACGCCAATGGCTCTTACTCTTTTATCAGCATATAATTTTTCAAGCGCCAGCCAGGTATCTTTTCTTTTTGCCTTTACCGGCCAGTGAATTAGATACAGATCCACATAATCCATCTGCAATTTTTCCAGGCTGTTGTCAAATGCCTTAAGAGTTGGTTCATAACCCTGAGCACTATCCGCTACTTTGGTAGTAACAAAGATTTCACTGCGGGGAATATTGCTATTCCTTATCGCATTACCAATTTCATCTTCATTCCCATACATGGCAGCGGTATCCACAAGTCTGTACCCAATTTCAAGCGCATCCCTAACAGCTTGTTCAGCCTGTTTGCCATACAAATCATAAACGCCAAGGCCAAGCAAGGGCATCTTTATGCCATTATTCAAAGTGGTAAATAGTTGGTTGATCATAATATTATTTACCGGGATTATCTAATCATAATTTAATAGTTAGAAGTGTTTCAGTCTTAATTTCACGCAAAGAGGCAAAGGTAGCAAAGGCGAAAAGCATCATTCTATTCTAAGCTACTCTTAGCGCCCTGGTGTGAAACATTTTAAAAATTACACCCTACAAATAAGTTTAAGAAAGACGATTAATGGGAAGGATAATTTGAATACTAATCCCATTTCTCCAATCCCAGTAATTTCTTACCAAGATCAGATAATTCAGCAGTGCCGTATTTGGTTTTTTCCCAGTTGCGAGGGTCGCCGGGAAATGCATAACCTTCCGGTGCAATTCTGTCCTTCCAGGATGCTATGCGCCACTGACGAAGGGGTTCATTATCTTCTTCTGCGGGCATCATGGAAATATATTGAGCAATGCGCACTTTGTTGCCACTCCTGTTAGGCCTGATGCCATGCGGCTCGAGGCTGTTAAAAATCAGCAGGTCGCCGGCATTCATTTTTACCTTCACAATTTCAAAACCTGTTGTGTCAGGTTTAAAATGATCGCGATCATCCGGCTGTGTGAGTTTCCAGGTATCATATGTCCTGAACAATTCCGGGATGCATTGAAAGCCTCCCATTTCTTCATCATCCTGGTCTGCCAGCGCAAGAACGCCCTGCACATTCTGCGGTTTGGTTTCAGGATCATAATCCCAGTGGATAAATCCCTTGTATTCAAATCCCGGCCTGATGGGAAAATTAAGGTTGGCCCTGTCTATTGTCACCCATAATTTTTCCGTACCCCAGATATCTACAAAGGCATCATATACTTTAGGCATCTGCCTGTTGTTCCAAAGGAATTGGTTGTTATACACTTCTACCATACCCGTGTTGGTAAGTTCTTTCATCTGCATTTCGGCGCGGGCTGGCGCATACCATGTTTCAGGATCGTTGGGGTTCTTTTCTTCAAACTCCCACAGGAAATCAGCGGTAGCCTTCACCTGTTCGCGGGGAACGGCATTTTTAATTACAATGTAACCGTTGGTCTTCCAGAAACTCCAGTCTTCTTCGCCAAGCACCCGCAATGGTTTTCCATTGCTGCGGTCATTGAGTTTAATAGCGCTGCTCTTTGCTGTTGAAGGGTTGCCCGGAATGTCTTTGTGTGCATTGTTGGGCATCATGGTTGTTGCCATAGTTTTTGGTTCCATATCATGCAATTTTATTTATTGAAAATAATCAATTTTATCCGGGGCGAGATCTTCTTTCCTATTCTCCGAAGTTTTTCTTCAACAAATAATCACAAAATTAATGACGGTTCATTTTTATGATATGGCCTTTGGACCTTAGAAAAACCTGCTGTACGGTGAGTTTATTTGCCAAATGAAAACGCATGTCCTTATTTAAGCGCTCAATCGTATTCTTTATTCTTAACTCCTTTATCAAAAATACAATTCATCCGGGCCAAATACAACTTCCAGGATACTATCTTATCTATTGTGCCTAATGAATATGTATTAATGATTTCACGCTTATCCGGAAAGATTATTGTTGTCCGACTAAACCGGTTATCACATTCCACATCAAGACCTCACTCCCTCCGAAGGAGTCTTCGTGCAAATCCTTCGTGACCCTTGGTCAACCCCTTCTCCCGGGAAGAGGGGGCTTAAAGCCCTTGCTGATAAATGGTTTAAAGAAACATGAGATTTATTAGTCGACAATAGAAAAAAAAAGAAGATTTTTTTACCGATGGCCTAAAACACTTCCCCGATATTTACAAACAAACCATGGCTGCCGTCCAACCCAAAGCCATAGTCAATATCAAGGTTTGTTTTAGAATTTTTATTGAGTTTCACCCTTAGGCCGGTTCCTACAGCAGGGTTAATTTTATCGAATTGATTTTGATTGTTTGGCCACTCACTGAAAGCCTGTGCATTTGCAAAAACTACACCGCCCAGCAAACCATTCCTCGTAAGCTGAAACCTGTATTCGCTTTCGAGGTAGAGCATTTTAAAGCTTCTGAATCTGCCCTGGATATATCCCCTGCCGGTATTAGTATATGTATCCCACGAAGTACTGGGCAGATCAAGGTAAGGAGGTTTACCGGAAAGTATAAGCCAATTATAACTCCAGAACCCAAGTACATTATTTGAATTTCGGGGAAACCGGATATATTTCCTGAGATCAATCAACAGGGATTGCCAGTTACTGTTACTGCCCAAAAAGGAAACATTGTCGCGGTAAAGGATATTCGCATAGGCGCCGCCGGAAGAATTTACAGAGTTGGTCCTGCTGTCATATAAGAAGTCGAGGCCAAAACCGGAGGATAAAGTTTTATTCTTTACTCCATACAACTGGTAGTCCGATACACGCCCATCGGAATAGCCCTTTTCATCAATGTCAAAGTGATAATCAAAAAAATACCCCGCACCTGCATAAACATTCCTGGCAATGTTCCTTAGCAATACGTTGTAAAAGCGCACGTAAGAATAGTTAATAAGGTCGCCGTCGCTTTGATATGAATTATAACTGCCTAAGCCATACGTCTCCTGTGGATATTTATAGAAACGCCAGTCGCCCTGGAAATTATATTTATTATTCTTTGACCAGATATTCGACTGGATTGGCAGTGTCACCTGTTGATTTTGGGTGTAGGCGATGCTGGAGGTAATGCTGGATAAATTCGTGTTGGCCGGATCTGTATAAAACGCAATATTGCCGGCGATAATAGCGGCCAGCTTTGTTTGCAGGGTATAACCTATTGCCGGAAAAACGGACAGGTAAACTTTTCTTTCAACATTCTCCGGCGCCGGATTAACTTTTTTCCGGATCGGGCTCCCTAACCATTCTTTCAGTAAATCAGGCAAGTCTTTTTGAGGATAAATGCTATCCTGTTTTTGCACCAGATTTTCATTTGAATGAATATTTTGGGCAGACAGGGAAGATATCAACAAAAAGGACAGGAGAAAAATTAAGTAGCTTTCTTTTACCAAGAGCGAATGTATATAACCTGAAAACGTAAAAATAATAAAAAGGTGTATTAGAAAGCGTTAAATAATATTTATATAGAATTTAATAATCTAAATTCAAAGCGCTATTCATGTAGGGTAATTCTTTATTTACTTTTTTGAAACAAAAAAGTAACAAAAAAAAATCAAGGGCGACAGAACGAGGTTCAGTCGGGCGAAGCTTCAAAAAAA
>OCTA010003972.1_pt1 | contig 13043 bp, 10 predicted proteins | sample 1538991 | NCBI WGS metagenome assembly OCTA01 (sample SAMEA3539302, study PRJEB22396) | soil metagenome | biome: tundra; feature: field; material: soil | place: USA | collected 2010-05 | depth 0.15 m
CAGCTCGCCCCTCTCGGCCGCTCTGGCGGCTGAACTCCGGGACAAGCTCTAGCTAAACTGTACCACCGCGCCAACGCGCGGGTTGTTGACCCGCTTCGGTAGCTCGTATACTGATGAGGGCACGCAACCAAGGCGCCCTTCGGGCGTCTTGCAGCGGTCCACCCGTCCCGATACACCCCTCCCAACCAGTTGAAAAGACAATGAATATTCTACGTGTTTTCATTCCCGTCGCCGCCCTTGTTGGCGCAATCCCGATGACAGCCCAGCCGGCCCAGCCGATGCCCCAGAAGCAAAAGGGCGCTCCGATGGCCCGCATCAGTCCGCACGAAACGGTCGGCCGGCCGATCGATGGCGATCGCGTGACGATCGTGTACGGGCGGCCCTACTCGAAGGACCCGAAGACCGGTGACATCCGCAAGATCTGGGGCACACTGGTGCCCTTCGACCATTGGTGGAGGTTGGGCGCCGACGAGGCCACGCTGCTCATCACGCAGAAGGCGATCGTCATTGGCGGAATGACGGTTCCCGCGGGAGCCCACACCCTGTTCCTCCTTCCGGCGGCCGACGGCAGCGCCAAGTTGATCGTCAACAATCAGATCGGCCAATGGGGCCTCCAATATGACGAAAGCCAGGACCTGGGCAGGGTTGACCTGACGAAGTCGGACCTCGCCCAGCAGGTCGATCAGTTCACGATGGCCGTCGCGAGAAACCCCGCCGGTGGGGGCATCCTGAACCTGAGCTGGGAGACAACGCAGTATTCGGTGGCCTTCACCGTGGCCAAGTAGCCTGGCGCGACGGTGATGCTGCGCTTGTGGCCAGGAATTGCGGCGGCGGGTTTGGTCGCCGCTTTGGGGATTCGCGTTCCGGCGCGGGCGGCCGCGCCCGCCCGGCCGGAGCCGGCGGAGATCGTGCAGGAGCTGCGCGGCTTTTGCGAGATGGGCAGCGTGCTGTACGTCGCCGCCCATCCGGACGACGAGAACACGCAATTGGTCGCGTATCTCGCGCGGGGGCGCGCCTACCGAACCGCCTACCTGTCGGTCACCCGGGGCGACGGCGGACAGAACCTGCTCGGGCCGGAATTTGGGGACGAACTGGGCGTCATCCGGACGCAGGAGCTTTTGGCCGCGCGGCGAGTCGACGGAGGACGGCAGTTCTTCACCCGCGCAAGGGACTTTGGGTACTCGAAGGACTATCGCCAGACACTGCAAAAATGGGACAGGGAGCAGGTCGTTGCCGACATCGTGCGGGTCATGCGCACCTTTCGGCCGGATGTGGTGATCACGCGCTTTTCGCCCGAGCCGGGCACGACCCATGGCCACCACACGGCCTCGGCCGTACTGGCGATCGAAGCGTTCAAACTGGCTGGAGACCCGAAGGCTTTCCCCGACCAGCTCGGTCCACTCGATCCGTGGCAGCCCAAGCGGCTTCTGATGAACACGGGAGGCTTTGTGCGGAGTGCCTCGGGCCTGCCCGATTCAAAGACCCTGCACATGGAAATCGGAGGAGCCGACCCCGTGACTGGCCAGCCGTTCGGCGCTATCGCCTCCCGCAGCCGGTCCATGCACAAGACGCAGGGCATGGGTTTTTTTGCCGCGGGCACGAGCGGCGCCCGCTCCGAGTCGTTCCAGCTGCTCCTGGGCGAACCGGCGGCCAATGACATTTTCGACGGCGTGGACACAACCTGGGGCCGCGTTCCGGGCGGAGCGGAAATCGGCCGCCTCGCGGAAGGAGTTGTCGCCGCTTTTGACCAAAAGGATCCTGCGGCGAGTCTTCCGCGTCTGCTGGAGATAAGGAAACTCCTCGGCGGTCTTCCGCCGGACACGATCGTCGACGAAAAGCGCCGGCTGCTCGACCGGATCATCGCGGGCTGCCTGGGGCTCACAATCGACACGACCGTCGCGCGGGCTGAGATCGTTCCGGGCGAATCCGTGGAAGTGCACCATCGGGTGGAGCTGCTCGCCGCGGTCCCCGTCCGCTGGACCGCTGTGCGGTATCCGTCCCTGGGGCGCGAGACGGAGGAGGGAATCGACCTGGTTTCGGGAACGCCGTCGCTTCGCGATTCCACCCAGACCCTTCCGGCCGGGACGCCGGTGAGCCAGCCATACTGGCTCCGGAAGGAGGGTACGCCCGGAATGTTTCAGGTGGATGAGGCATCGCTCATCGGGCAGCCGGAGAATCGGCCCATCCTTCCGGTCGAATACCAGTTTGAAGTCGCAGGCCAGGCAATCGTCCTCTCCGATGAACCGGTCGAGGTGACCGCGGATCCGGCGGGAAAGGAGGTCCGCCGGCGCCTGGAGGCCATCCCGCCGGTCTCGCTGCATTTTCCATCCGGCGTTGCATTGTTTGCGCCCTCGGCCTCGCGGGAGATCGCCGTGGAGATGGTTGCATACCGGGCGGAAGCCTCCGGTCTTTTGCACCTGGATGCACCCGCCGGATGGAAGGTTGCGCCGGAAGGACAGCCGTTTCGGCTGGCCGTTGTCGGGGACCGCGCGCGGCTGTCGTTCACGGTGACCGCGCCCCCGGGACCTGCCACGGCCGCTCTAAGCGTCTGGGCTACCCTCCGGGGAGACGGGGCCCGATTTGGCACGGACCGTCTGGAGATCCGCTACAGCCATATTCCTCCGATCCTGCTTCAGCCGCCGGCCGCGATGAGGGCGGTCTGCCTTGACCTGGCGATCCGCGGGCACCGGGTGGGCTACGTGGCCGGGGCCGGCGACAGTGTGGCGGAAAGCCTGGAGGAGATGGGGTACTCGGTCACCCGCCTGACGGCCGCCGATTTTGTTCCGGAGCGTCTCAAGCCGTTTGATGCCCTGGTCATCGGCGTCCGCGCCTTCAACACGCGCAGCGACCTTGCGGCCGGTTTTCCGGCGATCCTCTCGTACGTGGAGGAAGGGGGCACCGTCGTGGCCCAGTACAACACCCCCAACAACGCTCCGCCGGGCCGGCTGGGCCCGTATCCCCTTTCCCTCTCGCGCAATCTCCCCGCCAACCGGGTCACGGACGAAAACGCGCCGGTCACCCTGCTCATCCCGGACCATCCGGCCTTCACGACCCCGAACCGGATCAACCGGGCGGACTTCGATGGATGGGTGCAGGAACGCGGCCTGAATTTTCCAAGCGAGTGGGACAGCCGGTATGAGGCCCTGCTCGCCTGTGGCGATTCCGGCGAGACGCCGCTCAAGAGCGGGATCCTCGTAGCCCGTTATGGGAAGGGCTATTACGTTTATACGGGGATGTCCTGGTTCCGGCAGCTCCCGGCGGGGGTTCCCGGCGCGTACCGGATCTTTGCCAACCTCGTCTCGTTGGGGAAGTGAGCGCTCCGATGGCAACGCAGGGATCCGACGACCGTGAGACCGGGCTGCCCGCGCTCCGGAGCTGGAGGGCCGTGTACACCGCCGTTGCGATTTCATTTCTCCTTTGGCTGGGGCTGCTCGCGGCCTTGACGGTAATGTATTCGTGAACGCGCTGGATTACGCGGTCCTCGTTTGCCTCCTGCTGGGAATCGCCCTCTTCGGGATCTGGCAAACCCGGGAGAGGCGCAATCTGGCGGGATACCTGAAGGGGGTGGGGCAGACCCGCTGGCTGACCATCGGTCTTTCGGTGATGGCGACCCAGGCGAGCGCAATCACGTTCCTGTCGACGCCGGGGCAGGGCTATGAGAGCGGCCTCGGCTTCGTGCAGAACTATTTCGGCGCGCCGTTTGCGCTCATCGTCGTGTCCGCGGCCTTTCTTCCCATTTACCGGAAGCTCGGCGTATACACGGCCTACGAGTACCTCGGCCGACGTTTCGACTCGAAGACCCGCCTGCTCGGCGCCGGACTCTTCCTGCTGCAGCGCGGGCTCGGCGCGGGCATCACGATCTATGCGCCGGCCATCGTGCTCTCCACCGTTCTCGGCTGGCCGCTCGATCTCACGATCGTGTGCAGCGGCATCCTTGTGGTCGCCTACACGGTCAGCGGAGGGAGCGATGCCGTGAATCTCACCCAAAAATACCAGATCGGGGTCATTTTTGCGGGGATGGTCGCGGCCTTCCTCATTCTTGTCGCCCGGCTGCCGCACGGCTTGGGGATCGGGGGAGCCCTGGCTCTGGCCGGGAAGTTCCACAAGCTTGAGGCGGTGGACTTTTCCCTGGATGTCAATCGCCGGTACACGCTGTGGACCGGCCTGCTGGGCGGATTCTTTCTGGCCCTTTCCTATTTCGGGACGGATCAGTCTCAGGTGCAGCGCTATCTTTCCGGCGGTTCGCTCCGCGAGAGCCGGCTCGGGCTGATGTTCAACGCGGTCTTCAAGATACCGATGCAGTTCTTCATCCTGCTCCTGGGTGTCCTGCTCTTCGTCTTCTACCAGTTCGAACGGCCGCCGGTCTTCTTCAACGAGGTTGCCTGGGGCCGGCAGGCCGCCGGGCCTGGCGGCGCGGGACTGAAGGCGATGGAGGACCGGTTCGGTTCGGCGCGAGCCGAAGAGGCGGGCCAGCTTCGCGCATGGCTCGATGCCAGGCGCGCCGGCGACCGCCCGGCCGAGGCTGCGGCGTTGCGCTCGGCCCAGGCCGCTGGCGAGCGCGCGGAGGTGCTCCGAAGCGGGGCCAAGGCGGCCCTGCGCGCGGCCGATCCGAAGACGGCCGCAGGCGATGCGGATTATGTTTTCATTGGCTTCATACTGCGGTACCTGCCGCACGGGCTTGTCGGGCTTCTTGTCGCAGCCTTCTTTGCAGCCGCATTCTCGTCAAAATCCGCCGAACTTAATGCGCTTGGCTCGACGACGACCGTCGATATCTACAGGCATGTCGTTCGACGCGAGGCGACCGACCGCCATTATGTGGCTGCATCCAGGGTGTTTACGGCTCTCTGGGGCGCGGTGGCCATCGCGTTCGCCCTTTTTGCCAATCTGACCGAAAATCTGATCCAGGCGGTGAACATTGTCGGCTCCCTGTTTTACGGCGGCGTCCTCGGCATCTTTCTTGTGGCCTTTTTCCTCCGTTGGATCGGAGGGACGGCCATCTTCTGGTCGGCCATCGCAGGCCAGGTGCTCGTTATCGTCCTCTACCTGACCCTCAATATCTCCTACCTTTGGTACAATCTGATCGGCTGCGCCGCGTGCGTCGTTCTCGGCGCGATCCTTCAGGGCGCGCTCGCCCTGGCCGCGAGCAGGGGGGCGCCAGCGCCGCCATGAGCAATCCCCTCATCTGCTTCGGCCAGCAGCCGTGCGGCTTCTTTCCAAAGAGGTTCCTTTGGGCGAAGGTTGCGACGGCCCGGCGGCTCCAGCGGGAGATCGGCGGCGAGATCGTGTTCTTCTATCACGACAGCGACCATGACCCGCGCGAGACCAGGACGATCCTGAGGAGGCGAAGCGACGGCCAGCCGGTGCGGCTGAACTTTTCCTTTGCCAACGAGATCCAGCGAAGGTGGTCGCCGTTGTATGTGAAGCGGGTCGTCCCGGGTTGGGTGGCCGAAACCGCGCGCCAGCTCCCCGCGTATGCGGAAAAGCGGGCGGCCGACCTTCTCCGGAGTGTGGCGGCGGGCACCGTGGCGGACTTTTGCCTCGAGATGTATCGCGGGATGGGCCTTTTGGAAGGGGTGCGGGTCGTCCGCTCCAGCGATCCCGAGGTTCGCCGCGCGGCCTGCCCCGTGGATGATTTCTTCGTGGATGTTCCCCATGCGGGCGAGATTGTGCGCGCCCGGTGCTCCGGCGGAACGCTTCGCTTGCACGAGGGGGGAGATCACTATATCGAGCTGCCGGCGGCCGCCTTCGGCGCGGACCAGGTCAGCCCCGCGCGCGACACGCGTTTCCGCTGGATGCAGGCCGCCGTGCGGTGCACGCATTATGTGGCGGGTGCGGGCGAACAGGCGTATCTTCATGTCGAAGAAGCCCCCGAAGTCACTTTCCTCAAGCGAGACCCCATTGACCGTTCCGATGAAGCGTTCACCGAAATCCAGTGTTGAAACACCGCCCCTGCTCGTGTTCGGCGCCCACCCCGACGACATCGAGTTCGGCTGCGGGGGCATCATTGCCCGCGAATCGCAGGGGGGGCGCGCCGTCCACCTGGTTGTCTGCTCGCGGGGGGAGGCGGCGACGCACGGCACCTCCGCGCAGAGGACCGCCGAGGCGCGAAAGGCCGCGGCTCTTCTTGGCGCGAGCCTGGAATTTGCCGAGCTGGACGGGGATGCGCAACTGGAGGTGCGCGCGAAACACGCCCTTCGGCTTGCCGCAATCATCCGGCGGGTGAGGCCGGGCATCATTTTCGCGCCGAGCCTGTCGGAAAACCAGCATCCGGATCACCCGAAGCTCGGCCGGATTGTGCGCGATGCCGCCCGCCTGGCGCGCTATGGCGGACTGGCCGGACTCCGGGGTCGGCCGGCCCATTCGATCGGCCAGTTGTTTTTTTACGCGGTCAGCCCGGGCGCGGAGCCCGGGGGGATCCAGCCCATCCTGATCGATGTCTCGGCGCCGTCCGTTCTCAAGGCGTGGACGGCGGCGATGCAGGCGCATGCGACGCAGATGCGAACCCGCGACTATCTCGACCTCCAGCTCTGCCGCGCCCGCCTTCACGGCTTGGCGGCCGGCGCGAGCCACGCCCAGCCGCTCTATCCGGCCGATCCACCGATTTTCAATTCCCTTGCTCCTTTGGGGCGCGGGGCGCGTCAGTTCTGACATGCCTTCCGAACATCCGCTGAAGATCGGCATAACCTGCTATCCGTCCATCGGAGGAAGCGGCATTCTCGCCTCGGCCCTTGGCGAGGAGCTCGCCGCGCGGGGACACGAGGTTCATTTCATCAGCTATGAGCGTCCGTTCCGGCTTCCCTCCGGGGTCCCGCGGCTGCATTTCCATCCGGTTGCGATCAGCGGTTACGGGTTGTTCAAGTACCCGGACTACACGCTTCCGCTTTCGGTCAAGATGGCCGAGGTGAGCCGCGACCACAGGCTCGACGTCCTCCATGTCCATTATGCCGTGCCCCACGCCACGGCGGCTTTCCTTGCCCGATCGATGCTCGAGCCTGGCCGGAGGCCGCGGCTCGTCACGACCCTGCACGGCACGGACACGACCCTCCTGGGCAGCGACCCCGGATATGGTCCGGCGATCCGCCATGCGCTGGCGCATTCCGACGCGGTGACGACGGTGTCCGCCTACCTGGAGAAGGAGACACGCCGCCTGCTGGACTTCCAGGGTCCCATCGACGTGATTCACAATTTCTTTTCTCCGCGCCCCGCGCGCCGAACGCGGACCGAGGTGAGGCGGGAACTCGGCCTGAAGGACGAAGCCATGATCCTGCACTCGTCGAATCTCCGGCCCCTGAAGCGGATCGGCCTGCTGCTGGAGGCGGTCGCGCGCATCCGCCCCGCCTCCTCATTCAAGCTCGTGGTTCTCGCCGGGGCCGACTTTGCGCCTTTCGCCGGAGACGTGCGCAGGCTCGGCCTTTCCGAGCGCGTGATCGTGCGCGAGAATGCCGTGGACATCGAGGATTACCTCCAATCCGCGGACATCGGGCTTTTCACTTCGGAGGTGGAAAGCTTCTGCCTGAGCATCCTCGAGGCGATGTGCTTCGGATGCCCGAGCGTTTCGACCGCGGTTGGCGGAATTCCCGAAGTGGTGATCTCCGGGGTGACCGGCAGCCTCGTGGACGGCGACGCGGACGCCATTGCCCGCGCGGTCGAGGCCCTGATCCGCAATCCCGCGCGGCGGGCGGCCCTGGGAAACGCGGCCCGCGAGCGGGCGCGCGAATTCTTCTCGCCGGAGGTGATCGTTCCAAAGTATGAGCGGCTCTATCGCCGGGTGTGCGCCGGCCCTGAAGCGGAGTAACTCGGGCGCGGCCCCGCTCAGTCGCCCAGGCAGGTTCCGACCCGCCTTGCCGTCTCGATCCAATGATGATCGAGAGGGACGGTCTTCATGTTCCCCGCAACCTTCTCGATCGGCACCGCCCGGATTCCGTCCCCCCGCGCGGCCACCATCACTCCGAAAACGCCGTCGCGGATGAAGCCGACGCAAGCCGTGCCCAGGCGCGTCGCAAGCAAGCGGTCCGTTACGGAAGGAGTGCCGCCGCGCTGGACGTAACCCAAAATCGTCACGCGGGCCTCGAGGCCCGTCAGCCCCTCCAGTTCCTTTGCCAGGCGCCACGTGTTGCCGGCGTGCTTCGAGTCGAGATCATGCAGTTCCGCCTTGATGCGCATGCGGTCCTCGTCGGTCCTGGCCAGCCGTTTCCGGGCGGTTGCCTCGGCAAAGGCCGCCGCGTAACTCTTGGAAAGCGCGCCCTCGGCGACCGCGACGATGCTGAAGTTCGCGGAGCCCTTGGAGCGGCGCCGGATCGCGGCTGCGACAATCTGCGAATCGTAGGGTATCTCGGGAATCAGGACGACATCCGCCCCGCCGCCGATGCCCGCCCCGAGGGTGAGCCACCCTGCGCGATGGCCCATGATCTCGGCGACGATGATGCGGTGGTGGCTGTGCGCCGTGCTGTGCAGCCGGTCGAGCGCCTCGGCGGCGATCCCGAGGGCGGTGTCAAAGCCGATCGTCGCATCCGTGAGGGCGACGTCGTTGTCGATCGTCTTGGGCAGCGTTATGATGTTCAGGCCCTCCTTCACCAGCCGCAGCGCGTTCTTGTGGGTTCCGCCTCCCCCTATGCAGACCAGGGCGGCCAGCCGGTGCCGTCTGTAATTGGCGGCGATCACATGGGTCATGTCCCGGATCCGGCCGTCGATCTCCATGCGATGCGGCTTGTCGCGGCTCGTGCCGAGAATCGTTCCGCCGGTCGTGAGAATGCCCGCAAGAGCCGCCTTGGTGAGCTGGATCGACCGGTTCTGGGCGAGGCCGAGGAACCCGTCGCGAAAACCCACGACCTCCCAGTCGTGCTCGCCTATGGCTGCTTTTCCGACGGCCCGGATGGCGGCATTCAGCCCCGGGCTGTCGCCGCCCGCCGTCAGGATCCCTATGCGCAACGGTGGCTTGCGTTTCATGAAAGACAGCTAAACGGCGGAGGCGCCCGGGGTCCATGATTTTTGGCGTGGCCGCATGCGCAATTTTGAAGTTCAAATGCGCATTATCCCCTTCTTCTTTTTGCATGTTCGGGGGATGATGTCCCCGGCCAGAATCGACTTTAACCCGGAAACCATGAACCCCCTATTCCACCGGCTTCTTCACGTCAGTGTCGGATTTGCGCTCGCCAATCTTTGCCCGGCTGCCGAGCCGGCGGCCCCGCCCCCGCTTGAGCCGTTTCCCATCACGATTCGCGTGGACGCCTCGCATGAGAAGGGCGAAATGAAGCCCATCTGGCGCTTCTTCGGGGCGGACGAGCCGAATTATGCGACGATGAAGAACGGAAAGAAACTGGTGGCGGAGCTCGGCGAACTCCGACCGGGCCAGGTGTATTTCCGCGCGCACAACCTTCTCAACACGGGCGACGGCGTGCCGGCGCTCAAGTGGGGGAGCACCAATGCCTACACCGAGGATGCCCAGGGCCGGCCGGTCTACGATTGGAGGATCCTCGATGGAATCTTCGACACCTATCTCGCCCGCGGAGTGCGACCCTACACCGAGATCGGCTTCATGCCCGAGGCGATGTCGGTCCACCCGGAGCCCTACAAGCATCATTGGCAGCCCGGCGCCGCCTACGGCGACATCGGCACGGGCTGGTCCTATCCGCCAAAGGACTACGCGAAGTGGGCGGAGCTTGTCTACCAATGGGTGCGCCACGACATCGACCGCTACGGCCGGGCCGAGGTCGAGCGGTGGTACTGGGAGGTGTGGAACGAGGCCAACGGCGCATCCTACTGGCACGCCACGCCGGAGGAATTCTACAAGCTGCACGACTACGCCGTGGACGCCGTGCGCCGCGCGCTGCCCACGGCGCGCGTCGGCGGCCCCGACCTTGCGGGCAGCGGCGGAAAATTCATGGAGGACTTCCTGGCCCATTGCGTCAGCGGCACAAACTACGCGACAGGCCAAAAGGGCACGCCCGTCGACTTTCTGTCCTTCCACGCCAAAGGGCAGCCGCGCTTCGTTGAAAACCATGTGCGCCTCGGGATCTCGTCGCAGCTCGGCGGCATGGACAAGGGTTTCTCGATGTTCGCGGCCGTGCCCGAACTGAAGGACAAGCCGATCGTCATCGGCGAGTCCGATCCGGACGGATGCGCCGCCTGTCAGGGGCCCCAGCTCGGCTACCGCACGAGCCCGATCTACGCGAGCTATACGGCGGCTTGCATCGCGCGCGAGTTTCTTCTGGCCGACAAGCACGGCGTGAACATCGAAGGCGCACTGACGTGGGCGTTCGAGTTCGAGGACCAGCCGATCTTTGCCGGCCAGCGCGTCATGGCCAGCAATGGCATCGATATGCCCGTCCTGAACGTCTTCCGGATGCTGAGCCGGATGGGAGGGCGGCGCGTGGAGGTGACGAGTTCGGGCGAGGTTCCGCTTGCGACGATCATCAAGGACGGGGTTCGCCAGGCGCCCGACGTCGCCGCTCTCGCCGCCCTCGAACCGGGGAAGCTCGCCATCCTGGCGTGGCACTATCACGACGATGACGTTCCCGGACCCGATGCCAGTGTGGCCATTGCGGTGGACAAACTGCCGGTGACGGGCGGTTCCGTCCGGCTCACCCACTACCGCATCGACGAGAACCACAGCGATGCCTTTACCGTATGGAAACGGCAGGGTTCGCCCGCCGCTCCCGACGCGAGCCAGTACGCGGAATTGGAGAAGGCCGGCCGGCTGGAAAAACTTTCCGACGCACCCGCGACCGTGCCGGTGCAGGATTCGTCCGCAGTCCTGCGATTCCTGCTTCCTCGCCAGGCGGTCTCCCTTCTGGTTCTCGAGTGGGATCCCGCGGTCAGGTAGTGTCCTAATCTGGCGAAGATGTGTCCTCGCGAGGAGATAGCTGCCGCCTGTGACGTCTCCGGGCCGCCATCTGGCCGGCATCAGCCGGCGGCTATTGGCGGCCGGTCTTGACGGCGCATCTGGGCCTTGGCAGCTCCCGACGAGAGAGGACACATCTTCGCCAGATTAGGACACTACCGGCGGCTTTGGTCCATTGACGCACGACTCGCGATCCCCTATCCGGGGATGTGCCCACTCGGAGATCCAAAGGACCGGCCACGCCTGCCAAGGTCGCCCTGCTCTTTGAGGTCACCAATGCCTACGCGCGGAGTCTGCTTGGCGGAATCGGCAAGTACATCCTGAGCCACGGTCCCTGGAGCGTGCACTATGCGGAGGTCGGCCCGAACGAGGATCCCCCGCCATGGCTTTCCGGTTGGAATGGCGATGGAGCGATCGTCCGCGGGGAGAACCCCCGCCTGGCGCGCGCCGTGGAGCGGCTCGCCGGCCCCGTGGTCGACCTGACGCCCTCGCGGCTGCTGCGCAGGGCCCCGTGGGTCAAATCCGACGACGCGGCGATCGCGGAGCTGGCGGCCCGGCATTTTCTCGAACGCGGGTTCCGCAACTTCGCATTCTGCGGCGACAGCCGGTTTGCCTGGTCCGCGAGGCGGGGCGAACGATTTGTCCGCCTGGTGCAGGAGGCCGGATTCTGCTGTGCACTCTATGAACCCGGACGGATTCTCTCGAGCGGCGACGCCGAGGTGGACGGCATCGGCGCATGGCTTTTGCACCTGCAAAAGCCGATGGCCGTTTTCGCATGCTACGACAACCGCGGGCAGCAGCTTCTCGAGGCCTGCCGGAGGGTGGGGTTGTCCGTGCCGGAGGAGGTCGCGGTGCTCGGCGTGGACAACGACGAGGTGCTGTGCATGCTCTCCCCGCCTCCGCTTTCGAGCATCATCCTCAACCCGGAGCGCACGGGGTGGGAGGCGGCCGCGCTGCTGGCAGCGCTCATGGAAGGCCGGAACCCGCCTTCGCAGCCCCTTTTGATCCCTCCCGTGGGCATCCGGATCCGTCAAAGCACCGACATTCTCGCGGTCGCGGATGCCAAGATCGCGGCCGCCCTCAAGTACATCCGCGAACACGCGTGCGAATCGATCGGCGTTACGGATGTCCTGCGGCAAACGCCCATGGCCCGGCGCTCGCTGGAAATGCGCTTTGAAAGACTGCTCCATCGCAGTCCGCGGGCCGAGATTTTGCGCGTGCGGCTGAACCGGGTCAGGGAGCTGCTCGTGGGGACGGAACTTCCCATTTGGGAGATCGCGGGCCGGGCCGGATTCGATCCCGAATACATGAGCGTGGTGTTCAAGCGCGAGGCGGGAATGTCCCCCCGGGAATACCGGCGGGCGTACGGGCTCAATCCGCCGGCGCAAGGATAAGCGCCCCACCGGTCGGCGATCAGGCCGGGTCCGGAGCGAGCTGCCTCATGACGGAAAGCGCGCGGCGGGCGTCGGCCGCGAAATCGGCGGTGTACGCCTCGATGCTGCATCGCCCCGAGTAATTGGCCCGGCGCAGGCAGGAGAAAAATCTTCGGTAGTCGTCCACGATCTCGTCCGGAAAAGTACGGCCGCACACTTTGGCAAAATGGGTGTGCCGGAGGGCCGGTCCGGCTTCGACCGCTATCCCAGGATCCTCCTTTTCGATCGCCAGGTGGTAGTAATCGATCAGCAGCTGGACGCCCGGGTGGTTTACCTCGCGCGCCAGCCGCAACCCTTCGGCAGCCAGGTTGATGAGATTGGATTCGCTTCGATTGAGGGGCTCGATCGCGATCGTCAGGCCGCGCTCTGCCGCCATCGGGCCAAGGAGCCGCAGCAGATCCACGATCTGCCGCCAGGCAGCCTCCATGGGAAATCCGGTCGGCACGTTCTTGGCCCCGGAGCTGCCGAATACGATGATCTCGGCCCCGAGCGCGGCCGCCCGGTCCATGGCCCCCGCCGCGTACGACAATGCCTCGTCGGGACGGGCGGAGGCCCCGGTCAGGCGGATTCGCGCCGGGAAGAAATTATTGAAGGCCTCGCACCGGATGCCGGAGGCGCGCAGCCGCCCGGACAGGCTCGCGAATGCCGGCTGCGTCAGCGCTGCGACGCCGGACATCGACAGCTCGACATAATCGTAACCCATTTCCGCCAGCGACTCGACGATGTCGGCGCCAACGGGGTCCTTGGGAGAAACCATGCTTCCGCAACAA
>OCTA010003973.1_pt1 | contig 13037 bp, 6 predicted proteins | sample 1538991 | NCBI WGS metagenome assembly OCTA01 (sample SAMEA3539302, study PRJEB22396) | soil metagenome | biome: tundra; feature: field; material: soil | place: USA | collected 2010-05 | depth 0.15 m
CGGGCGAAAGTCCTCCTGCTCGCCTGCTGCACGCAGGAGGCCGCGTTGGTTCGGTTGGCTTTCGGCGCACGACGCCCCACTCGTCCGCGTAGCGATCCGAGCCTAGTTCGACGTCCCCGCCGTGGTCGGGAGGATTCCGGGAAATCGCGCGGACGTCCACGTCGAAATAGCGGAGGACCTCTTCGTCCATGGCGACCACCTGCTGCATGCGGTCCACGATGGCGCCGGGCTTGCCGAAACCCAGGTACGCACAGAGTCTCTCATAAGCGGGTTTGACCATGCCCGTCACGCGGGAACTCCCCAAATCCTTGGGGACGCGGTCCGGCTGCCGGTGTTCCAGCGCAGCAAGAATGCGCTCCCGGTGAGTCATGAACCCGAGTGTAACAGGCCACAGCCAGCGAGCCCGGTTCTGGCACTGGGCATAAATCACGACACCCCACGCCGTTCCCAGGGTCGCCGGCGAGTCCCGGCCCAGATCCGACCGTCGCACCCCACGGCGTCAAGCCGCCCAAACACTCAAGTGGGCGAGATTGCGCTCACACCCCGTTGTAAACGCTCCCTCGCGGGACTATGCTTTCCGGTAAAGGAGTGCATCATGCTCAACCGCAGAAAGTTCCTGGCAGGAGTGGCCGCCGGGGTCGGCGCAGCCAAGGGCGAAGCGCCTGTCCGCAGCACGCCGTTGCGGGCCAACTTCTGGGGACCGCTGTACTACGACGAGAAAGAGCGGCAAGAGGTGGTGGACGTGCTGGAGACCGGGCGTCCATTCCGGTGGTACGGCCCAGGCCCGCAGCCGCCCATGAAGGTGGCCACCTTCGAGAAGGAGTTCGCCGCCCGGATGCGTACCCGCTACGCGCTTGCCGTAACGTACGGGAACCGCCGCGCTGCACTGCGCGCTAGTTGTTCATTTATCCTCCCCGCCGCATCTTTGGCCCCCGGTAGGCACAGAGTCTAACCACGCGTCAACGTCTTCCCGCCGATAGCGCACGGCTGCGCCGATCTTCAAGAACCTCGGACCCTGATTGAGCAGCCGCCAGCGCCTCACAGGAGAATCTCCCAAAATCTTCTGCACGATGCCGAGCAAGGCTTTTGCAAATTCGCTTTCGGTGCCTCTGAGCCCGATCTGTTCGTTTCTCTGTACTTCTGACATGGCGGCTTTCAGTTTTCTCCTTGTGGAAAACACCCCGATCCTCACGCAGCCGGCAGCGGGAAATCGATCGCGGTGATCTCAAGTAACGTGCGCGGCCCCGTGGGCGTGTCCTTGTCCGGAGCCGTGATTTTGACGCGCAGACGAATGGCAGCCGAGTCGGTGTCAGGTGGCTGAAGTACACCGGTGCCGAGCAGAGCCACGCACTTGTCATGCACGAAAGTAGCGACACCGTGTGCTGTTCCGTCTGCGGGCTTCAGATCGGCGGGAAGGATCGAAAATGCAGTGACCGCGCTCATGGAGCCCTTGCTCCATGACAGCGAGATACCTGCCTCCATGCTGAGTTGCGTCAGATCTGCCTGGTGGAAGATGCTGTCGAAGAAAGCCTGCAGGGCCGACTCCAGAGTCTGACCGGTCATGTCGAAAACGAGCTGCCCCCAGAGGTTGAGGGGGCGGCAGTCTACCGGCGATTCGACCGGCGCGCACTGGTAGACGAGCAACCCGTTGGCTGGCCGGCCGACGAAGGCTTCATTCCGTTTCAGAGTCAGGCTGAGTTTATAGCCGCGAACGGGACTGGTTCCCGTGAGACAGGCGTTATTGCCATTCGATGCCCCGAGCGCTTCGAGAATGGCCGTGTCGATCCGGGTCGTCTCCTTGGACGGCGGCGTCCAGGTGACTTCGATAGGGCCCTTCATCACCTGGCGCGAATCGTTTGCGATGCCAGGCGTCAGGAAGCCGACCGTAAAGACGTCGAGCGAATCGTTATCCCCGCCGACCGGAGCATCGGGCTGCGCGCTCAATACGGGTCCCAGGCTCAGGTACCGCAATAGCGACTGCGCGAGGTCGTCGAGCACGCCAAGGCGCTTTCCGCCGATGGCGGCGCTGTCCCGGTTGTCCCGCAGCAATTTGAGTGCAACGAGACTGTTCAGCAGAGAAACCGGATACCAGTCGGCGGCGAGGTCAAGATCTTTCAGTTCAGCGGACGCTGGTTGGTACTGAGGGTAGCGAACGGTGACATGCACGGTGTCCTCCCCCACCCCGTTCACCAGGCTGAAGGAGAATTTCCATCCCCACCGTGAGAGCAGAGCCGCGTTTGATCCCGTGACCTTTTGTGGCGTTCCCCCTGTGGTTCCGGGCTTCAGAGCGGGCAGACTTGTTTCAGTCGACCGGATAATGGGCTTTGAAGGAAACACACGGGCCGCTACCGGGATCGATTGCGGAAAGCCTTTCCAAGTAAGCTCGAAAGGCGCGGCCAGTTCAATCCAGGGCCTTCGTTGAAGGGGCTCGCGCCCGACGGCGCGCCTGGCAGAGGCTTCTGCACGTGGAAGATGTTAACCACAAGAGACGGCAACGCCGGCACATCCCCGGGGTCAGTCACTTGCGGAGGTAGATCGTAAAGAACGGTGACCTTCGGGTCGCCGCCGCCGAGCAGAATTTCAGAGAACGTTGGCTGCTTCGGATCAGGCGGCTGACCGGGTTTAGCGTTGTTCGCCACCTTGCCCTGAAACGTCTGGATCTTCCTATTGCCTGGCTTCTCCAGCGGAAGCTGCAGAATAGTGGAGACGGCGTAGAAGGAGCTGAGGTCGCCGAGGAACGAGTCCTTTGCAATTCGGGTAACAGCGGCCGTATAGAGATCCCCGGGCGAAGTTTTGTCGAGCAGTGGGACAACGAATCCCGAGTCCTTACCCGTGCCGTTGAAAATAGCGAGCTGGTTCGCGATGTTTTCCCGCGATTTGAGCAGCGACCGCATCGTGACGGCGTTGGCGCGCGGCATGAGCGAGCCGAGATCCGCGGTTTCGCTTTCCAGCATGCGAAACGCAATCCGCCCGAGTTCGTCGAAATCCTGGTCGACCGCCGCTTGGCCCGCAAGAGGAAGTCCGTACTTCTTCCACATCGGGTTGCTGGTTGTGGTTCTCGTGAAGTCCGGCGTCTCGAACGACTCGTTGCCGAGCACGTTGCGCAGCGGGCATGGCGTCGCGACAGACCAGGCCGCGGAGGCATCGCCTGCCGGTACCGACGGGAAGAGGGAGTTGGGGATGAGCCAGATCTCATGCAGGTTCAGGTGGTCGCGCAGGAATCCTACCTGCAGGCCGCGCGGGGACGCGATCACGCCCTGGAGTTTCTGCGCGACGAGGCGGAATTCGTCATGCCTTTCGGGGTCGCCGGGTTTCGGTGGTGCAGTGGGGGCCGCATCGGTCTGCAACGTGATAGCGACCGTAACCGAAGTGAGCTGGTTGCGGATCAGGGCGGCGAGGATCTGGTCCTTCGGAAGATCAGCGTCCGCCGGCAGATAATCCGGTTTGCGCTCGATCCGTACCTTCGGTTCGAACCGAGTGAGATCGGCGACCGCCCCGTCGCATGGAAAACTCCCGAGAGGCAGCACGAGCTGCGCGTCGCCGTTGGCCCAGCTATCGAGGTGCTGGATCAGTTTCTGACGGTCGAGAGACTTCGGGCCACTGATCAGGGGATCGGCCAGGAACGAAACCGTCACGTCGCCCGCGACTCCCCGGAGCTGATCGCGGATCTCGCGGAGGCGCTGGCCGCGTTTATCGTCGAAACCGTTCTTATCGTATATGAGCTCGACCGTCAGGCTGGGCTGTCTGGTCTGCGTCTCGGGATATACGGCGAAGTGCAGGCCGGGCCAGTCGGCCGGACTGATGATCGCGTCGGTATAGAACAGGCGAAGCTGGAACACCGGGCCCGAAGCGGCGTCGAACCGGTTGCCGAAGACGTCGCGGAAGCCGGGCTTGACCGAGATCTGCCGCCGCTTCGGATCGCTGAGTCGTTGCCAGGGAGATTCGCTCTTCCTGTCGTAACAGACCAGCGTGCCGCGATAGTAATGGATCTCCGTCGCGGTGGGATCGGCGGCGGTGACGATGTCTACGTGGTGCGCAGCCAGCAATCGCATGGCGGAGCTGCCGGGCGTATCGGGGTCTCCCAGGGCGGAGAGATCTTCGGGACCAGGAGCAGCTCCGGAACCAAGCTTCTGATAGTGGTTACCCGTCAGAGCCTGCATCGGGGAGATCACCGGGATGGCGTCGGGCATGGGCACTACCTGTCCCGACCCATCTGTGGCGGAATAGTCGACGATGCTGAGGGTGCCGTAGCCGAACTTGTCCTTGGGTGTAGCCGGATCCTTCGGCACGGTGCGGGTCCATCCGAACGAAATGGTGCCCGGAGGCGTGTACGGCGTTATTTCGACCTCCTGAAGGCCGTTGAACCGGACGGTGTCGGGAGCCGCCCCGCTGGCGAGGGCGAGGGCATTGGCGGCGAGAGGCACCCACGCGCTCTCTTTGTTCGAAGCGTCCGGATCGGCCTTTGGCTTGAGGAGTACGGCGAGGATCAGACTCTCTGCGTCGGTCCAGCCGGTGGCGCCAGCGAAGTAGTAACCGCCGGAATTGGTGATACTGGCCATGCCGAGAAGCCGCAGCGCTTCTTGACCCTGCCCCGGATCGCCGGAGAGCACAATGTAGGGGAACGCGGGCGGGGGAGGCGGCGCGCCGATCGCGAAATCCATGAGTTCGGCGGGGCGCGATTCCTGTGTCAGATTGGTGCGGGCGATCGACCACTCGGCGAGCGCCGGCGTGCGTAGCAGTTTTCCCTGGCTGTCCTTCTTTTCGAGCGTGAGGAAAATGCTCGAGACACTTGGCGGGTTTCCCACCACCGGTCCCGGCAGCAACCCAAGCTGATCGAGAAACCAGCGATCACCTTCCGGCGTGCCGACGAGTTCGTACACCTGGGTGCCCTCGGGTACGCTGGCGGGTTTACTGATCCTCCGCAAGGGGAAGCGCAGGAAGATGGCCGGCTGCCAGTTCGCGGCTGGAATCAGTGTGCCTGTCTGCTTCACCGGGTCGATGGACCACAGCGAGACGTAGCTGTCGCCGGAATGGTTCGCGACCTCCTTCAGAACGGACGAAGGAAGCTTCGCGACTGTGAGAGTCCCCGCCGGAACACTCTCCGCGGTGGTGGGCGGATTCGTGAGCGAGAACTGACGCTGCATGAAGACCCAGGTCGGGATGTCGGGATCCACGCTGAGGCTCAGGTATTTCGCGCTGTCGTTTCCCAGTGCATCCGTCATGAACTGATCGGTGGCGGCCGCTTGGGCGTGATCGACGGTCAGCGGGCTGTTCGATCCGCCCGTTGTGAAGGCAAAATTGAGATCGCCGGGGGGCAGATCGACGCGGATCTGCTGGCCAGTAAGGACAGTGGCGGGCCGGACATTTTTGCCTGCGTCGGCCGGCCGGGCGCCGTGCAGCAGAGTGCGGGAAAGGTCGCGCGCGACACGGTCGAGACGGGATTCTGGATCTTTGTTCGTCGGCATTTTCGATTCCTCGTGTTTACGATTGCGCAGTTATGGTTTCGCGAACATCTGACTCCAGATTTCGGACCATTTCAGGGACTTCGCCCTATCGTTGCGGGACTCCCCTTGCGTGTTCTGGATCAGCAGCCCCATCTCCGAGACTGTTCCGACGATCAGGTGCCGGCAGTATTCGACAAAGGCTGCATTGTCGCCGTCCATGGGACTGCCTTGCTCCATGACTTTTGACGGGGTTCCGATCACCGGCGGGCCGCCGGCCGGAACGTAGCGGAACGAGGAACCTGGCCACGGCGGAATCACCGCAAACGGTTCGTCCTGATTCTGCTGCAACGTCTTGAGCGCTGGCACGAACTGGTTCTTGACCACGGTGAGCACTGCGTTGGGGAAGCCGGTCCAGAAGGTCTTCTGCTTCATGCGAATCTGCATGTCGCTCACGGTGCCCAGCGTGATCGGCGGATTGTCATAATCGCTCGGATTGCCGGTGGCGGATGGTAACAGCACCCAGCCGGTTAGGAAGCGCGCCAGATCGCCGAAGCAGTTATCGGCGGGCAGAACCTGCAGCATCATCGTGCCGACCACACAGGTCTTCGCGCCCCCGGCCTCGCCGACGTCGCTGGCATTGGCCATGCAGGGGAGCACTGTAGCGTAGATGTTGAGGTCGCGCGAATCGGTCCAGTACTTGTATCCGAGGAGCCATGCGAACGGGGCATCCGCCAGAGCGGGGTTCAGGGTCGCGATGTCGACTAGGTCGAGATCGGCGGCCGCCAGTTGTGGGTCGCCGGCACTGTAAGGCTCCGGCTGGGATAGGCCGCCCAGTGTCTCCTCAAAGTGCCACGTGGCGCTAAAGGAGAGATGAATGGTGACGCTGACGCAGCCGACGTGAATTCCCACATCGACTCCGACGGTTAATCCGATATCGGCGAAAACGACAAACGGCAGGGTGATCAGATAGTGATTGGAGCCCTGCTTTACTAGGACGCGACGGATCTCAAGTCCGACGTCGGCATAGGCGAGGATTCGCGCGGACGCCTGGATGATTGCGAAGCTTACCCTTGCCGAGATGTCGAGCATCAGGCCCACGAACCCTCGGAGAGCCCAGAGGGTGGGATTGAAGAGATTCTTCTCTCCGGGGCGATAACCGGCTGCTCCCTCAAGACCGCCAAAGATCGTGATGGATGCTTCTGCGTTGAGAATGCCGATGGTGAAACTGCGGCCGATCCCGACCCGCGCCGCGAAGCCGAGCCGCAGAGTGCGAATGGCGTTCAGAAGCTGGGGGTCCGAAGCGCTGTAACCGTAGCCACCCTGGAAACTGAGCAGGTCAGACGCGGAGGCGGCGGTGATTCCGAAATAGAAGCCGCCAGAACCGAGGAAGATCGCGATTTCGACTTGGGCGCTACGCGAGAAGTCGTTGTTCCAAGGGAAGCCGAAGTCGGCCAAGAAACCGCCGTCGGTGTGAACTTCGAGCCGCAGTACGGGCAGGCGGATGGTGGCGGCGCCGAACTGCATGGTGCGCATGGGTCCGGGCAGGCAAAACTCGATCGAGAAGATGCCCAACTGCCCGTTGACCCGCCGATAGAGAAGGTCGAGGTCGAAGCCGGAGATGTTGAGATCGAGGCCGTAGACGCCGGGGTCGGAGAGAGCTACGCCGACGGTAAAGCCCCCTTTGTACTGCGCGGCAATGCTCCAGTTGTCGGAAGCGGGATTGGCTTTGTCGAGAAGCGTGCATACACTCGTGGCTTCGCCGATGCCCGAGAGCTTGTCGTGAAACTCTTTTACGATCCCCTTGGTGTCATTGGCCTTGGTTCCGTCGAGAGTAATGCGATAACCGCCGCCCACGTACCACGTCTTGTCGGCTGTTTCAAATCCAAGAGCCCAGCTGGGCTTGCGGTTGGATTCCGTCTTGATGAAGATGACGAACGCGATGGCGCTTTCGGCCGGCCACTGCTTCCCGAGGAAGACGACGCGGGCGCGAACCGCCTGGATCGCGACGGCGGTAAGGTTGTTGCCCGCGTCGAGGCATCGCTGAATGTTGAGCTTGTCCGCCTGCAGGCGGATGAACTGCTGAATGCCGATGTCGATCTTCCCGTTGAAGGTCGGAAACTGGATGCCGAAGGCGAAGCTGGGACTGCTGCCACCTTTCCAGCCGAGAAGAAGCGGAACGTGCAGACCACTAAGATCGCCCGCCAGCTTGCCGATCGATCCTAGATCCAAGTCCATGAGGAAGCCGAAGTGGAACTTCGTGCCCATCGCACCCCCGGTGTCCAGGTTGCCGAAGTTGATCGGCGAGAAGTTCAGATCGCCGAGATCGAGAAGGTTGCCGAACGCCACGCTCATGCCCTTGATCTTCACGGGCAGGAAAGAGAGCAGCGACGCCGCGTCGCCGGGGTTGAAGTCGATGTCGGCGGAAATGCGCGGGGCACTGAAGCCGAAGGAAAGGGACGGCTGCTGTCGGGGCGGGTCCCCGTAGTCGTATGTAAACTGAAAACCGAACGACGACAGGCGGATCGATTTGACCGTGAACAGCGGAAGGTGCGTGAGCTTTTCGTTGAGAGTGAGCGTGCCGTCGATGTCGATGACTGCCGTCAGCTTCTGGTTGGCTTTCTTTGCCGGATTGCGATCCACCGACGTGACGCTGAGCTGAGCACGGGTGATTGTGAGCGTCTTCAGGAACGACGGAGCGGGAAAATCCACCGTCATCGGCGTGGGGCTGATCAGGCTGAAAACATCCCCAGTGCTTCCGTCGGGCAGCGTGCGGCTCTCGTAGTAACCGTCGAGTTCGAGCGACTTCAAACCACCGTCGTTCGGAGCCACTTTGTCCCAGAAAAGGTAGTCGAACTTCACGAACACCTTTGCCTGGAAAGTAGAGATCTGGCTGTTTGCGAAGGCTAGGTGGAGAGAGTCGACGATGAATCGGTAGCTGCGGTCCGGGTCGCTGGCGGCTCCCGGCTCTTTGTCCCCTTTGGTGGGGACGGGGGGCTTGGTCCTACCCTTCTGGTCGTACTGGACGAGGCCGAAGGCGGCGCCGGGACGCTTCGGCGTGGTTTTGGGTGGGAGGGTGAGGTCCGATTTTCGTGCAGGGACCACGTTGAGTCCGAAGTGATGGGCGCGCAGGCTGACCAGATCCGGACTCAGCCCCGGCCGAAGCGCCTCCAGGATGTTGGGCATGAGGGGGACGGGCAGGTCGAGTACGAGAATGCCCTGCCACGAGGGGTCGAACCACAGGGTCTCGAGGCCCTTGAGATACTGGTCAGTATTGCGCGAGGGCGCGTCGCCGAGATTGGTGAGCTCTTTGATTCCGGCGTTCCCTTTCGGCGCGAGGGCGATCTGGCAGGCCCACTGGCTCGTATCCTGAATGAGAGTGTCGAGGCTCTTGCCCGTGAAGTATTTGACGATGACAACCGATGCGCTCATCGGCTTGCCGATATTCGCGCACGGCGCTGCCGTATCGAGACCGTCCGGGCCGACGGAGAACTGGAATTCCCGCGCGTAGAGCGTGCCGGAGGGAGAGATGGTGTTGAGCGCCTGCGGCGTCGGGTTACTGAAAACCATGAAGAGCTGGTTTCCGGCAAGAGCCTGCTGGATGTCGCTATAGAGAACGGGATCTGAATTGCAAATGCGTATCGAAAAATCGGTGTGGGGTGCCTCGCTGTCCGGATTGCCGAAGTAGAGGCGCGAGTAGTGGCCGTCCGCGGTGACTTCGGCGAGTAGACCCTGGGGAGTGATGGCGAGAGTTGCGGCCGGGTCGGCACCTGCGTCTTCGGTATGCGGGGCCGCGATGTCGAGAGGATCGGGAGTTGGCGCAGGAATGGGTGCTGCCTTGTTGCGGCGGTACTGCGAAAGATGCGTGGCGTCGAAGCGGAGGATATCGCGGTTGGCGTTGTCGTCGGCAGGCTGGTAACCGGCTCTCGGAAAGACAGGCACCGGAACCTGTAGCGTGCCGTACTGCTGGCGGCGGCGGCGCAGATGGTCCGGGGCAACGTTGGGCTCTGATACGAACAGCGGCGCCTCGGCGGGTTGGGAGTGGAATGGTACAGCGATAGGTGCGGGCGCAGCGCCCACCGCGAGGAACTGCACGTGAGAGGTGATGGCGACGCCGCTGCGGTCGTCGAGAAGTCTCCGGGCGGCCGGGGAACCGCTTTCGCCTTCGAGAATGAACGCGGGCTGGCGTTTGACGAACCGGATGTGGGTGGCGTTGTTGAGATCGAAGAATTCTGTGGCGGCTGAACCCGCGACAAAATCGCGGGCGAGGATGTTTAGCGGAGGAGCCGGATCGCCCGTTGCTGGACCCTTGATTGTGAAGTCGCCTTCTGGATGGAACAGGGTCTGGCTGCCCGAAGTGATGAGGCTCTGATCGGCCAGCATTCGATCATAGACGAAGCCGAGGCGCGCTGCGGCGTCCTTAGCGGGTGTCAAGGCGAAGCGAGCGCCTGCTGAGGTGAAGAATGAGGAATGGACCTCTGCGTCGCCGAATAGCAGGCGGGAGTTCATTTCCCCGGCGAGCCAGTCAGGTGCACGAAGGTCGTCACGGGGATCCAGGAACACGCTGCATTTCGCGCCGGCTCCGGCTGAGGCGACGACCTCGTCGCTGAACTGAGATGTCCAGACGCGGCAGGGTGCCGGATCGCCGCCCGGGGCGGGAGAAGCCTGAGGCCCGGCGATGAAGACGAACCCCGCGCGGCTGAGCGGATGCGGAGCGGATGGCGCGGGCCATGGAATTGAAAGGCCCACGGAACCGGCCACGAATCCTGAGGCACGGTCCAGCGACAAAGTGAGCAACTTCCCGCCGGAGGCGTTATCGATGCTCCATTGGGCTTTCGGGGAGGCGGTGAGAGTCAGCGTGAGATTGTTTCCGGAAGCGTCGGGAGCAATGGTGAAGTCGTCCAGTGTGTTCGGTGCCGTGCCGACATCGAGTCCCAGACTGATGTCACCGATCAGAACCGGTACTGCATCCCCAGTGGGGAAGAAGTTGTCAGCGGGCAGAGTACCGGTGAATCTGGATTCGCGCCAGTATGCGAGTTTGCCCCAGCAGGCCGGCAGGTTGGGTGACGCGGAAAGCCTGTCGAATGCGGCGGTTGCGGTAGCCGGATCGAACAGCGGGCAAAACAAAACCGATCGACCGGCCGGATTCCACGCCGCGAGTATGTCCGACAGGGAGTCAAAGGTATTGGGTCCGGCCGCAGCCTGCCAGAAAAAGACATGGTCGAGAACCCCGTCGGCCCGACCGTAGGCGACGAGCGTGCCGTTAGCGTAGACTTTCCGGTATTGAACCGACATGAATTTCGTCCCCTTCGAAAATGTGAACCTGATCGAGGATCCGGCTCATCGTTGTGTGGAAGCGAATGCGGAGAACTCCGGCGCCGGTCCTGTTCTTCTCCGGATCGGGAGAGCGAAAGACTTCGACGAGGGGCGCGGAGTCCGGCGCGCCTTCACGGTTGACATGCGCGGCGAACGGTCCAGCGAGCAGTTGGCCGATGGTCTCAAGATTCAGTGCGCCGGATTCCACCGGCCGCCCGTTCATCGAAAAGTGGTGGCGCAACTCAACAAAGGATTTGCCCGCGAAGATGCCGTTCACAAATGCGCCGCATGTCCTCGGGCCGGTGGGCGCGTCGGGCTTTGTTTCTGGAAGAGCGGCGAATGAGATCTCGAGAAGATGGTTCCACTCGCCGTTCAATGTGGTTCTGTCCGAAGAATCGCACCCAACGATCAAGAATTGCCTAGCCAGCATATTGAGGTCTTCGCGCGAGGTGGCCTGAGTCGGTTTGGGGAAGAACGCCGGGCGGGCTTCATTCTCGAACTGCGCCATGTTCGCCGGCGCGGGACCGATGTCAGCTTTCAGATAGGCGGCAGGACTGAGCAGGAAAAGGTAGCTTGGAGCCTTGCGGGTATTGTCCGGACAAGCAGGAGGATCGGGTGGAACCTTGCTCACAGCCAGAAGGGCCGAATTGTGAAGATCGAACAGATTGTAGATCGGAACAAACTCGGCAACGAAAAGAGAGACCCACGCTTGCGGAAAGGGAAGAAGGCCCGCCTTCGGCCCGGTGTTCTTAAGCTGGAATGCTCCGGCCATCCCGCACGACCCAGCCGGAAAGAGTCTCATGCCGTTGTCGGAAACGACCCGGAGTTCGGTGCGCCCGCCGGAACTCATCCGCGAGTAGCTGTCCATGATGCCAGTCGGGGCGGCGTACAGATTGTCGTTCCCCCAGGTCACAGCCAGTTGCTGGCCTGGGACGATTCGCGTCACGAACATGGCGGTTTTGCCGGCTTCAATCGCGCTGACCTTTCCGGAGTAAGCGATCATCTCCGGAGGCGCCGTATTCGGGTCCTCGTCAGGAAAGCTCCTGAACTTCAGGTACTCGCCAGAGAATCTTCTGAACGTGGCTTTGGCGAGGACGTTGTCCTTCCAGGCCTTTATGAGGTCGTCATGCAAATTCGTAAAGCGGGATTCGCATCCGCCGAACAACCAACAATTGCTCTGCTTACACAGCCAGTTCCGGAATGCCTCCTGTAAGTGCTGAAACTGACCCCAATCGAGGCGGCGGATGTGGGCCATCGATTGGGGATCGATATTGATGGTCGCTTTCGCTTGTTTTTCGTTTCTTGTGACGACGATCCTCACATCCGTTCCCGGGCCAACTGACCAGTCAAATCCTCCTTCCTTACGGAATCGATTGCTAGGCAAGAAGAACTTCGGCAAGTCAAACTCCAACTCCTCAGCCGGGTCCGAATCAGAAAGAGAAGGAAAGACGAACGCTACGATGCGGTCCCCCGCGTTGCTCCTGACGGAGTGGTCTGGATCGCCATCTGGTGTGATCCAGACAGGCGGAACCACATCGTATTGCTTCATCCGGACCTGTTGGGCCATTAATTGACCAAGCAAAGCAAACGCAACGGGCGCGGCCTGCGTGAGGGATACAAAAACTCGGGCAATACGGTTCATATAGAAGACACCTACCGGCATCCAAATTCACTTGCAATCAAACGAGACTGCGGATCGCATCGCACGTCTCAAACCTACGCGCACAGGTCCTCTCAAACGGAACCTCCAGAAACCCAATCCTTCGGGACATAAGAGATCACCACATTAACGCCATGACAGCGGTTGTCGCGAGATTCATCTCGATCCCGCCGTGGACGCCTGGCGTGTCTTCCCAGCAACCCTCCGTGTATTGCCACAAACCGACTTCGCCCCCACAGGCTGGGACATGTGGGTGGAAAGTAGGCGCCTGCGCGCCAGCCCTACACTCGGGATCGAGTTCCGGCTGCATGCTCCATAGAGTGCTCGCGGCCAGCGCCGGATCGATTTCGAGAGCTGCGCAGTATGCGAGGGCAAAGGGAAATGTGGGTTTGCAGTCGCCGTAGAAGCCTGTTAGATATTGCTTTTGGCTCAACGTAGAGGCCCATCCGCGAAGCCAATCTGGAGTAACAGCCCATGACCCTTCGATATCGGCGTATAAGGCTATGCCGAAAGGTATGTTGAGGGCCGTGGCTGCGGCGACCGCGACTGCAGCGTCCTCACAACCTGCGTATTCCGAGCGATGGCGATCAGCGTTCCGAGGTGATGGCGATCACGATTCC
>OCTA010003974.1_pt1 | contig 13036 bp, 15 predicted proteins | sample 1538991 | NCBI WGS metagenome assembly OCTA01 (sample SAMEA3539302, study PRJEB22396) | soil metagenome | biome: tundra; feature: field; material: soil | place: USA | collected 2010-05 | depth 0.15 m
CATGAATTCATTATGTTTCGTTTTATTACTTTCGTTTTCTTTTCTCTCTTGAATCTTTCGATGCTGTAGAGCATCATACATGCAGCGGATTGGTGCAGCCGGACATGCAAGAAGTTACCCGGGCGAATCTGCTGACAGTTTAATATGGGCCGCGCTTTCGCGGCCCGTATTATTTTTGGGCGGCTTCTTATGATCGCCCTTCGGGATCACTGAATAAAGCTCTGGTCGCGGAAATCTCATCGAGCATTCGAGCACTCCATTATCTATAATGCGATTTCCATAAGCATCTGCCCTCTCTATTGAACTCACCAAGCCACTCATCTTTGGACTCTCGCTAAACACTGCTGTTTCGTGCATCGCACTATAAATCTGGGCGATGACATCATCGAACGAATACCCGTCTTCCTTCACCCTGCTGTCGTAAATGTGTTTCCCGACAAATACAACTTGGCCAATCATCTGTTTAAAGCCACGCTTCTGCCTCTCAGCGTTGAGATCGGCGAGCTGAGCATCCGTAAGAGATCCAATCACGACAGGTTTAACCCATCGGCCCCGATGCACTTTCAGCAGGTTTTTGAGTATCAGTTTAGTGGCGTCCTCAATAAGGGGCATAATGGTTGAGCCGTAATTTTGCATTCGCGTTACAATTGGCGGAGGGCGGGGATGCGTCGTCCCGCTCTCGTGAAAGAGCCTCTCGTTTATAAGGCGAGAGTTAGCTACCACGGCTAAGACGCCCTCCAAAGTTTTTGAGGGGTCACCTGCGGTCCACGTCAGAAGCATCCGCCAAGATTCCGCTGACGTGGACCTTCGTGTTTCTGGTTATGGCCCTGCTTCACGGTGAGTCTTACGATGAAGTCAAGGCTATAGCTATTCTCGTCATGACGCTCCCTCCGTCAAGGTAAACTCGCGATCAACTCGCTGGCGATCCCTAATGCTTTCGACAGTCCAGAATTCGTTAGGCGATAACGAGTTCCACGTTTCACGCCAGTCTTGAGCACCAGTGAATCCTTAAGAGCTTGATCCATGATGCGATCTACGCGCGGCACCTCGCGGCCGGATTGCGCAAGGCCATCCCCAATCTCTTGCCCAGTTACCGAAACATTCGCGCGCAGGTCCTTCTGTCCAAGCATGATCAGCAATGCCGCGTCCGTAGCTGACTTTGGCAAGGCAGTAAGTGATACGATACGGCCCGCGATGTGCAAAATCTTCTCGATTGGGATGTGCGGAAATGCATCCGGAGTGTTATTCTTTTCAGTCGCTTGCAGGTTTCCATCCGGCACCGCTTGCAGGTTTTGTCGGGGCGCTGTACTCACGAGGGCGCGAAATGCCTCAAATTGGGATTGGACAGCTTCTACCGGGCCTTCAGCGTCGAATTCGTGTTCGCCAATCTTAACCTTGATTCGAGTGGTTTCCATCTCGCCACCTCTGTGGTGATGGAGTTAAGTCTGGCAGAAGACAGATGTTTTGGCAAGAAAAAACAGAAGATATACTTGGAAATATTAATGTCCGGTAGCAGGCTGGAGGTATGAAACGCTACCAAGACCTCACTAATTCAAACTGCTTAGGCTGCGATGAGTGGCTGTGCGTCACCGCTGGAGCCTACACTGGGGAGATTGTCTGCCCCAAGTGTGGAGTTGGCAACATCTTTGAGGATAGCTTGAATCCTGTAGGAACGACACCCTGCACCACCTACGCAAGCGTGATTGCAGGCGGCAAATGGGCATGATATAACGTTCGCCTTCCCTCAGAAAGCGAGTTACAGCCATGCCGATCACGGTTCATGAAGGGGACACGATAATCGCCTCAACCTTCGTTGTCGAGGAGCACGTGTTCATCAACTGCAAGCTCAAGAACTGTAAACTTTACTATTCCGGCGGACCTTTCGAATGGGTGAACACTTCCTTCGAGAATTGCCAGTGGGGATTCCGCGGTCCTGCGAAAGACACCCTAATGTTATGCATGACGATTGGGATGTTGAAGCAGGGACAAGCTCCACCACCCAACATAACGGGCGCATCAACGAACAAGATGAATTAACCCCTAAGCCTTCCCCCGTTTTTAATTTTGCCCTGTCACGGCTCTTTGAATCTTTCATTTCTCCTCCAGTTGTGTCAAGTGAATAATCCTCCTTTCTGGTTAGCCGATACCTAAGAGCAGAACGCCCTGTGTGAAAATGGCTAGTGGTTTATGTGGGGACGGCCGCCTCGGCCGTCCAGCGAGGGCGAAGCCCAGCGCCTTTTGACCTAAACTCATTGCTCTAAGTGGAAGCGCAGGCCCCTACTTCCCCTGCCGCAAATTCTCAATCACATCGCGCATAAACGATCCCCCATACGCTCCCGCGATCCCCGGCAGAAACGCCAGAAACGATCCATAAATCTGCGCCCGCGTCGGTTTCACCGTGAGAATTTCGTAAGCCGCCAACTCAGTCAGCGGAATAAAGACTCCAACCATCACCACCCAACGCCACGGCCACCGCGGCCGCAGCAACCCGAGCAGAATGCCTGCCGACAACACAAGCAACGCCGTGAACAGCAAATCGTTGATCGCAACATCAGCCCACCCCGTTCCCATGCCGCAAAGCGCAGCCAGCAAGTAGAACCAAATGTCGCTCCCGGCGCTCGGAACGTCCTCAGCAGTTTTCATTCAATAATCAGCAATCAACGATCATCAATACGTGTAGAATCCCCGCCCGCTCTTCCGCCCCAGCCATCCCGCGTCCACCATCTTGATCAGCAGCGGACACGGCCGGTACTTAGGATCCCCCAACCCGTTCTGCAGCACCCGCATGATGTCGAGGCACACATCGAGCCCGATAAAATCCGCCAGCGTCAACGGCCCCATGGGATGATTCATCCCCAGTTTGAACACTTCATCGACCGCCTCCGCCGTCGCCACGCCCTCCATCACCGTGTACATTGCCTCATTCAGCAGCGGCATCAGCACGCGATTCGAAACGAACCCCGGCGCGTCGTTCACCTCCACCGGCGTCTTCTCCAGCTTCACCGACAAATCGCGCACCGCCGCAAACGTCTCCTGCGATGTCGCCAGGCCGCGAATCACCTCCACCAGTTTCATCACCGGTACGGGATTAAAGAAGTGCATCCCGATGACTTTCTCCGGCCGCTTGGTCAGCGCCGCCAGCTTCGTAATCGAAATCGAAGATGTATTCGAAGCCAGAATAATTTCCGGCCGCGTCACCCGGTCCAGATCGCGAAAAATCTCGGTCTTGATCTCGAACCTCTCCGTCGCCGCCTCAATCACAAAATCGCATTCCGCAAGCTGCCCGCGATCGGTCACCGGACGAATGCGCGCGAGTGCCGAAGACTTGTCCTCCGCCGTGATCTTGCTCTTCGCAACCTCGCGATCCAGATTCTTCCCAATCGTCCCCAGCGCACGCTCCAGAAACCGCTGCTCCACATCGCACAACACCACATCGAATCCGCCGCGCGCAAACACATGCGCAATCCCATTGCCCATGGTCCCCGCACCCACCACTCCCACCCGTTGAATGTTCATGAAGTTCGCCTCTAACAAAACGTTCGAGTCTACCACCCCGCATTAACCCGCACCCAACCACAAGAGCCTTGTCATCCTGAGCGGCGTTTTTTTTGCCGCGAAGGATCTATGCAATCCGCCCCTGCCCCGGTCCTTCGCTTCGCTGAGGATGGCACCTATAACTGACGTCGGGTGCCCCATTTCTCGCGCGTGGTTTGCGCGAGAAGTGGGGACTCTGACTGCCGCACAAATTGCAACAGCCCACGCAGGGATTCAACGCACACCACCCCGTGAGACCAATCACACCCCTCCCGCACACCACCCCATAGCATAAAAAGTTAGTCACTCTCGAAAACTTTCCCCACAGGTCCCCCCATGCCCGTAAAAACCATCATCGAACCCTTCCGCATCAAAAGCGTCGAACCCATCCGCTGGACCACTCGCGAACAGCGCGAGCAACTCCTCGAAGCCGCCTACTACAACCTCTTCCTCCTCCCCGCCGACGATGTCCTCATCGACCTGCTCACCGACTCCGGCACCGGTGCCATGTCCACCCACCAGTGGGCCGCCATCATGGAAGGCGACGAGAGCTACGCCGGCAGTCGCAGCTTCGACCGCTTCAAGAATTCCGTCCAGGACATCTTCGGCTACCGCCACGTCATCCCCACGCATCAGGGACGCGCCGCCGAGCGCATCCTCTTCGGTGTGGCCTGCAAGAAAGGCGACGTCGTCCCCAACAACACGCACTTCGACACCACGCGCGCCAACGTCGAATTCGTCGGTGCCGAGGCCGTCGATCTCGTGATCGAGGAAGGCAAGCACCCTGCGTCAACGCATCCCTTCAAAGGCAACATGGACGTCGCCGCCCTCGAGTCCCTCATCCACCGTGTCGGCCGCGATCACATTCCGCTCGTCATGCTCACCGTCACCAACAATTCCGGCGGAGGCCAGCCCGTCTCCATGGAAAACGTCCGCCAGGTGAGCGCCGTCTGCAAGCGCCACCAGATCCCGCTCTACTTCGACGCCTGCCGCTTCGCCGAAAACGCCTGGTTCATCAAGCTTCGCGAGAAGGGATACGAGAACAAGACTCCCAAAGAAATCGCCCAGGAAATGTTCCGTCTCGGCGACGGGTGCACCATGTCAGCCAAGAAGGACGGCATGGCCAACATCGGCGGCTTCCTCTGCACCAATGACGACCTACTGGCCCAGCAGGAAAAAGATCTCCTCATCCTCACCGAGGGCTATCCTACCTACGGCGGCCTCGCCGGACGAGATCTCGAAGCCATCGCGGTCGGCGTGCAGGAAGCCCTCGAAGAAGACTACCTCCGTTACCGCATCGCTTCGACGGCCTATCTCGGCAATCACATCGCGAGCCAAGGTGTGCCCATCGTTCAGCCCCCCGGCGGCCACGCCATCTACCTTGACGCCCGGGCCTTCCTCCCGCACATTCCGGCGGATCAATTTCCCGGCGTCGCGCTCGCCGCAGAACTTTATCTCGAAGGCGGAATCCGCTCCGTAGAGATCGGTACCCTGATGTTCGCCGGCGCCGCAAAGATGGACCTCGTTCGCCTCGCCATCCCCCGCCGCGTCTACACCCAAAGCCACATTGATTATGTAGTGGAAGTAATTCTGGAAGTCTGGAAGCACCGCGCCCAAATCCCCGGCATGCGCCTTACGTACGAAGCCCCGTTCCTGCGCCACTTCACCGCGCACCTCGAGCCTCTGCACGCTCTCGCACACAAGTAGCCGCGAGAAATCAATGTTAAGCACAAGTCAAATTTCGGCCCGCACCTAACCAACCCAACACTGCGCGTGCTAGCATCGAAGAAGTTCTTGAGGAGCCCATGCCCAAGTTCGTCATCGAACGTGATGTTCCCGGTGTCGGAAAACTATCCGATGCTCAACTGCGCGAGATCTCGCAAAAGTCCGTCGCCGTCCTTAAGGAAATGGGCGTCGGCATCCAGTGGCTCCATAGCTATGTAACCGGCGACAAGGTGTATTGCGTCTATCTCGCCCCTGACGAAGCGACCATTCTGGAGCATGCGCGGCGCACAGGTCTGCCCGCCAATCGCATTTCCGCCGTCCGCCGGCTCCTCGATCCGACAAGCGCGGAATAACTTCTCGCCGGAACGCATCCCCCTCACGAGCACGATCGCGAGGGATCTCCCAACAGCACTTCTTCGATCGCTTTCTCGACCGGCAGCGCCCAGCCTTCGGACCAGGCCGTCCCGCTCACGGTGCTGCCCAATGCCTGCCGCGCCGTGTGCAGACTGGCTTCAAGTTTTGCGTGTTCTGCCGGAGTAAGAGGAGCGCCGATATTCTGGCGCAACGCCGCTGCCGCTCCGGCCAGCCGCAGCGAGCGTTCCGCTTCCAGTTGCACTGCTGCCGAGCACGCGAAACACTCCAGCAGACGCGCAATTCCTCGCTTGTGTTCCAGTTCCTGGAAGATTCTGATGCTTTGCCGGTAAAGATCCTGTGCCATCGAATAATTCCCCTGCTCGCTCGCCAGGTTCCCCAGGTCAGCCAGCGTGCCCGCGATGCCCCAGCGGTCTCCAAGTTCACGGAAAATCTCCAGGCCCTGTTCGTACAATGCTCGTGCCGCTGCGGGGTCGCCCTGATCGCGCACGACATCCCCTTGGTAGTTCATCGACCACGCAACGCCGGTTCGATCTCCCAGTCCACTGAAGATCGAGAGGCACTCCGCGTACAGAGATCGCGCGCGCGTGTTGTCGCCCTGCAATTTCACGATATTCGCCAGGTTGCTCACAGCACTGGCCACCGCTTTTGGGTCGCCCACTTCTCTCCATACAGTGAGACTCTCTTCGAATAACCATCGCGCACCCTGGATGTCGCCTCGGTCCCGTGCACTGACCGCCAGAGCGTTCAGGCAGACGGCGGCTCCATGGGCATCGCCTTGTTGACGAGCGATCTCCAGGCTCTCTCGAATGAGCTCGTCGGCCGCTGCGTAGTCTCCCTGCTCCAACCCGAGTACTCCGGCCGCAAAAAGCGCGCGACTGCGCGCCTTGGTGGGCGCTTGCGCTCCCGCGATTCTTAGCAGTTTGTCAAGCCGGGCTCTCCCTTCCGCGAGATACTCGCGCATCTCCCAATAACGAAACAGAGCGCCGCCGAGACGCAGACCCCACTCCGCATCTTCGGTTTCTGTTAGCCATTCCAATGCGGCGCGAAGATTGTCATATTCGTTCGCATAGTGTGCCAGCCAGTCCGCTCTCGCGGTTTCGCTGTGTTCCGTAGCTTTCTCCTCGGCCAGAACCAGGCAGTAAGCGGCATGGGCGCGCTTCGTCAAGGCCTTTTCGCCGCTTGCCTCCAGTTTTTCCAGAGCATACTCGCGAATCGTTTCGAGCATGACGAACCGCGGCTCGCCGTCCGCTTGCTCTTCCCGCTGCGCCAAACTCTTGTCCACCATCGATTCCATGCCGTCGAGTGGCTCCAAATCCAGATCGCCTTTCGCATCGCAGACCGCTTCTGCTCCCTCCAAAGTGCATCCGCCCACGAATACAGACAGTCTCCGGAACAGCTTCTGCTCGGTCGGGGACAGCAGATCGTAGCTCCAGTCCATCGCCGCACGCAGTGTCTGGTGCCGCTGCGGCATGTCTCGCGCCCCGCCGGTCAACAGCTGTAGCCGGCTCGACAGACGCGTACGCATAGCCGTCGGCGACAGGACTTTCACGCGGGCGGCTGCCAATTCAATCGCCAGCGGCAGCCCATCCAGACGCGCGCAAACCTCGGCGACCGCGGCCGCATTTTCTGGAGTCAGTTGAAAATCTGGCTTGGCCGCGATCGCACGCTGCACAAACAGCGCCACTGCCGGCGATTGTGCCAGCACCTCCACCGTTGATGTCGTCTGCTCCGGCAGCGCCAGCGGCGGCACCGGGAATTCATTTTCTCCATAAACGTGCAGCGCCGACCGGCTCGTGACCAGTACTTTCAACCTCGAACCCACCGACAGCAGTTCGACTACGGTTGGCACCGCCCCGACCAGATGCTCGAAGTTATCCAGCAGCAGCAACTTCGGAGCACGCCCTGAACTTCGCAAGTTCGCCTTGAGTGTTTCCAGCGGAGACTGCGTCCCAGCCTCCCGTATCCCCAACGCCTGAACGATCACCGAAGCCAACAACCCCGGATCGCTAAGCGACGACAGCGACACGAAATACGTTCCTCCGGGGAAGTGTTCCGCTAGACGAGTCGCCAGCTGCACCGCCAGTCGCGTCTTGCCGATCCCCCCCGGGCCCGTGATCGTAACCAGTGACACATCCGGACGCAGCAGCAGTCGTTCGGCCGCAGCCACCTCCTTCTCGCGTCCCAAAAACCCGGTTCGTTGTACTGGAAGATTCGAGGAAGGAGCTTCGACCACCGGCTCGGCTGCCTTCTCCGAGAACCCTGAACGGATTACTTTGAGTGCCGCGACTGAGTCTCGGGCCGACACCTTGGCTCGAGTCTCGACTACGGGTGCGATGAATCGGTATCCCCGGCCCGTAATCGTCTGTACAAATCGCGGCTGTTCAGGATCGTCCTTCAGGACCTGACGGATCTTGCGGATGGCGGCGTTAATGCTGTTGTCGGTGTCGAGAAAAACGTCCTTGCCCCAAATGCGCTCGATGATCTGGGAGCGCGTCACCAGTTGCCCCCTCTCCTCTATCAGGAGGATGAGCAACTCCATCGGAATCCGCTCCAGCTTAACGATCCGCCCGCCGCTGCGGAGTTCATAGGTGCGCGGATCTAGCTCGAAATCCTTGCCGAATTGGATCGAGTTTGATTGTCGGACTGGATCTGACGCCACAGCACACTCCCCAGAAGTTGCCGTAATTCTACATCGCTCTCAGCGTATGTCGCCAAGTTCAACATTCCGCCCAGCTTACAAATTCATGCAGCTTCACCAAGCTTAAGGCGTTCGCCATGGTCAACCTTGAACCCTTGCGGCAGTATGCCTCCAGTGACGAAGCAAACGTCGTTCCGGGGACGACGTTCAAGAAATCGCCCGAGGGACCTCAGGCAAGGACTCAGGTATGGACTTCTCTCGGGCGCATTTCCTCAACACCAGAGATTGTTGAACTGAACTCGGCCAGGTAGTGCCTGGTGTTGACCCGACGCGTAGGCATGGGACCAAGGACCACAAAACTGATTCCACAAGGAGAACTGCTATGACGACACAAGTCACGACTCGCATCCACACCTCAACCACCAACATCCTGCGCCTGGCGTTAATGGCCAGCCTCACATTAGCCGCGCCGCTTCTGGCGGCTGGGCAGACCGCTCACGACCACGCTCCTTCGGCCAAGCTGGTGCAACTCGTTCGGGAAGCTACCAAGCAGTTTATTAACGTGAACAACGCCGGCCCCGCCGGTTATGCTCCTGCCTTTGGCTGCGTCAGCGGTCCCGACCACGGTGCGATGGGCATTCACTACGTCAACAGCACTTTCGTAGGAGACGGCTTGATCAACGTCTCGCAACCGGAAGCCCTCATCTACGAGCCCGTAGGAACCGCCCGGAGGCTGGTTGGCGTCGAGTACATTGTCGACGCCGCTACCTGGCTGGCTGCTAACGGCGGCGTTCCGCCCCAACTCGAAGGCCAGGACTTCCAATTCGTCCCCGCCCCGAACCGGTTCAACCTGGACTCGTTCTTCGAACTGCACGTCTGGGCGTGGCGCGACAACCCGAACGGCGCGTTCGTCGACTGGAACAACCAGGTCAGCTGCGAAGGTCAGTAGAAATTGCGTGAGTTTCCTCCCCGTGTTATTGGGTGCCTCACCCTTTTCGCGCAGTTTGCGAGGAGGGTGAGGCAATCGGAAATCACGCAAACATTGCAACGCAAAAGGAGAAACAAATCATGAAGACAACTGAAACCCAAACCACGCCTGTCTTTGAAAACACCGTCAATGGAGTCGCGGTTGATGGCCTCTCGAAGACAGTCGAAGCCATAAAGGCCGCTCCCGCCCTCGCGAAATTCAACTTTCGCATTCGCAACGAATGGGTGGATGGCGGCCGCAATACCTCAACGGTGGACAATTTTTACGGAGCTGGCCAGGAACAACCCCGATCCAAGGCGTTTGTCCTTGAGTGCGACGAGCCCCCGGTTCTGCTCGGCAAGGATCTTGCCGCCAACCCCGTCGAACATCTCCTTCATGCCCTGGCCGGTTGTTTGACTTCATCCATGGTCTATCATGCAGCGGCGCGTGGCATTCATATTGAAGAAGTAGAGTCTTCTTTGGAAGGCGATATCGATCTGCAGGGATTCCTGGAACTCGACAAGAATGTTCGCAACGGCTATCAGGGAATCCGCGTCGATTTCAAAATCAAGGCCGACGTTCCCGACGAACAGTTGCAGGACCTCTGCAAACTCGGATCGGCACACTCGCCGGTCTTCGACTCCCTCACCAACGGAGTGCCCGTCGCGGTGACGGCCCAACGCTTGTAGCTGGGTGCCGGGTGCCCCATCCTAATCTCGCCGTCGGGTGGCCCATCCTAACGTCGCGCCTTTTGCGACGTTAGGGTGGGGATTTTGAATTTCAATCGAATTCCGAGCTGGCTCGCCCGCCGTGACCACAATCACCGCCCGCTCTTCCGACCGGATGTACCGTGAGTCGTACTCCAGAAACATCAGGAGGCCTCATGCGCAAGACCGCCATGTTGCTCACCCTCGCACTCTTCACCTTCGCGTCGCTATCCCGCGCCGGCACTCTCGCCAACGTAACCGTCCCCGACACAGTCCAAGTCGGAAGCACGACGCTGGTCCTGAACGGCATGGGATTGCGCACCAAGTACGCCTTCAAGGTCTATGTCGCCGCACTCTACCTCGTGCAAAAGTCCTCCGACCCCAGCATCATTCTGAAGGCCGACACTCCCAAGCGGGTCGTCATGCACTTCGTACGCGACGTGAGCAAGAACCAGCTCACCGACGGTTTCACGGAATCCTTCGAAAACAACACGCCCGAAGCCGCGAAGACGCTGAAGCCCAACATCGATCGCTTCTTCTCCGCGCTCGACGCAGTCAAAGACGGCGAAGAACTCACCTTCACGTACATTCCCGGCACGGGCACATCCATCGCGATTGCGAATAAAGAGAAGCTCACCCTCCCCGGTTCGGCCTTCGCCGAAATGCTCTTCTCCGTCTGGCTCGGTCCCAAGCCGCCCAACGCCGCCCTGAAAAAAGGAATCCTCGGCCAGTAGGGCTGGATGTGCTAGACGAGTAGAGCTCGAGGGTGCTCCATCCTAACGTCGCGCCTTTTGCGACGTTAGAGCCTGCCCTGAGCGAAGCCGAAGGGGTGGGGCTTTTGAATGGACCAGCCCCGAAGATCAGCTGGGGATGCTTCCAGCTGAGAACTACAATGAGGACTCATGAAGATTCTGTCAGCGATCTCGTTGCTGCTCTGCGCAACAGGCGCTTCTTCAGCTCAGCAGACAGTGCCCTGCGAAATCATCGTTCCAGTCCTTGACGCGAACAAGCAAGTGCTGACTGCGACCGTGCCGGATGGACAGTCGTATCCCGTGTTTCGGGAGGCTCCGCCCAGCAAGCTCGTCAGCGACGTGAGGCGGGAGTTGGAAACAAGCTTCGCGCAACAGGTGCTTAGACTCGACCACTATGCCCGCAACCTGATGATCGCGAAACGAACGGAAGCGCACCGTAACAGTGAAGAATGGCTGACTGCGCCGATGTATTTCTTGATGTCTACCGAGGAGGGCGGCTTCGCGCGCTTTGGGTTCTGGCTCCAGGATGAAGCGGGGAAGCGCAAGCTCATCCTTGCCGGTTATGTCGATATGGTTGTGGGCGATGACTGTTCTCAAGGGTGCATTGAGGAGATTTTCTCGCACGAACTGGGATACCTTATTCTTAGAACGCTCACGGGAAGCCTAGAAGCTGGTCACTCTCGTAAGATGCACCAAAGCATGACGGTGACCGACTATCCGACCGCGTTCGACGAGGGTTTTGCGGAGCACTTTCAACCGCTCTCTCGCGACTCCCACCCGAACGGCGTGGCCAGCGGAACGTTCGCAACCGACTTTGACCTATTTTGGCTTAGCGCCGCCGACGGTCAACTGCGCACCGACGGTGTGAAACGCAACGTGTTCATCCACCGCAAGCCCTTGCCTGAGTCTGCCTTCGATGGGACTCCAGAACTGTATCGATTGTTCGTGGATGCGGAGACCACCACGGTGTTCCTGCCCACGGAACTCAAAAACGGCCAACAGATGATGGCGAGCGAGGGCGTCATTTCGACATTGTTCTATCGCTTCGTCAACGACGAACAACTGCGCACTCATTATCGCGAATCATCGTTCTATCGAGCATTCCTGCCGACTCTTTCAGGTCTCCCGGAGTCTGCAATTACGCCGGCTGAGAACATGCATCTCAAACTCTTCGCTGCCATGGCGGAACTGCATGGCATGAAACGCGGTCAGCCCCCAATGATCAGTGTGGTCGAGAACTACGCGAGACTTTTCCCGGACGAGGCAAAGCGTATCTACGGCGATTTCATAGCGACGACCTGGGGCGCGACAGTTTCGCAGCAACTGCAGGCAGATTTGGCTCGTGCGGCGTCGGACGGCGGACGAGGGGACATCAGCGCCTTCCGCCGCGACGATTCGTCCTCACTGTTTGAGTCGACTATTGCCGACGTGACCAACGGAAAGCGGTTGCTCGACGACAACCTGGGTCCTGAACTCTGGATACTGAACTCCGAATTCAAAATTGCACCTTCGATGTGGACCAACGATCGTCGCTTGCCCCTGACGATCAATCTGAACACTGCAACAGAACCAGAATTGATGACGATTGCAGGCGTGGACATCGTCGTGGCCAGAAAGATCGTTGCAGCGCGCAATGCGAACGGTTTTTTTCGGAGTGTGAACGAACTGGAGCCAATCCTTCCGCCCGAGATCATGCACCACGTGATCTCGATGTCGGACGAGATGAAACGACTGCCACCGTATGACAGAGAGTAGCGCCGGATGTCCCATTTCTCGCGCGTCCTTTGCGCGAGAAGTGGGGATTTCTCATCCACCTCCACCAACTCTTCCAAGAACTTTTCCACAGCACAAATCGCATTTCGTGTGACGAACGACCTTTACTGAAAAATCCGAAAAGCACAAAATCGAACCATGCTCGCAGACCCAACCAGCGCGTCCGCAACCACTCGCGAATTGCTCGGCCCAAGAATCGCCGCTAACTCCTTATTCCGCAAGATTGTGCGTACAAGTCCTTTCACCTCAAGATTTTGCCCGGATCAACCCCGATCGCAAGCCCACAAGTCCTTTAAATCCAAGATCTTGAAAACTCGGCGCAAAAAAAATCAAACGCAGATACCAGGACCTGAAGCCAAGCAACGTCGTCTCCGGCAGCCGGCAGCCGGCAGCCGAAATCGAGGTGTAAAATAATTAGGCAATCCCTAACCGATAATCTTCCACGTTCGAAAGGATTCCCCCATGGCAACGCTTGAAGCCCCCGTCCGGTCGCGCACGACCCTGCATCAGGGACCATTCGTCACCGAGCCTTTTTACGATTTCCGCAACGAAGAAAACGCCCGCC
>OCTA010003975.1_pt1 | contig 13025 bp, 17 predicted proteins | sample 1538991 | NCBI WGS metagenome assembly OCTA01 (sample SAMEA3539302, study PRJEB22396) | soil metagenome | biome: tundra; feature: field; material: soil | place: USA | collected 2010-05 | depth 0.15 m
CAAGTGATTTAGATTCAACATACGTATGGCTTCCCAAGCTGGACGTCGCGGGTTCGAACCCCGTCTCCCGCTCCATAAAATCAGCAAGTTAGAACGACCTTCCATCACCTGTTCCGCCCTGTGCTCCGTTTGTGCTCCGTTCACATCACTTGCAGGCTTTTCTCTAGCTGATTAACCGCCGCCTGCCGGATTTCAACCGGCGACTGCGTATACACGTTCTGGTTCACGTCGAGGCTATGGCCGAGTTGGTCCGCGACCAACTTTCCATCGACCCCGAGCGCCTTCATGAGCGTGGCATGCGTTCGGCGCATGACCAGAAAATTCGCCCACTCAAGCCCCACCTTTGCCAGCGCCGGATGCATCGACCGCCGCCAGCAATTGTCCTTCGATAACGGTGTCATCCGTTCCGAAGGAAAAACCCATGCTTCGTCGCCGGTTTCAACCGCCATCAAGCGCCAGTTTTCGATTTCGGCTAACAGACCCTCGGACAGGGCCGCTTTCCGCATCGAGTTCTCGGTTTTGGGCGTGTCGATTATGCCCCGGTACACCCGTTGCCGAATATCCGCATAAGCCGCTGTCATCTGGCCCCACGTTAGGGCGAAAATCTCTCCGGGACGCATCCCGGCGATAACGGCCAGCTTTGCTATCAGGCGTTCCCTTCGTTCGAGAGCGCCGAAACAGACTTGCACCTCCTTCATTGTCATCACCCGCCGAACGGGTTTCTTTGCATCTCTGGGAGTGAACAGCAGCAACGCCGGATTTCGCTGAATATGGCCCTCAGCCACGGCCATATCGAAAACCTGTTTCATGTCCCACCGCAGATGATCGACGACCGAAAACGAAAGCCCGTCTTTCACCTTGCCGTCGAGAAGGTCTTGCAACTCGTCGCGCCGGAAGTTTGTTAACTCCCGTTCCCCGGAGGCCGCGACCAAATGTACATTTATGCGGTTCACGTTGTTTGCCCGCGTCGATTGCTTCCACTTCCGGCTGTAGTAGGGGAAGTAGACCAGCTCGACGAACTCACCAAAGCGCCAGACTTTGTTCTCCTGCCGCCTTGCATTTTCTTCAGCCACGATCTTGTTGACCGCTTCGCGTGCCGCTGATTTCGACATCTTGTTGACGAAGCCGAGCACGCGACTTTTCCGCCTGCCATCGACCCACCACATGCCGACCCACCGGCCACGCTGTTTCTTAATGCCTCCTGTCTGATACCGTCTACCGCGCATTGAATGCTCCTTATGCGCGTTTCGCGGCATCGCGTAATGGCGATGACTTGAGGTTATCATTTGCGACGAGCGGGGCGTTATCGTTCGCCGCAGCGTGTTCGTTGTGCTCAATCCATGAAAGCAGGGATGCACGGCGCACCAGCTTGCGACGGCCCAGACAAACGGCGGGGATTGCAGGGCATCCATGCACCAGACCGGCGACCGCCTTGGAGACGTGCGCCTTAGAGCAGTGGAGCAGTTCAGCGACTTCGGAAAGCGTCAGTAGATCAAAGTCACTCAAGGTATTCATGGCGCACCCCTCAGCGCGACGACCTCACCGGGCCTTTCGCGGCAGGCAGCAGCAGCCGCGCGGGACCGGGAGCAGGGCAGGAAGGTTGCAGGGAAGCCCGCCGCGCTCCACCCGCTGTCCCTCTGATTTCGCGCATAGGCACGCCCACCCACGACGCGCCGCAACTCGGCCGACAGTGAAACGTATTGCCTTTCATGCGGCCGCCGCAGACGAGAGCGCCGCAGTCCCGTGAACAGTGATGGAAGCCCCCATCCCCGCACCACGCGCAGGGCGTGACCGCTTCGGCAAGGTTCTCGAAATACTGAAGGCGTAACGTCCAGCCTTTGCCACCCGCGCGGGCGTGGTCCGGCAATGACGGCGGCTTGCCCTTGATGCTTTCCTTGAAGCGCAACAGCCCGGAGGCTTGCCGCTCAAAGTGCAGCGTGTAGGGCTTGTCATGCACCGCGCAGACGCAATAGAGATCGAACATTTCAGGGACAGTAGGGGAGAGGCCCCGACCTTGAAGTAGCGCCATCACTTCCTCAACGTTCCCGGCGACACCGGCCAGCCCCCCGCCCTGTTTCACTATCGCTTTGCTCATCGGAACCACCCCCTTACAACGCGAACGGGTTTAGATTCCCAGACATGGACCCGTACCAATCCGCCGAGCCACTTGCTGATTTTTGTGAGCGTCAAAACCAGCGCCAGCGCGAGAACGAAAAGAAACACGGGCGGGCGGGTAGAGGCGTCAAGATTGCCAGTCGCAGCGGCACCGGCCAGCAGCGCCACGCCATAGACCAGCCACTTGAGCAGCATTTGCGCGAAGCCGGTTTTACGGAACAGCGCCACGCTCCAACATCCGAACAGGAACAGGCAGAGCCAGCCAAGCACCCCGGCCAAAGCATTCAAACGCGCTTCACTGGCACCTGCCGCCGAGCCGATCGACACGGTAAGAACAAATAGCCGGAACTTCCACAAGCGCCATGCACCGCGCAACCGCCCCGGCAAGTCAATGACGTGTTCGCCCTCGGTGTCGCCGTCCTCTTCTTCCAGTTGCGCCCGCAGATCGTCATTTTCCTGCCGCAGCTTCATGGCCGCTTGCTTCATGCGCTCCACTTCGGCGTTGAACTGGCTTTCAAGCTGTTGCCTCATCGTGTCCGCGTTACCGAAGGCTATCCCCGCCGCATCCGCAAAGCGCAGCCCGTGCTTTCGGCACAGCAGCACTGCTTTGGTGAAGGCGTTTTGCGCTTCGCCCACCTTGTCACTGTCAAACAGCGCAACGATTTTGCCGAAGCCTTCAACATCGAAACCCGTTTCCGTTTCCATGGCTCACCTCACCCGAAAATCGCTTTCCACACGCCGCCGCCGTTGCGGTAGTACGGATTGCGCCCATAGCCCGAGCAGTCTTTCCAGTACGGCTTGCGCTTCGCCCAAATCGGCCCGCCGACGCCTTCACAAAACACGATCATTTCTGCGCCGTTCATGCGCCGGACCTCATGCGGCTGAAAGAGCCTTTGCCATGCCGTAGCGCCGCTATCGTTCACGTTCACGTCATACAGCCCGCCGCCGTAATCAACCCTGCGATCTTCACTCACGCTTCGGGACAGAGTGACCATTTCGCGCTCACCGCACAGGCTCGAAATGTAGTCCGATGTTTCGTGGTCGCCGTGACCGCCGAAGAAAATCTTTACCGCCGTGTTTGACAGGAAGGTGCGCCAGCCCTCACGCGGATACATGGTTTGCAATTGCGCCAGGTCTTGCAGCACCGGCCATAGCTGAAGGCCCGCAGCACCGGCAGCTTGCGACATTGCCGCCTGAAACGCCTTCAAGGGACCAATCGAAAAAAACTCATCAATGACGGCCAGCACCGGAAGCCCACCCGGACCCGCTTTCAGCAGATCCCCGAGCGCCGCCGCGATGCAGAGCCGAAACCACTTCCCGCAGCTTGCCAGCTTGTCCAGAGGCAGGATGATATAAACCGTCATCCGCTTGCGCTTTAGGTCCGCGAAGCGCAGCCCGTCCTTTACCGTCAGTGAGGCGCTTATGCCTTCCATGCCGAGGAAATCGGTTTGCGTAACCGCCGTTGAAATCACGCTATTCAATTCCCGGCTTGCTTCCGCGCCTGTTGCCGTATAGCGGCCCAAGGCTTGTCTAACGGCGCTATCGCCGCAGTTGACCCATTTGCGGGCGAACTCGAACACGTTGCCGCAAATCACATCACGGACGGCAAAGAGATTTTTCTCATGCCGCCCCCCATGTTTCACCAAAACCCGGATGACCGCCGCGACAAGCTGGCGGGCGCTATCGGTCCAGTGCGTATCCCCGCCGCTTCCTTCTTCGTGCCAGACAATCGCATCCGCCAAGCTCTCAACGTCGCCGCCGAAGGAAACGGATTTATGATCGAGTGCGGCCAGCGGATTCAGGCCCACGGTTTTGACGCCACGGACGCCGATTTTTTTGAGAAGGCCGAAAGGGTCTAACGCCACTACGTTGCTGAATTGCGCGGCCCGTGCGTGGGTGATGGCGCATAGCTCGCCTTTCGGGTCGATGATAATGCGGGATGCCTTGCAGATTGCCAGCAGAGCCGCAACCAGCACCGTAACCGCCTTGCCCGAACGCGCCGGAGCTACCAAGAGCAGATGCCCCGGCCCGCCGTAGTGCATCACCTTGCCTGATTGCGAGTAGCCGATACGCCAGCCCTTGCCCTTGAACAGGCCCGCCGCCTTTAGCAGCTTGTAGGAGGCCCACCGCGCAGACGAGGCGCTTTTGCTGTTATCGAAATTGACCGGCTCAAAGTCATAGGCTTCCTTGCGCCGCTTCTTGATTTCCCGCCGTTTCGTGGCACTCGACGCGCAGACCCAAAGAAGCACGACTAAAAACAGAAACACCGCCCAACCTTGCAGCTTGTCCATAAATTTATGGCTGTCCTTTCGCAGCCCACACCGCCAACCATCTGTCAGCCGTCGGTATCAGATCATCGACAGCGAGAACCCGGCCCGCCTGATACGAACCGATCAACCAGACCAGCGCCCACCAACACACGCACGCCACCATGAACGCGCGGAAAATCGCTTTCGCCCCGTGCCACATTTCAGAGCCAGCCTTTCGCGCGGAGAAAGGTTTTCTCGCTATCGACCACCGCGCATGTGGCAAGGCGTTCCTTGAGTTTTTCAGCGAAGGCCGTATCTTCCGCAGCACTTGCCAGCAGAGCGCCGCCGATGATATTTTTCAGCCGTTCAAATTCCTTGAACTCGCGTTTTTTGCGCTTCACCGTTTCCTTGGCGATAGCCGCGCGTATCTGCCGTTCCCGTTCCCGCAGGGCTTCAATCCGCCCTGTGCCATTGTTGTTGCTGTTCGTGCCGTCAGTCATAAAAGCCCGTGGCATCCGAGCGCCAATCAGCGCCCGGTGTGTCTCTCCTTTCCGTTTGGTTTTGTGATTGGAATGGGGGGAGCCGGTAAGCTCCCCCCGTGATGGCCGCACCCGGTAAGGCGCAGCCGTTGTGACCCGAAACCGCCGCTTCCGGCTGTTCCGTGTCCGTCAAGATCGTAATCGTAAGTGCTCGAAACGGTCGCATTACCTTTTCTGGTAATTAAGATGAGCGCAGACCGGACGAGGTTTCGCCCTTTTTGGCAAGCTATCGGATAATGTTAATTAAGATGGCCGAGCGACGAACCGCCAACCCACCGCCCCGGAAGCCGGAAGCCGGACCCGAAGAGACCGCACAAGCAAAACCGAGACGGCCTAAACTTCGGTCCTTTCAGGCGACATGGATTCACGATGGCATAGAGGAGCCTGTTGACCTAGAAATTTCTGGCAGACCGGCGCGGCCCCCTGCTATACAGCCCGAAGCAAAACAAAGTGAAACATCCGGCGTAGAGCGCAGGGCTGGCATGCTTGAGGACGGCAAGAGCTTCATTCAAAACGGTGTGCGTTATTTCCCGCTGTCAACTGCCGCGCCGGTCCTTCAAGCGCCGCCCTCAACCATCCTGCATTGGATTAAGAAGGAAACAAAATTCGGAGGGCGGCCCCTCGACAGCTACTATTTCGCGCCAGCCAACCGTTATTTTTTGAGCGAGGAGAGCATCGAGAGAGCAGCCAACCGATTTATCGACTGGCGTTCACAAGAACCCGCCGGACCTGTCACCATCGGCCATGCTCGCAACCAAAGCGGATATGTCCGCTTGCAGGAAGCAGCGCAGACCCTCGGAGTTGACCATCACACCATGTGGAGATGGGCCACCAAGGGGACAGCGCCCACGGATGAAGCGCTCGATGTAATCAAAGACCCGGCCACGGACCAGTTCTATATCCGCGAGGCCGAAGTCTCAAAACTCAAAAAGCTCGTTCCGCGCTCCGGGCTTCGGGCGGGCCGCCGCCAGTCACCAACTCCCCGGCCATCGTAATTACTACTTACGGCCTTCCAACCGTTTATGGTAATATCGAGGCGTGACGCTCCGTTGTCGAGCCTCGCAGCTTTTTTCTCCCTATCGCCTGCCCGCCCGTGTTTTACCCGGCGCGTTGGTCTGGCCGCCGCCAGTGTTCCCCTCTTTCAGCAGTACCGCAAGGCCGGACGCGAAGCGTCCCGCCTTGCTCGTTGCGTTGTTTGTCGTTGCCTCGGCGGAACATTCCGCCGCAGCAACGCAAATTTATTTGCCCGAGAGTGATTCGGTTGATTCACTCACGGCCATGAAAAGAAGCCCGCAGTGTAGAAACCGGACAAGCTGTGTCTTTGTCCGACCGCGCAGCGGTCGAACAAAGACGCTTGCCGGGGGCGTTGCCCCGCTGGACCCCCACAGGGGAGGCGCTTCGCCCTCCCGCTTGACCCCTCCCGAAACACGAAAGGAGCCGCCGCTATGAGCGATGAGCAGCAGCAGCCGAGGAAGAAAAACCGCAGCGGCAGCGAGAAGCGCCGGCGGCATCCCCGCGTCTATTCGCGCGTGACCGCCGCCGAGCGCCAGCAGATCGAGGATGCCGCCGCCGCTCAAGGATTGAGCGTCAGCGCCTATCTGCGGGCGCTTGCATTGGGAGAGCGCCAGCAGACGCGCAGCGTCCGCCGCCGCTTGCCGGAGCGCGAGGCCCTTGAAGCACTCAAGGGCCAAGCCGGACGCATGGGCGGCAACATCTATCAGATTTTGCGCCGCCTGAACGTCAGCGGCGTTTACGCGCCGGAACTGCCCGATACGTTGCGCGAACTATCGAAGGCCGCGCAAGGCTTGACTGAGTTTATCGCCGTGGCAAGCGCCGCGTTGAAAGGGGCCTGATCTTGTGATTATCAACAACGCCCGTTCATGCTGCGATGTTGATTTCTGGACGAAGCACCTCGGCAACACCGAGGCCAACGAACGCGCCGAACTCAAAGAGGTACGCGGCCTCAAGGCGGACAATCTGGCCGAGGCGCTTAACGAGATGCAGGGGCTTGCCCGCGACCATCCGCGCACGAAGAATTTCATGTATCACGCGGATTTCAACCCGCGCCGCGATGAACACTTGACGCCAGAGCAGCGCGACCGCGCTTTTGAGATGTTCGAGAAAGAGCGCGGCATACCGCCCGACGCCGCCCGTATCGTCATGGAGCATGCAAAGGAGGGGCGGCAACATTGGCACGTCATGTGGTATCGGCTCGACGACAACGGACGGCCCTTTTCCGACAGCCTTGACGCTGATGTCGCGCACCGGGCAGCAGCAAAGATTTCGTGGGAATTGGGCCTCGAAATAGTCATCAGCCCATTGACCCGCGAGCCGGGAACCCCGCGCCCGCCACGCGCCCCCAAGCCGTGGGAGATGTACCGGGGCGACAAATCCGGCCTCGACCCGCGCGAGGTAGCGGCGGACATCACCGGACTTTTGCAGCTATGCGAGAACGACGGAAAAGGCTTCAGCCAGGCGCTCGAAACGCGCGGCTATATTCTCGCGCGTGGAGACAAGATAGTTGCGGGCGAACCGGCGCTGATGATTATCGACCTTGCCGGGAACGATCATCACTTGCCGCGCCGCATCGACGGCATGAAGGCCGCGAAAGTCAATGAACTCATGCAGCACATCGACCGCGCCAGCTTGCCGAACATCCAGCAGGCGAAGGACATTTATCAGGACCGGAAAATAGCTGCGCTTGAGGCCGACCACGCGACCGTGCGACATGAGATCGAGCGAGAAGAAGCACTAACAAATGCCGCGATTGAGAAAGAGAAGATCGAGGAGCGTTTGCTTGCGAAGGAGGACAGCGAGAAAGGAACACGGGCGGGGGGCAAGCAGCACGAAACGCAGCAGCAACCGGCCCGCCCGCGCTTTGGCGACGTGCTCCTGTCCCGAGCTGCCGAAGCCGCCATGCGCGACCCGCGCCAGCAGCATGGCGAACCTCTTTCAAATGGCGCGGCCTTCCGGGACGCACTCGAAAAAAACCGGCTTGGCTTTGCTTGTGTAACGCCCGAGGAAGCGGCCAAGAGCCACCGCGAGGCCGAATTTGCAAAGGCGGTTGAACGATACGCGCCGGAGTATCAGGCCGGAGAAATCGTCATTGTTCGGGAGCAACCGAAGGCCGCAACAGCGGGCCGCGTTCACAAGTTGGACCAGACGAAGGCCGAAGATTATTTGCGCTGTCTCGCCATCGACAAGAACCAGTTGCAGGGCATCGAGGCCACGAAACAGACCCTCGACGACCGGGCGCAAATGCGGCAACGCGCCATTGACGCCGCCGAACAAAGGAAGGCCCGCGGCCCGCAGCGCGGCGGGCTAGTTCAACAGCAGACGTGGGCTATGCAGCGCGTCAGGGAAGCCGAGCAGCAGCGCCAGCGCGAGCAGGAATACCGGCAGCGCGAATATGCGGAGAAGCAAAAGCGCGACAGCAGCGAGCTTGACCCCGAACGCTACCGGATGGACCCGGAATACCGCCGCCAAGTGCAGAACACTCAATCATGGAAAAGCCCGGAGGACAAGCAGCGCGACCGCGAAAACGATTTGCGGACGCTCATGGAGCAACAAGACCGGGGACGATGACCGCCCAAGGGACAACGAGCGTTTCTTGGGCCGAAAAGAAAACCACAGCACCGGCACCGGACAAACCCCGCAGCTTGGCGCGGCAACTCAGGGAGCAATTCCGTGCGGCAGCGAAAGCCGCCATTCAAACGCTTGCGCCATCACCCGCACAGCGCCGGAAGCGCAGGGAGGAAACATGGGGCGGCTTCAAAATGGCGGCAGCACCCGTTATGTGCCACACAACACCGGCAAGGGCCTTTTTTCACGCGGCGCTTTTCCTTCAGGACACGCTTGACTGGCTCCATTTATGGAACTGGAACCGCGCGCCACCTGACGGACAGCTTGACCATTTCGACTATCCCGAGCAGCATCATCCCGGTTTGGACCTCTAGCAACCGGGGCTTGTTTTTCATGCCTGAAATCGTTCATCAACTCTTTGCCCGCTATCGGTTCCGCAGCTACTTCACTTTGGAAAAATGCGGACGCATACGCTACGAAATCGACCCGCAAACCGGCCTGATTGTCGCTTCGCGGGCGCTTGTAAAACTCATGCCGGTCGGCGGTTTCGACGGCACGATGATGGCGCTGCCCCTCGATGCGGAACCGCCGTTGCGCCAGCAGAAACCCGCGCGGCCCGCACAGCTTCCCCGCGACATCGAGGCCGAGGAGGACGAGGCGCTTTACAATTCGCTGTACCGTGAGGGTTAGCCGAGGGTTAGCCGTTCCTCGTTGTTTCTTCGTTCGACGGCTTCATGGACAGCGCCGCCGTTATCGCGTGGGTCATTTCCAGATAGGCAAGCCAGCGTTGCCGGTCGGCTTCGGCTTCTTGCCCCGTTGCCGTCTTGTGATCGAGCAGCGCCTTTTGCTCCTGTTCCTTTTCGAAAATCCGGGCTACCGCAGCCTGATAACGGCGCAGATCGTAGACCAGTAATTCCAGTCCATTCTCAACAGCGAACCCTTTGCCCCAAGGCGCGGTTTCGGTCCAGTAAGCCTCGACTGCATTCAAGACCTCTTTCAGCTTTTCCCACCGCTGCTCGCGGACCTCGATTAATTCCGGCATCCGGGGACGGCCCCAATCAAGCAACAGGCCCAACGCGGCGTTTTCCGCCCGCCCGGTTTCATCCTTGGCAACTTTCAACAGCAGCCCAACAGCGCGACGAACGTCAAAGGTCTCACCCGGCGCAACGCTGTTCCACCAGTCCTCGACTTCGCGGAACAATTCAGGCGAGAGAGCTTCTTTCGCGGAGGCCAGCGCCTTGTGTCTCTCCGCGAGTGAGCCTAGCTCGCTCCAGTCAAACGCTTCCGGCGTCATGCGGTCGATTGTACCGCCCCGCCCCCTCAGCTGCTCGCAGGCTGCTAATCTAATGCCTGATCGACAGTGAGAATAATGTCAATGCGGCGTGCAACGCTGAATGTAGCGCTCTCTGGCATGGTCATTGCCAGTGGCGTGCTCTCGGGCTGTTCCCGAGCGCAAACAAAGGATGAGAAGGAACCCGGAAATCCGACGCCGAGTGTGCGCATCAATCTGTCCACGTATAGTTTGCCGAGGGACTTCTTTCGTCCAGAGGCCGAGAAGTGCGCCAGCCAGATTATCGGTTACCGCTTTGTAGCTTGGCTCAACAGTGACAGCGTGATTGTCGGCTTCAACACGAGCCCCTATTGCAGGTCGGCTCCTGATCGAAAGGTGAACGGATCGGCGCGGTTACTCGTATTCGGCGCGAGCGGGGACCTCAAGGTTCAGCACGACGTTCCCTATCTCGCCGATGGCAATGGCGAAATCGTCGCTGAAGGTGAAGCAAGACCGGGCCCCAGCGGCACAATTCTTTTCAGGGTACAGTCCGTCAATCTCGACGAACAAGGCCGGAACGAATCGAAGTCTGCCGTGCTTCTCTTTGACCAGAGCTTGAAGGAGGTGGGGCGGCTAGAGCGCTTTTTGGAGCAGACCACATTCGTTGACCACGCCCTTGTCTTTCAGGATGGTTTTACCACAGGCAACGTCCGCACCTACTCCTTGTTCGGTGATGTCCCCCTGACACAAAAGAAGCAGTGGCAACAGACTTGGCCGATGGATGCGCGGGACAGAAAATTCGGGGAGCACGGCGTCGCATTTATGGCGTGTCAACAAGAGTTGCGACCCAATGAATACGTCTCGACTGGGGTCGTGTATGCGGGCGCGAAGCAGCGTTGCACGATGACGGAACAAGGTGATGATCAACAGTCGTGGACAGCCCGTCTTCCTGACGGTGAGACCGCCTCAATCATCGGTCTGTTGGCGGATGGAAGCGTGGTCGGGAACATCAACAAGGCAGGAAGCAATGCAGGTCGCCTCGTGATCTGGAGGAAAGATCAGGCGACCGAGGACCTGCCGTGGATACCGGACAAATATTGCGGTTCTGTCGAGGGTGCAACAGCAGGCATGGCGCGTTATGCCGTGTTCGCATCCGATAACTGTCATGATCTCGGTGGCATTTTAGGGCTATTGGGCGTAGGGCATAGCGCAACTGATACGGGCCGTTGGCTTGTGTTTGACCGCAAGTCGCAAAAAGTCCTCGTTGATCGGCCATTTCCCAAGAACGGGCGCGCGGCGCTCTCGCCGGATGGCGTTCGATACGCGACCTTTGAAGCGGGGGAACTACGCATCTATTCTCTGCTGCACTGAAAAATCACTCATCGGCGAACCCGGAAACGGTTCTTTCCGCGAACGTTATTTGACGCTAGCGTTTAAGCATGGACCGCCCACTCACGCTCGAAGAGGCGCAACTCATCCGTTGGATGCTTGAGCACGGCAATACCGAGGCGCAAACCTTCCTGTCGCAGCTAGAAAGAGCGAAGGCTACTGCTTGGCAATGTCCGTGTGGTTGTGCAAGCATCAATCTCTCGATTGACGGCCTGCCCGAGGCATCCGGCGGCCTTCATATCCTTGCGGATTTTATCTTTGGGACTGACGACGACTTGAGCGGCGTTTTCGTGTTCGAAAAGAGCGGTGTTCTTGCCGGTCTAGAAGTTTATGGTCTTGCAGGCGAAGCGCCCAAGACTTTGCCGGTGCCCGCGTGCTTGAGACCGTTTTCAAAATGACGAGCATGGCGCGCCTTTTGGGGGCCGTAGGGTTTTAAACTGGACTCACAAACATGGACCAGCGCCTCAAGCGGGGAATTTTCGCTGTGTTGTTAGGCGGAGCGTTCTCGTCTCTTCCTTGGTTAGCTAGCCTGACCGAAAATGACCGGGTGATCGAGGTCATGAGTATTATCCTTCTGCCCGGTATTATTCCGGGAATGGCAGCAGGCGGCGGCGGGCCGCACGACACCAGTTGGGCCGTTACCATTTGGGCGACGTACATCTTTTGGATTGGCATTGCGTACTTGGGTTTGCGATGGCGTGAACGCATCGCGCGACAGTCCCCAAAGCCGTAACTTCCGGAAGACCGGTGGAGAACAGCAAAATCAGGCGTAGGACCGAAACTCTGTCCCATCCGGGAGGTCGAAAACTACATCTTGTGTCGTTTCGGCAAGCCCCCCGCCAGTGTTCCAAGTATTCGCGGGCCGCACGGCGAGATTGAATACTTCGGCTTTGAAGTAAAACGCCTACGCCTGCCGCCGCCCGTGTTTCTTGATTTTCGGAATACTTGAAATCCCTTAACATAATGGGCCTTATGCGTCTTGCGCCCTTCCCGCTCGGACACAAGATATAGATTCCGCGTTTTCGGAACCATCACCCCTACCGCGCCTGTTTCGGGGTATCGTGGAGGCATGAAGCACGGGCGGATTGTTCTCGACAATGCCGTTGACCACTTCACCTTGCTCGCACACGCCTCCGATGGCACCGCCGTTCTCGACGTGACAGCCCTAGACCTTCGCCTCTTGCCGCCGACCGTCAGCGCCAACCTCTACTCCGCCGCCGCCGTGTTTCGTGTGCCACATCTCCGCGCATCGGCTGACATCGACGCTAACACGGCGGTATTCTTCAGTGCGCCCGAGCTTCGCACGGCAGGCAACATCAGCGCCACGCACGCAGACGTTTTCGAAATCCCGCAGCTTCAAGCCGCAGGCAACCTCTTTGCCACCAGCGCGGGGGAATTTGTAGCGCGTGAGCTTCTGACGGCAGGCGACATTGACGCCTTTGGCGCAACGAACTTCGAAGCGCAATCGCTTCGGACAGCCGGATATATCAACGCCTACTTTACGAAGTGTTTCCGGGCGTTGCAGCTTCGTGAGTGCCGAACGCTCCGGGTTCCGTGCGTGAGGATTTTTGTTGCGCCCGAACTTCGGAGCGCGTCTGTCGTCGATGCCTTGCAAGCAACATGGATTATCGCTCCGTTGCTCAATCCGGGGCGAATATTCGCGCCCGAGGCCGGATACTCCCTTTCCGCCTAGCCTGCGCCAGCAGAACCCGGCACCGCTTTGTTCTCGCTACCGAAACGTTTTTTCTGAAAATTGGGCTCGACACGAATCAGCGGAGGATTCACACTGCACGGCTACGCGGCGCGGTTGCCGTGTCTCGCCTCGACCACATACGGAGAACGCGAAGTCCCAGAAACAGCAAAGCCCGCCAGTGGCGGGCC
>OCTA010003978.1_pt1 | contig 13021 bp, 9 predicted proteins | sample 1538991 | NCBI WGS metagenome assembly OCTA01 (sample SAMEA3539302, study PRJEB22396) | soil metagenome | biome: tundra; feature: field; material: soil | place: USA | collected 2010-05 | depth 0.15 m
GCCGATGGCGAGTGGCGCTGGATGGCCTCGTACAGTGAGCCGCGCTTGTCGCCGAGTGGAGCGTACCTGGGGCACGTGGGCCTTAGTTCGGATATCACCGAGCGCAAGCGGGCCGAGCAGGCCATTCACGATTCGCAGGAAATGGCCCAATCCACCGTTGATGCGCTGGTGTCTCAAGTGTGCGTGCTGAACGAGACAGGCGCGATGCTGACAGTGAACCAGGCGTGGAAGGACTTTGCGGAGGCCAGCGGGAGGCTGTGCCCATGCGAGCTAAGTCTTGCGACCCCGGAAGGCGGCTGCTTCGCCGCGGGCGTCGATTACTTCTCTCTGCCCTGCCGGGTGGTTGCTTCCGATTCCGGGAAGGAAGCTGAGGTCGCTGCCGGTATCCGCTCCGTGCTGCGGGAAGGACAAACCCAGTACTCGTTGGAGTACCCCTGTGATTCCCTTGCCGGACAGCTATGGTTCAAGACCCGAGTCACGCGCTTCCTGGGCAATGGTCTCCCTAGGATTTTGATCGAGCATATCAACATCACCGAGCGCAAACTGGCCGAGGACGCCCTGCGCGAAGCCAAGCAAACGGCCGAGGCGGCAGCCCATCATCATGAATTTCAACACTCGCTCTTGCGCGCCATACAAGAGGGTTCAATCGACGGAATTCTTGCCGTGGACGATGCGAATGTCGTTATATTCCATAACCAGAAGCTGCTGGATGTCTGGCGGATTTCGCCGTCATATTCGCCGGATGATCTGCCCGATACCGCCACTAACGATCAAACCATCTTGTCGGCGGGCCTCGAGCGGGTGAAGGATCCCGAGGCTTTCCTGAGGCGGGTCCAAGAACTTTACGCCCATCCGGATATAAACGACCATTCCGAAGTTGAATTGAAGGACGGCCGCATACTCGAACGCTACTCCACCAGTTTCCGGAGTGCCGGTGGCCGACATCTGGGACGCGTTTGGTTCTTTCGGGATATCACTGCGCGTAAGAAATCCGAGCAAGCTTTGCAAAGCAGTGAAGAAAAGTTTCGGCAGCTCGCGGAAAACATTCATCAAGTCTTTTGGATGATGTCACCGGCGGCCGACGAAGTGCTTTATGTCAGCCCGGCGTATGAAGAAATTTGGGGGAGGACCCGGGCTAGTCTCTACCAGGACCCGATGTCCTGGCTGGAAAATATCGATCCCGCCGACCGGGAGCAGGCCCACGCCGTGTTCCTAAGGCAGATGCGGGGAGAGCAGATCGATGCGGAATACCGCATCAGAAAGTCCACTGGAGAATTGAAATGGGTGCGGGACCGGGCGTTTCCGGTCCGCGGCCCAGACGGCCAGATCACGCGAGTGGTGGGAATCGCGGAGGAGATTACCGAGCGGAAGCGCTACGAGGAGGAGTTGATTCAAGCCCGCGAAGGCGCCGAAGCCGCTAATCGGGCAAAGAGCTGTTTTCTAGCCAACATGAGCCACGAAATACGCACCCCGATGAACGGCGTAATCGGCATGTTGCAACTGCTCATGCAAACCGGTCTCACTCCCGAGCAAGAGCATTTCGCAACCGTGGCTCAGAACAGCGGCCACAGCCTCATGGCCCTCATAGGCGACATCCTGGACCTTTCCAAAATCGAGGCCCGGAAAGTCGTGCTTGAGACGATAACCTTCAGTCCAAGGGATGTGATTGGCGATGTCGTTCAGCTTTTGCAGGTCCAGGCGGATGCCAAGGGACTTGCCATTTATTCGCGGCTGTCGCCCGAGATTCCGCCGCTGCTGCGCGGCGATCCGCACCGCCTGCGTCAAGTGGTGACCAATCTCTGCGCCAATGCCATCAAGTTTACCCAGCGGGGATCGGTAACCATCGAAGCGGCGCTCGAGAGCAAGAACGACCGCACGGCCATGCTGCGTTTCACCGTCACCGACACGGGCATCGGGATACGCAACGAGCAAGCCGAAAAGCTGTTCGCTCCCTTCACCCAGGCCGACGTATCCACCACACGCAAATATGGCGGAACAGGGCTCGGCTTGGCCATCAGCAAGCAGCTTGTCGAGATGATGGGGGGCGCCATCGGTGTTGACGGCCGGGAGGGCGTCGGTTCCACGTTCTGGTTCACCGCGTCTTTTGAACTGGCGCTTCCCAGTCAGCCGCTGCCCGTGAGCGACTGGCGGGATGGACGCTTCAAGGCGCCGTGTAAGAGCGCCCGGCCGGTGCGTGACGCGCGAATCCTGGTGGCGGAAGATAACCCCACCAACCGGGAGGTGGCTCTGGCGCAACTGCGGAAGCTGGGTTATCGAGCGAATGTCGTCGCTAACGGCGCCGAGGCTGTCGAAGCGCTGCGGCATGACCACTACGATCTGGTTCTAATGGACTGCAACATGCCGGTTATGGATGGCTTCGAAGCGGCTCGCCTTATCCGCGGCTCGCTGCGGTCGCGCATTCCGATCGTCGCCGTCACTGCCGATGCGATGCCGGGCGACCGGAATCGCTGCCTGATTGACGGAATGGACGATTATATTGCCAAACCGGTGGAGTTGGGGCCGCTCGAGGAAGTGCTTGCCAAATGGCTGCCCGTGTTCGAGTCCGCCGACACGGCGCAAAGGCCTGAACAGCCGGCCGGGAATGGAACAGTGGCCACTTTCGATGCCGAAGCTCTGCTGCGGCGGCTGATGGGAGACCGGGAAATAGCCGACATCGTGCTCAAGGGGTTTCTCGTGGATGTGCCCTCCCAGTTGAACAAATTGCGCGCCCGGCTGGATGAGGCGGACGCCAGCGGAACCCGCATGCAGGCGCACGCCCTGAAGGGAGCCTCCGCGACGATGGCGGCGGACGGTCTTTGTGCCATCGCGGGCGCAATGGAACGGGCCGGATCGGCTGGCCGCCTGGATCAATGCGCCGAGCTGCTTGCCAACGCGATTGACGAATTCGATCGCTTGAAAAGCGCTCTGGAACTGGCAGGGTGGGTCTAGCTCCGAACTGCGGCGCCGATTCCGAGGAGATAAACGATGACCGATCTTGACGACAAAATAGTGGGGGAATACTTGGCCGAGTGCCATAAGCATATGGTTGTCGCGGAGGAGGGCCTGCTTGCCATCGAAAAGGGAGGCACCGAGATTGATGTGACACTCGTCAATCGCGTCTTCCGGGCGGTGCATTCCGTCAGGGGAGTCGGCTTTTTCGATCTGTCGAACATCAGCGGACTGGCGCGCCGGATGGAAGACGTGCTCGTGCCGATTCGATCGCGGGCCATGGCTCCCACCAGGCGCCGAGTCCATGTTTTACTGCGGGCCAGCGGCAGACTCAAGCAACTGATTCAGAACCCTGACGCAAGCAACCAGGCCAACATTGCCGAAGTGATGGGCGATTTAGACCGGCTGCTCGACGATCACCTGGCATTCGCCGCGAAAACCTCGCTTCCTTCGGTGGCTGATCGCGCGCGCAAGGGTGGCGGAAGACTGCGGTCGCTGCTTGCCGAAGACGACGTTGCCAGCCAGCTTCTGCTGAAAACCTTTCTTTCCCGCTATGGCGAATGTCATGCCGCCGCCAACGGTCGCGAAGCCGTGGAGGCGTTTCGCGCCTCGCTGGAGCGAGGGCCAAGGTTCGATCTGATTTGCATGGACATCATGATGCCCGAAATGGACGGCCGCCAAGCGGTTCGGCAGGTGCGAGCCCTCGAAGAAGCCCATGGCATTTTCTCGCATGACGGCGCGAAGATCGTCATGACAACCACCGTGGACGACATTCAGGAAGTGATTCGATGCTTCCAGGAACTCTGCGACGCTTACCTCACCAAGCCCATCGATCTCTGCCAATTACTGAAGCAGATGAAGGCCTATCGCTTGGTGTAGTAGAGCGGCGTGTCCGGTCTTGCTATGCTCCGTAGGGAGCGTTCGTTCGGACTAAAAGAGTTAGAAACCGGGCACTGGCTGTAAAGCTGGCGCCCTTTATTTTTTCAGGCGACTCCGAGAATCAAGGTCTCGGAGCTGGCTGCAATCGGTTTGAATCCTGGAACGGCAACATCCAACCTGGGTACTCCGGCGGCAATGCGCTCACCTCGTCCAACTGCTTAACCTCTTCTGCGCTCAGACGGAGATCCACCGCGGCGAGATTGTCCGCGAGCTGGTCCAGGCGCTTGGCTCCGATTATCACGGAAGTGACGACCGGCTTGGTGAGCACCCACGCCAGAGCGACGCGGGCGGGACTGCAGCCGTGGCCCTTGGCAATTGGGATCATGACGTCGAGTATCTTCCAGGCCCGTTCTTTATCGACGACCGGAAAATCGAATTCCGAACGGCGCGATCCTTCCGGCTTCTGGTTTTCACGGCTGAATTTCCCGGAAAGCAATCCCCCGGCCAGCGGACTCCAGACCAGCAAGCCCGTCTTCTCGGCTTCAAGCAGCGGAATTATTTCACGCTCCAGGTCCCTTCCGGCGATCGAATAATACGCCTGCAGAATGTCAAACCGCGCCAGGTTCTTGAACTCCGAAATCCCGAGAGCTTTGGCGATCTTCCACGCTTGCCAGTTAGAACAGCCGATGTATCGCACTTTGCCATGCATCACAAGAGTGTCAAGCGCGCGCAGAGTCTCTTCGACGGGCGTGACGGAGTCGTTGCCGTGGATCTGGTAAAGGTCGATGTAATCGGTCTGAAGGCGCCGCAAGCTGGCTTCGACGGCATCCATGATGTGTCCGCGCGAGGCGCCTACGTCGTTACGGCCGGGGCCGACTCGTCCATAGACCTTGGTCGCGAGAACGATGTCTTTACGGGCAATGCGCAGGTTCCTGATAGACTGCCCGAGCGTCTTTTCGCTTTCGCCTTCGGCGTAGACATCCGCCGTGTCGAAGAAGTTGATGCCCGCCGCGACGGACGCTTTGATCAATTCGTCGGCTCCCGCCTGGTCAACCGTGCCAATGGCTTTCCAAAAACCTGTGGAGCCGGCGAAGGTCATGGTGCCGAAGCAAAGATTCGAGACCAGCAGGCCCGTGTTGCCGAGCGTTTTGTATTGCATGAGTTCTCCTCGCTCTCTGATGATCTATCGAAGGGAAACGCAACGTCTAAAATCTACCTATGGCGTTGAGATTGCTTAAATCGCTCCCGTTGAAGACAGGGCTGATTGCCGCGATGATGCCGTTCGCCCTTCAACCCGGCCTTCTGGCGCAGCCAGCCGCCCAGAGCGATATTCCCAAACACTTCACGGCTCCCTCGAACGGCCACGATTATGTCAAGCGCGAGGTCATGATCCCGATGCGCGATGGCGTCAAACTATACACCGTTATCGTTATCCCGAAGGGAGCGGCAAATGCGCCGATCCTGCTGACCCGCACGCCGTATAACGCCGCCAAGCGCGCCGCCCGCTCCGAGAGTCCTCATATGCTTGCGGAACTGCCGGAAGGCGATGAAGTGTTTGTGGCGGGCGGATACATCCGTGTGTTTCAAGACGTGCGGGGCAAATACGGATCGGAGGGCGATTACCTGATGACCCGGCCCGTGGTCGGCCCGCTCAATCGAACGCAGGTGGACCATACGACCGATGCCTATGACACCATCGATTGGCTCGTTAAAAACATCCCCGAGTCAAACGGGCGCGTTGGCATGATCGGGTCGTCCTACGAAGGGTTCACGGTGGTGATGGCTCTGCTGGGTTCGCATCCCGCGCTCAAAGTTGCCGCCCCCGAAAGCCCGATGGTCGATGGCTGGATGGGCGACGATTGGTTTCACTACGGGGCGTTCCGTCAAAGCAACTTCGACTATTTTTCGGGCCAGACTACCCGCACCGGCGAGGGCGTGGAAGTGGACCGCGGCGCTTACGACGATTACGAAACTTTCCGCCGCGCCGTTTCCGCTGGCAACTACGCCCAGCAGCATGGCTTGGACAAACTCCCATGGGCGGAGAAAGTGATGGGCCATCCAGCCTACGACGCCTTTTGGCAGGGTCAAGCGCTCGACAAGCTGGTCGCGGAACGGCCCCCAAGCGTCCCCACAATGTGGATACAAGGCCTATGGGATCAAGAGGACATGTGGGGCGCCATTCACAGCTACCTTGCGCTGAAAGCCAAGGGTCAGGCCGACCACAACTTTCTGGTAATGGGACCCTGGCGCCACAGTCAAGTGAACAACGACGGGTACAATCTTGGCCCGCTCAAGTGGGACGGCGACACCGCTCTGCAGTTCCGCCGCGACGTGCTCAAGCCCTTCTTCGATCAGTATTTGAAACCCGGCGCGCCCAAAGCGGATACGCCTCCGGTTTTTATCTATAACACCGGACAGAATCATTGGGATCGATTGCCGGAATGGCCGCTGGCTTGTGAAGATTGCGCCGCCCCGCTGAAGCCGCTTTATCTTCAATCGTCTTTTGGTCTGGGTTTTGAGAAACCGGCAGGAGAAGGGTCGGACACCTACGTCTCCGATCCCGCCAAGCCCGTCCCCTACCTGCCTCGTCCCATGCGCTTTGCCGATTCAGACCGCTGGAAGACTTGGCTCGTTTCGGATCAACGGACAGTCGCCGACCGCACCGACGTGCTTACTTATCAAACCGATGCGCTCACCTCCGCCGTTCGAGTCAGCGGTGCGCCAGTTGCTAATCTTTTTGCGGCCACCTCGGGCACGGACGCGGACTGGGTCGTGAAGCTCATCGACGTCTATCCCGACGAAGTGCCTGGTCAACCTGAAATGGGCGGCTATCAACTCGCCATTTCGATGGATGTTTTCCGCGGACGCTATCGCGAGAGCTTTGAACGCCCCTCGCCAATTCCCGCGAACACACCTCAGCGCTACCGTTTTGCGCTCCCCACGGTCAACCACGTCTTCCTGCCCGGCCATCGAATCATGGTGCAGATTCAATCGAGCTGGTTTCCGCTTTACGACCGGAATCCCCAAACCTATGTCGATAACATCTTTTTCGCGAAACCGACCGACTACGTGAAAGCCGATGAGACCGTTTATCGCTCAAGCGATGCGGCCAGTGCGGTTTGGCTGCCAGTAGTGAGCCGATAAGCATGGCAATAATATCACCCAGTTGCGCCCCCGGCACGGGTCTGCTCTTTGCCAAGCCAGCGGGAGAGATACGCTGCGAGTTGATCCAGATCAACGGCGTCGCCTCGGAATCCTAGGTGCCCGTCCAGTCGGATAAAGAAGACAAGCGGTCCATCGTAACGAGCCTTGCACGAATCGAAATTACCGCGTGTGGGCGAGGACCGATGCCGCGATGGAGGGCAAAGGCAGAATGATGTCCACGGCTCCTCGCTTGATCGCCTCGTTCGGCATGCCGAACACTATCGAGGTGGCTTCATCCTGGGCGATGGTCACGGCTCCGGCTTGCTTCATTTCGAGCATTCCACGGGCGCCGTCGTCACCCATTCCGGTCATGATGACGCCTACCGCGTTTGGTCCGGCGTGCCGGGAGGCGGAGCGGAAGAGGACATCCACCGAGGGCCGGTGGCGGCAGACCGGAGGTCCCTCTTTGATCTCCACGTAATAGCGGGCGCCGCTTCGCTTTAAAAGCAGATGGTGATTGCCGGGCGCGATCAAGGCGCGTCCGCGCAGCACGGTATCGTTGGTCTCCGCCTCTTTCACGGTAACGCGGCAAAGACCGTCCAGCCGGTTGGCAAAGGCTCGCGTGAACAGTTCGGGCATGTGTTGCACGATGACAATCCCGGGCGCGTCGGGCGGGAGAACTTCGAGGAAGGCGCGGAGCGCTTCGGTGCCTCCTGTGGATGCGCCGATCACCACCACCTTCTCCGTGGTTTCGAGCATCGCATGAGTGGCCGGAGGAAGAATGGCGTCGGCGGTAAGCTTCGGCTCGATCTCGCGGCGGGGCACAAAAGCGCGGAGCCGTGCGGCCGCTGCCGACTTCACGGCCTGGCAGAGCATTTCCGAAGATTCCTCCAGGAACCTTTTGCTCCCGACGCGCGGCTTTGCGACGATTTCAACCGCGCCATACTCGAGCGCCTTGAGGGCACTCTGGGCTCCGTTCTCCGCCAGGCTCGAGCAGATGATGACCGGGATCGGATGCTGGCTCATGATCTTTTGCAAGAACGTCAGCCCATCCATGCGCGGCATTTCTATGTCTAGGAGGATGACATCAGGCTCCTCTTCCTCCATTCGTTCGGCGGCGATGAAAGGGTCGGCGGCCGTGGCCATCACTTCGATGCCAGGGTCGGCCGATAGAATCTGGCTGAGGGTCTGGCGGATCAGCGCCGAATCGTCCACGATGAGCACTCGGATTTTGGGCTTACTCATGACGGGGTGCTTTCGGGTGCTTGGCGGACGATGAGGCGGTCAAGCCAGCCAGGCGGCGGACAAATACTTCACCGGTGTCGGTATGGAAATGGACGGTCCGGCCGCGAACTCCACCGAGATCGGAGGCCCGCACTGTGAAGCCTTCTTCCTCCAGAACCCTGAGCGCGGCCTGGCAGTTCTGTTCGCCAACGCTCGGTCTGGCCGACCGTGAGGCGATCGTTGGAAGGACATCCGCTCCTCCGAATACCTTCACTTCAACCTCACTGCGGCGGGCTCCCAGGGCGTCGAACTGGTCGGCGAGGTAGCGGATGCTGAAATCCACGTAGCGGAGGCCATCCGATTCCTTGGAACCGGGAGGCCAGGGATCGGGGCATCTTGGCAAGACTCCATGGCATAGCGCACCGGCCCCTATGTCTCGGCTCCAAAAAGTGACGCCCACGCACGACCCCAGAATGGTCCGTAGTATGGCTGGGGTCCGCGCCAGATGAAGTTCTCCCGGCGCCAGACTGACTCCGGGCAGATCGCACGAGACCGTCATCAACCAACCTTCTTGTAAACGGATTGTCCCGCGGGAACCAGCGGCAAATCCATTCCTTGCAGTGATTCGGAGTGACCCGCAAAGAAATATCCGCCAGGCACGAGATGCCGGGCCAACTTGCCCAGCAGCCGTAGCTGCGTGGTGCGGTCGAAGTAGATGATGACATTGCGGCAAAAGATAATGCACGGCGATTCGGACAGGCCAAAGTCCGAATCCATAAAGTTGACGCGGCGAAACTCGACCACTTCGCGCAACTCGGGAACCACGCGGAGCACGCGAGACGCTGGATCGCGGCTGCGCATGAAGTACTTGCGGCGGAGCTCTGGCGATACGGCGTCCACCGCCTCCGACTTGAAGATTCCATTCCGGGCTTTGTCCAATACGGCCGTGCAGATATCGGTTGCTAGTACGGAGAAACGGAAGCCGGGATGGGTTTCAGCGTACTCATTCAGGACCATGGCGAGCGTGTAGGGTTCCTCCCCGGTCGAGCACCCAGCGCTCCAAACGAGATACTTGCGGCCGAGGCCATGCTGGGCAGTCAGACCCGGAAGCGCCTTTGCGACCAGGTAATCGAAATGCGCCGCTTCGCGGAAAAAATCGGTCTTGTTCGTCGTCACGGCGTCGATCAGGTGAACGAGTTCCTGCTCTCTTCCCTCCGGGCGAAACACGTGACGGCAGTACTCGGAATAGGAGGAGAACTCAAGACTCTTGACCCGGCGCTTAAGCCGGAGTTCCACCATCGTCTTTTTGTCCGACCCCAGGTTAATGCCGGACTCTTTGTAAATCAGATCGCGCAGCCTGTTGAAATCCGCTGTCGAAAGGGACTCGTCGGATCTGGTCAGGTCGGACGTACTCATGGTAATTCGCTCATGGTGATGTGCCGGTAAGTGCCGAGGCGATAGACGGGGCCGCGTCGAATCCGACCCCGCTCGTTTTTCAGGCGTTTGCTTCAATCAACTGTCTGCTGGATTCGACGCCGCGAACCGCCGATAGCTCCTCGCCGGAAAAGACTCGGTCCATATCGAGGATCATGATGAGTTGCGAATCCCGCTTTCCCACGCCCTTGATGAAATCCGTGCGGATCTGCGTGCCGATTCTGGGCGCGGGTTGAATGTGATCCGGCTCAAGGTCGATCACTTCCTCGACTGAATCGGCAAGCGCCCCGATTACGGTTGGTTCGCCGTCGAGCAACATCTAGACCACGACGATGCAAGTGTTCAAAGTCTTCACCGTTTTGGACATTTCGAAGCACAGCCGGAGATCGACGACTGGCACTACGTTGCCCCGGAGATTGATCACTCCGCTCATGAAGTCCGGAGTTCGTGGGATTTTGGTGATCGTCGTAAAATCGAGCACCTCCCGGACTTTGGCGACGTCGATTGCAAAGACCTCCTCGCCCAATTTGAATGTAAGGTACTGCCGCGTGTCGGTTATTTCGGTAACGCTCATAGTTAGCTCTCTTTTGCATCCTGAGTTAGCGGGGCTGGCGTTGTGGGCCTACCCCGTAACATCTAGAAGCGTTCGAATTCCCGATCTGTGCGGTCGCCTGGTTCTCTCATCTTGAGAGCAACTCCAGACTTGGCGGGACGCCTCAAATTCTGGGCGGGTACATTTTGTGTAACCGCTTCCCGGAGCTTTCCCAAAGACGTGGGCTTCGCGAAGCCGGAACGAGTTCCAGGAGTTTGCCCAGTCTCGCCGGTATTGAAGAATCCAAGGGCGCTCAGGAGCTGATCGGCTTGTCCAGTCAGTTCCTCCGTGGTGGAGGCCATCTCTTCGGCCGCCGAGGCATTCTGCTGAATGACCTTCTCCAGTTGCTGAAGCGCCTTATTGATCTGCTCTGCGCCAGTATCTTGCTCCTTGCTGGAGGCTGTGATTTCCTGAACCAGTTCGGCCGTTTTCTGAATGTCCGGCACCAGCTTGTCCAGCATCTCTCCGGCTTTTTCCGATACTTTCACGGTAGTGCTGGAAAGAAGATTGATTTCGCCGGCGGCTTTTTGACTGCGTTCCGCGAGTTTGCGGACCTCGGCGGCGACCACGGCGAACCCTTTCCCGTGCTCGCCGGCGCGGGCGGCCTCAATGGCGGCGTTTAGGGCCAGCAAGTTTGTCTGGCGGGCAATTTCTTCAATGATTGAAATCCTGCTGGCGATTTCCTTCATCGCGGAAACAGCCTCAACCACGCTCTTGCCGCTGTCCTGCGCGTCCTTGGCCGACTTATTGGCGATTTTTTCGGTCTGCTGCGCGTTGTCGGCGTTCTGCTTGATGTTCGAAACCATCTCTTCCATGGAGGAGGAAGCTTCTTCGGCGGAAGCGGCTTGAGCGCTTGCGCCGTTCGATACGTGGGTCGAGGCGGCGCTAATCGACTGGGTCGCGGCTCCCACTTCGCCGGCTATGGCGCGGATGTCGGTGACAGTCCGCGTAAGTCCGCCCACCATTGCAATCAAGGCCTGCATCAGCTTGTCCTGGGGCGATCGCTCGCGGAGCGAAACGGTGAGGTTTCCTTCGGCGATCTCTTCGGCGGCGCTCGTGATCTCGCCAAGGGCGCCAAGCAGCGCGTTCAGATTGTCCTTTATGGCGTTGAATTCGCCTTGATAGGCGGCGGTAATTTGGGGCGGCATGTCCCCCTTGCTAATCCGTTCTACATACGTAGCGGCGACATTCAAAGGTCCGACCACCGCGTCCAAAGTCTCATTGACGCCTTCAACTACCCTGCGGAATTCGCCCTTGTGCTTCGACGCGTCCGCACGAGTCTCCAAACGGCCCTCAACAGCGGCCTTGCTGAGCATGGCGGCATCGTTCACCAGCGCATCAATGGCTTCCATCATCCCGATGAAAGCCGGGACTAGGGTGTCCTCGGGCGAGCGCCTACCTACGCTTTTTAACTCGCCGAGATCCTTGGCATATTGTCCTGCCGCAATACCCTCAAGGATTACAACCGCGTGGACCGTTCGACTCTGGGCGGTGTTCGTAGCGGCGGCAACTTCGGCGAAAATACCTTGATACTTTCCTTCAACACTAGTGGTGTAGTTATTCTTCGCCATTCGCTGCAGGACTTGGTTAGCTTCCACCAAGCCCTGCAAGCCATCTATACAGGCATTCAAGTTATTCTTGATGGTGTTAAAGTCGCCCTGATAGGCGGTCGTGATTTTGGCCGGAATATCGCCCTTGGAGATGCGGTCTACATAGTTTGCGGCGACATTTAAGGGTCCGACGACCGCGTCCAAGGTCTCGTTAACACCCTGAACTACCCTGCGGAATTCACCCTGGTGCTTCGTAGCGTCCGCGCGGGTGTTCAGACGGCCCTCAACGGCGGCTTTGTTGAGCATGGCGGCGTCGTTCACCAGCGCGTCTACCGCCTCCATTACCCCTATAAGAGCCGGAATTAGGGTGTCTTCGGGCGAGCGCTTGCCCACGCCCTTGAGGATTTCAAGTTCCTTGACATATTGTCCCTCGGCAACAGCCCGAAGGACTCTAGCCGCGTTGACCGGTCGGCTCTGGGCGGTGTTGGTAGCGGCGGCAACCTCGGCGAAAATACCTTGATATTTTCCTTCCACGGTAGTGGTGTAGTTATTCTTAGCCATTCGCTGGAGGACTTCGTTAGCTTCCACTAACCCCTGTAAGCCATCTATGCAAGCGTTCAAGTTATTCTTGATGGTGTTGAAGTCGCCATAGTAGATCTCGGTAATTTTGCCCGGAATATCGCCCTTGGAAATGCGGTCTACATAGTTCGCGGCCACATTGAGCGGCACGGTGACGGCGCCCAGGATGCAGTTGACGCCCTGCACGATTTCCGCGTACGGGCCTGTAAAGGCGTCGGACCTGCCCCGCTCGCTAAGCCGGCCTTGGCGTGACGCCTCCGCCAAGCGCATGATTTCTTCAGAGAGTCGCCGCATCTCGCTGTCCTGTGATGCCGAGCCGGCCTTCCGGGCGCTGCCATTCTGAGCGGCGCGCTCGAGAACGGCTTTGCCGGCCTCGGAGTTTGTCGGGGTCTTCTTTCCATTTGCCTTACGTAACATTAGTCCTGTCTTCCTTGTTCGTGAATACGGTTTCCCGCTTTGTTTTTGGTTTTGGCCGCGATGTTCTGGCGGGATCTCCGGCCATCCGAGCGCCGGCCCTGCGAAACGGCTTGCACGGCGTTCTGAGCCAGACGGTGCGGATCGAGTATCAGCGCCACTGTTCCATTGCCGAGGATGGTGGCGCCCGAAACGACCTGCACGTTTCGATACATCGCGCCCAGGTTTTTGATGACCGTCTGAGAATTCCCCAGTA
>OCTA010003979.1_pt1 | contig 13019 bp, 15 predicted proteins | sample 1538991 | NCBI WGS metagenome assembly OCTA01 (sample SAMEA3539302, study PRJEB22396) | soil metagenome | biome: tundra; feature: field; material: soil | place: USA | collected 2010-05 | depth 0.15 m
CGCGGCCGGGGCCCGTGAGAGGTCCCTAAAATCGTCGCATTTTGTCGCACCCCTTTCACGCGTTTTGGAACTTCGAAATGCGGTCTAACGCTGCACCACAGCCCGTCTTACGGTCTTATAAAAGAACGGGGACAAATTGTCCCAAGGGTGGGGACAAATTGTCCCAACCCCCTGCCACGATAAGCGGCTGGGGAAAGGTGCCGAAGGACGTGCTGCGCAGCGATATCAGCCCGGCTGCGAAGTTGGTATTTGCGGCCATCGCCGCCGAGATGTACGACCGGAAAACGGTCGAAATGACGCACGCGGAAATTGGGGCGTGCTGCCACATCGCTGCGCGCCATGTGAAGCGCAGCATAAAAGCGCTTGTTGCCAAAGGACTTGTTGAGCAGCGACGGCTCTCGGCCGGGCGCGTTTATCAGTACCGACTGCTGCATCCGGAGTTCGGCAGTCGGTCGAATGCGCAGCCGCAATCGTCCGAGACGAGTGTCGAGACGCCCGTCGCCATTCCCGCGCCCCTCAGCATGCCCGTTTGTGCGAAATGCCATCTCCCACGCCGGCGGGTTTACCGGTCCGGCATTTGCCGCGGGTGCAAGGCCGAGATGGACCTGGCGGCGCGCGTGCGAGCGGTGCGTGCAGAACTGGGGCCAGACGCTTCGCCCGAGCAGATAACCGAGCGCATGAAGCAAATCGCCGAAGACCGTGGGCGGCACCGCCTCACGGCTCGCGTGCGGCGGGTTATGGGGGCCGTGGCGTGAGGAGCGACTGATGCGTGTGCTGGAGAAACGACTGCGCCGCCTTGAAGAGGGGCTGCTGCCTCCGGCTGAAACGGCAGAGTCGCGCCGCCTCCACGAGGTGGTTCTCGACATCCGGCGGCGCCGCGCGGCAAGGCTCGGCTTACCCGTGCCTGAAGACGTTCCCGCACCCATCTATAGGCCCGGAATGTCGCTTGCCGACGGCATACGCGCGGGGCGCCAGCGCATGCCCGAGCGGAGGGCAGCGGCAGAGGCCGGAGCACAGCTATGATCAGCCGGAATCTCGCTCGGCGTTTGGAACGGCTGGAAGACAGCCTGCTGCCGGTCCTCGAAGAGCCGCTCGTATTGAGGATCATCCTCGTCTCGCCGGACGGCCAGCAGGTTGACAGCGGCATGGAGTTCAAAGTGCCCGCAGTCCCGAAGCCGTTCAAGAAAGGGCGCCGGTGAAGGCCATCGCCAGGCGCCTGCGACGGCTGGAGGATCAGCTTGGGCCTGCGGACGGGAAGCCGCGGTCTCTGCTGGTGGTGTGCAAGGCTGGCTGGGGCCTGGCCCTGGATCGGGACACGTGCATCCAGATCCTCGGTAAAGGCGGGTTTCTGCCCAGCCACGGCTTCAGTGTGGTGTATCTTTGTGACATCCCGGATGGGCTGAATGCGGATGAACTGGAGCAGTACCTGCGGGAACATGGCGCCGAATTGAGGCTCGGCCCGGCTACCAGTTTTGGAGTGGACACCCCGTGAGATCCGTGGTGTCCAGACTGGCGCGCCTGGAGCGGCTCAACCGGCTGAGCACGGCGCCGCAACGTCTCCGGATTCAGTACGGCTATCTGAAAACGCTGCCCGACGATTACATCGGACCCCGGCACGTCGTAACGGTGAAACAGCTACCGCCAGGGCCAGGAGGCAGGATTGGTACGAATGGGAGGAGCGCCCCGGACCTGAGCCAGCTTCGAATGCTAGCGGCCCCAACGACGAGGTTCTCGTCCATGTCTGCTACGTGGAGCGAACGCGGATCTGAATCCGCGTACCCGCCGACCGGACAGCTACCGATATGAACGAACAACGTCCCGTGACGGTCTGCTCATTGCAGTGCACTTCCAACTGTGCTGGGAAAGGGTTGGCCCTCCTGCCGGCCTGGCCAAGTCAGCTTAAGGCTTACCGCACTTGGAAGCCACTCTGAAGCGTACAGGGGAAAGGGGCTGCAGCCCTTGTCCCCGCCTCAACGCTGAAGCGGCCGGAGGGCCCAGAGCTCTGAATTGCACCCGCCAAAAACGCATCAGACTGTGCGTCCCCACACGCCGACTGAAACCGTCGCCTGGGCCCCCTGCCTGTACATGCCTTGACACGCATATGCTCTGTAGAGTATATCAAGAGAGTGGAATCTGTGTTCGAAATCATCGCGGAGCCGAACCGCCGCGCGATACTGAGCCTCCTGGTCTCGTCACAACAGTCGGTTGGAAAGATCGAGCGTCAACTTCGTATGCCGCAGCCGACCGTGTCAAAGCACCTGCGAGTGCTGCGAGAGGCCGGTTTCGTGGAATGCACGGTGGACGCACAGCGCCGTCTCTACCGGCTGAGACCTGAACCACTTCAGGAGGTGGATGCCTGGCTGGCTCCGTTCCGCCGGTTCTGGTCCGCTCACGTGGATGCTCTCGAACGCCACCTCGACCGCATGGATCAGTCAACACCAACGAAAAGGAAGACAAGGAGAAGACGACGCGGCCCAAACCGCGAACGTGACAAAGGAGAAACGAAATGAAAATCAAATTGACCAGCGTATACGTGGACGACCAGGACAAGGCCCTGCGCTTCTATACGGAGGTACTGGGCTTTGCCAAGAAGGCCGATTTCAGTCAGGGCCCATTTCGCTGGCTGACCGTGGCCTCGCCCGAGGAGCCGGACGGCACTGAGCTGCAGCTGGCGCTGAACGACAACCCCGCGGCCAAAGCGTATCAGCAGGCGATATTTCAACAGGGCCAGCCCGCGGCCATGTTCTACACCGACGACGTCAAGGGCGACTACGAGCGGATCAAGGCCCGCGGCGCCGAGTTCACGATGCCGCCCACCGACGTGCCCTTCTCGACCATTGCGATGCTGAACGACACCTGCGGCAACCTCATTCAGCTCACCCAGCTGGCACGCTATTAAGGGCGGCCGTTCAGCAGGATGGCAGCCCGGTGGGAGCCGACGGCCGCGGCTTGAACGGCGGTGTACGTCAGCGCTCCCGGTGCGCTGCCGTCGCAGGCCATTCCGGGATTTCCCTTGTCGCCGTGGACGATCTGCAGCGGGTCGCCGCCGGGCTGGCAGTCACCGGTTTCGGCTCGAATCGCCCAACGCTTCGCTCAGGCGGTAGTGCAACACCAGGAAGTTGGGCTTATACTGGCGCAGGTGGACTGACAGCGCCAAGGCGAGCAGGCGGGCCTCAATGCGCAGGAAACGGAGCGATTCCTGCGCGAAAATGCCGTGCGGAGATCTGCGGTCTCCGCGCGTTGCCGACCGCCTGAGAAAAACTACCGATATGCCTCCTAAAGGTTCGCGGTGTGGCTGGCTGTGACTCAAAGGCTGGAATGATGGGTCCATACCAAGCTCTCCCTCGCGTGACCAGCATTCTGCTGGATGGCCTCAAAAATTGCGGCAGCAATGCTTCGCTGACACACTGGTTCGCCTCATCAAGCGATAACATTGAGATCAAATCGCGCGGCGGTCGAAGCCGCGTTTTATGGAGCCAGGTTCACATCCGCTCGGCAAAAGAGTCGATATCGCGCTCCTTGGACAGGAGAAATTCAAGAAAACTGACTGCCTTGTACTTACAGGTTTCAAAAACGCTGAGAAGCTTCAAATAGTCCTTCAATCCGTGCTCAGAGAACCGGCCGTTCGCTAGTCTTCTGTATTTTGCGAAATGTTTGACTGCGTGCTCAGCGTTGTTGTTGTTCCACGGAACGCCATCGAAGTCGAGAAATGTAAACAGCCTTCGACTGTACTTCGTGATCCTTTTCTTGAGTTTCCGTACAAGCTCCGAGTCCGAGGTCAGGGGTTCGATTGAGGCCAAGAACAGGCTCACCGCCTGCTTGTGTTTTCTCAGGTGCCGCTTCTTCAGTCCGAAGCGGTCAACAGTCGCGATGATAGCCTGCAACAAATGTCCGAATTTCTGCCCGAGTTCCTTGAGTTCCTGATCGAACGGATCAGCCAGCAGGCCGTCGTTAAAGTCCCTCATCAAGTGCACTAGGCATTTCTGCTGTGAGCATTTGAGGGAATCGTACCCCAAGAAAAAATCGCTCACGAGCACGCCGCGGAATGGCCGCAGCAGCTCATGCAGAAAGGCGGCATTTCGATCCGGCCTAAGGACAAAGGCCACCTCTTCCATGTTTGTGAATACCCACACACAGCAGCTCCCCTTCATTAAGTTGACTTTTGTTTCATCGACGTGCAGTAGCGTGCCGGAGATCAGTTTTTCTAGAATGTGCCGGTACGTCTTGTCGTAATACTGGGCGAACCGGCCCTTGAACTGGTAGATGTGTCGAAAATTCAGTGGTAGGTTGAAGCGCTCTCGTATCGTCGTTTCGAGGTTCTCAAAGGTAATTCTATTTGCCAGATGCTGGTGAATCGCCCACGCCGCGAGGCTATGCCCAAACCGTTCTTGGCACGTGTAGGCACGTGGAACGAAGGGCCGACCACACGCCGAGCATCTGTACACCTTTGACCGGCAGCGCGTAACACGTCGCGCAATGCCGGCCCGCGAGATCCGTAAATCGAGCGACACTTTGCTTCGGACGCGGGTCCCGTCCTGGCAGAATTTCGCGCTCTTGCAGTAGGGGCACTTGCGGGCTCGGTATTCCACCGTCCTGGTGGCGCGGTAACTGGGCTTCCGTTCACTTTTTCGCTGGCGTCGCCGGATCTGCCGCAACGCCGGATTCGTGCGAATGTAGACTCTCGATCTCTGGTAATCAAAGTACGCACACTTCGAGATCGCTTCGAACTCTGGAATAGCTGATTTTTTTTGGCCCCATTCATGCCTGCTTTTCAACGCTCCGTCATCCAAAGCTTCCACAGAAATCACGTTAGACTTTGTGGCAGAACCGTTGCACGGCGTTACGGCGTCCTCGACCCCACTGAGAAAGGATGTCAGATGTTTCAGCGCGCGGCAGTCGTCTAGGTTGTATTCGACGAGCCTCTGTTTGAGCTTATCATCGTGACTTGATTCCCAGCGGCTGCGCCAGACTATGGCATCCAAGCCAGTGCTCCGCGTGTTCGCCAGTCATACCCGAGGTAGCCAGCGATGTCTTTGAGCGAGTTTGAGTATGTCGGGAAGTAGATCTTGGAGTAGACCTCGGAGAGAACATTGGTCAAACGGATGTCAGCAATTCCGTTGAGTCTGGACTCCGCCGCGCGCGATGCGACACGCTTCACGACATGGGCTTCGTAAGGGCCGTAATGAAACAGCCGAGGGTTGGCCATGTCGGTTAGGGCGCAGTCCAACTGGTCAAAGATCAAAGCCTCGTCTTCCCGCGTGTCTGCCCAAAATGAGTGGCACGTTTCTTGGCCGTCGCGAACGACCAGGAGTCCGATGAGGTACACGAATTTGTCATCCGGGTCACCTTCCATGTCGATGAACACCTGGGTCTCGGCGGAAGGGAGCGCCGGAAGATCGAGTACGTATACTTTCTGGTCACGAATCGCCATAGACTGCAAGGCGTAGCTGTGGGGGCGGCCGCGAGCCTTCACTCTCTTCGACTTGCGTCGCGGATGAAAAGTGTAGGAGAGCTGATTGATGGTAAATATCCCTTTGTGGTTGTACTGCCGGATTACTTTGTCTGTCATTCGGTGAAGTAAGCTCAGGTTGCCCTCCTTCTTCGCCTCGTCCGCGCACGATTGCTGAAACTCGCAGGCGGGGCAGTGGCTGTTTAGAATCAGTGGGGGGCGGTACTGGCCCGTCGCCAGCGAAACAAGCCCGGCGACGATCCGCTCGATGGCGGGATACTTTGGCGTCAACCGCACCGTCTTGAGAGAGCAGTTGGCGCCGTTGATGACGATGCCGGTGGCGGGGCGTGAACGCTGAACGAGGCTAAGCAGGTGCCCGCCAAGAGCGAGGCGTAGTTCTTCAAATCGCGGTACTCTCTCGGTGCGGCAGAAGACCACGGGGAGATACCGGGGTCCGCCGGCGAAACTGTCTGCTTCCGGTTTCAACGCGTCCAGGATGCACTCGAACGAACCATGCTCGATCTTGGCGTCGAATGTGACTAGTTGAGAAGCGCCGATGCCTGAAACGTTGTCGCCGCAATCAACCGCGGCAGCACTCACGCGACCGCCATCCAGGGCTGCCTGCGCCAGTGCCTTGTAACCGCTGTCGAGGTCAGCCATCAGAGTCTCGTAATCTGTTCGCTGGCCGGATCTGCCTTCGAGGAGAAGGCAGGCTTTGTACGGGCAGTGCAAATAGCTTAGGAATACGGCGTTGTTAATCTTCATCGGCTGCTCCAAAGGGGCGGCGTCGGGGGCGTCGTGGAGGGAACAGAGGCGTGCAGTCGTTCTCCCGACCGTGCGGCCCGCGCAAGAGGAGGCATTCTCGACATCTACTGGCGCAAGCTTAGCACTCCCGACGCATCGGGACGGGAGCGCAGCGCGAGGCCGCGTACCGGGCCCCTCCTGGTAGCAGCAGGCGAGCAGGAGGATCTTCGTCCGTTCTTCGCCCCACGAGAGTGGGGCGGGCTCCCTTTTGGCCTTTCGGCTATCCCAATGTCCCAAAATGGTCACCTTTCGGGACACAACTCTTCTGCTCGAAGAGGCACGTTTCGGGATCAACTCCTCGGCCAGAAGCCGAGTAGCGGATGCTCCGGTGCTCAGCTTCTGCCGAGGAGTTGATAAGACTTGTTGTGTCCCAAATGCGAGCTTTTTTTGGGACGATGCAACAGCCAAAGAGCCAAACGCTGGCCGCGGCTGTTGTGGGGCGAAAAGGAGCGAAAATCCTCCTGCTCGCCTGCTGCTACCAGGAGGGCCCGTCCGAGCCCAGGCGTCAGACTAAGGCGAACAATTCGTTCCTCTAGCCGGTATCCGCACCGCGTAACGCGGCCGGAACAATCGACCCTGGGCCGGCGCCGGGCGATGATCACTCTGTGACCACCCGTATCGCCCCTCTCTCAGGCCCTCAAACAGTTAGGCCGCGACGATGGCAAAATCAAGTTCGCCAGATCGTGCCCTCGCGGTTTCTACGATCAAGAGATCTTGAAGACGGTCACGGGTCGAGCCAGCCCCTCTGCCTGCGAGATGTCGTGGTACAATATGTTGCGCATTCAGGACGGCGCATCGGTTTGGACGATTTCGAGTTCGATGTCTTCATCAGCCACAATCGGGCTGATAAACCGTGGGTCCGGGATCTCGCTGCTCGTATAGAACAGGAGCGATGGAACGGGCGGCCCTTCCGCGTATTCTTCGACGAATGGGACATAGAGCCGGGAGAGAACATTCCAGCCGCACTCGAACGCGCACTGGCGAATAGCCGGAAAATCGCGCTGGTACTTTCTCCAGAGGCGTCTCACTCTGCGTGGGTCGAGATGGAACGGACAATCTGTACCATGTTCGATCCATCCAATCGCCGCCGGCGTCTTATCCCACTGCTTCGCCGCGGCTCGGAGTCTGACATCCCCGCGCTAGTACGCCCGTTCAAATACCTTGACTTCCGCAGAACTGAGGACTTCGAAGATCGGTTCAGCCAACTCTTGTGTTCGTTACGCGAACAGCGCCTACCGCGTGGAGCCCAGTCCGACAAGACATTCGTGAAACCAACCCTTAAAATTGGTCCGGGGTTCAGATCTCTGATACTCACCAATGCCAATCATAAGTGCTCCATTTGCCACACGCAATACGACGTCGACGTCTTTCCGATACAACCGGAAGGCACAAAGCTGGAGCACGATAACTTCATCTCACTCTGTCCAAATTGTTATCAGAGAGCTCGCAACGAGGACTGGCCCCCGGATCGATTGCTGCAGGTCAGAAGGGGTTGGCTGGCGGTCTGTCACTCGGATGTGCCGCTTTCGACCATCAGATCGGATCTCGAATCCGCGTACAACGATGCTTGCCGACTTTCGCTAAGCCCGGATCTCTATGACATCAAACGAGCGATAGTTAGGTGCCGACAAGTCCTACACTACGACGCCTTTCATTCCGAGGCGCAAATACTCCTTGACAAGCTCTTGGCAGTCGACAGGCGGCTCGAGGCCGAAGCTTCTCGGCGCGATGTCCGGTACCATTTGACTCAGGCTGAAGTGAATAGCGGAGCACGTTGGAGTCGATTCGCCGTCCTGGCAATGCTCTTGTTCACCATCCCGCTTGCCCTAAGCCGCGGGTTCACCTGGGGTCGTGCTCTGGGTATCCTGCTGCCCAATCTACTCATTGCGTGGTGTCTGGTCGGCAAGTGGCCTAGGTTCATTCGCTATCTAAGTTTCTGGCTGAACTGGCATACGGCCTTGATTCATGAACGAGGACACCTTGCCGCCATTTATAAGCTCCACCCGATTTCCAACGCCGTCGGGAAGGTGCTCCCATGGAGGGAATATGTGCGCCAGCTAGAGTTGGAGATGGATGGCAGGTATGTAAAAGGTGGTGCGCGTGAAGCGCTGTCATATTACGTGCGCACGGGGAAGTTCCCTGGCATCGCCGTAAATCACTCCCGAATGCATAGAGATTGGTTTAGTTCCGTCGAATTTTGAGGTGCTGAGATGAGCACGGCGTTCCGCGACTACCGCGTCTCTCGAGTCGCAATAATTCTTCAAGGTATCACGTCTGGGCTAGAAGGCAATGCACTTCTAGCTGCGTTACTGTTGGTTCCAATAGCTGCGTATGGCGGCTATAGGACCGGCCGGAACCTCTTTGGCGTCAAAGAATTCTGGAGATCTCCTCAGTTTTGGATGTGCTGTGTCATCGTCTTTGTGGGTTGGATGGCACTTATTGCGGCATGCGCGCGGCTGACAGATTCGATTTATTACAGCTACACCGGGATATACTACAGGGACGATAAGGATCTTTACAAATACGTCTTTTATGGATGGATTTTTGAATTTTGGACCCCGCTCTTGACATCATTAGCTGTCGGACTGTTCTTCTCCAAAGCTATGGGAGATGCGTTTTGGCCGCATCTGTTGATGGTCGCCCCAGTCGCATTTGGGATCAGCCTCTTGCTGATACGTCTCTTAGCACCTGTACTTTTCACGTGGGTGATCAAGCGCGGTTAAGTGAGCTCAGCGGCGTCCTGAGTAGTCTTCGGTCGTTCGGCTAGTCGGACGAAAGTCCGCTGTATTGCTGCCGCCTGGAATCCATTACGCTAGTTCTACCAGTTCCAGCCCCTGCACGTTCGTCCGCGCGACATCGGTAACCTGCGCCCAGTTGCCACGGAACACCACCGTCACCCGCCCCTGTGTGTTGTTGCCTGTGGGATCGTAGTTGCTGCCAATCTGCTGGCCCGACGCCACGTCGAACGGGTTGTAGAAAGCGAACGGCGTCAGGCCAGCGTTCTGCGATACCCAGAAGCTATACAGCGCCGAGAGCACCGATGCGCTCAATCGCTTGCTGAGCCGGAACGTCCGCCGCGAGGTCTGCGCGAGCTGCGACCGCTGGATCGTGCCGTCGTGATACTGATTCTGCAGTTGAGCGTATTCGCGCAACTCCGTGAACGCGGTGCACAGCGAGAGGGGCATCACTCCGTTGGGGGCGGATTGAATGAGATTGCCTGGCACTTTTGAATCACGCCACCGTCAATCCGGGTAGCTGCGGCCGACTGCTGCGTGCGGCCGTAGCTCGAATACTGCGCCGCCATCGCCTGGTCGGTCACGAACTGCGGCGTGACGAACTGGCCCGTCATGAAGTTCGCTGCATCGTTGCCGCTGATGTTCAGCGAGAGGTACGTCGCACCGCTGCCACCAGCCGTGTTCGGACCACCGGGAGTGGGATAGGTTCCGGCCGCTATACCGCCGAGCGTCGGGATGTTCGAAGCGTAGGCATGAGCCTGACCATCCTGGTAGCTGGCTTGTTGATAGACCTTTCCGCCTTGCTCCACCAGACTCCCCGCGTACGGCGTCGTGGCCGATAGCGGCATCTTCTGGCCGGTGGCTTCCGAGTACAACATCACAAGCTGCCGAACGCTCGGGGATCGCACCGCCACCGCGATCTGGCCGCCGAACTGCGACTGCGCGATCTGGACGACCTGCTTGATCGTGCCGCTGTTCTGGGGAATATCGACACCGTAGATGCTCTTGATGTCGTCGTGCGCCTCCCTCTGTGGAGACTTGACGCCGGCTATCATCTCTCCGATGCCAATGCCGAAACCGGCGGCACCGCCAATCAGCGCGCCCAATGGGCCTCCCATCTGGAACCCGATGGCCGCCCCGCCAGCCGTCCCTTCCGCTGTGCCCGTCCATGTGCCACGGCTGTTCCCGAGCAGCCCTTGTTGCGCCAGCATCGTGCCACCCGCCAGCAGCGCCGCGCCAGCCACGCCACCTACTCCGGTGATCTTGCCGCCGGAATCTCCGGTTTGGACGTCGTTGCCGTTTTCATCTGTGCCGTAGGTCGGATTAGACGGGCTCCGCTTGAAACTCCCCCAGTTCGTGCTCTTGAAGTTACTGACGATTCCCGCCAGACCGTTCGGCCCACTCCCACCAGCCGCGCCGCCGCGCGCACCGCCGAACAACATCGCCAGCGGATTGAATCCGCCCGTCCCGCCCGGCACCCGATTCAACGTCGGCGTCCCCGCCGATGCGCCGGACCAATCTCCGCCGCCAGCAGCCCAAGGAGCGGGAGTATAACCGCCGGTGGCCGCGCCAGACGAAGAGTGATCCGTCCCCCCGACCCCCGCTCCACCGCCAGCCGCGCCGGAGCCGCTACGCGTGCTTCCGCCGAACAGCATTGCCATCGGGTTGAATCCGATACCACCGGAACTCCAAGGAGCGGGGGAATAACCGCCCGCCCCCATGGGCACGCTCATCTTGGCCGGTGCCGAAATAGATGGAATCGAGATGCCCAAAACGCCCGCAGCACCGGCGGCACCACTCTGCAAGGATGGAGCAGCCACTCCCATGCCTGCGGCCAGGATGGCCGTCAGTGCCGCCATCACCGCGCTGTTTTGCATGGTCGCGGCGGTGTTCTGGTCGGTGGACACGCGCACCGGGTCCTGCTTGCCGCCCTTGAACACACCAGCGAGCCCGCCCTGCCCGTCCGCGCCGTAGATGATCGGATGGAGGACGTTCGCCGCCATGCCGCCCAGCGTTTCGGTCACCGGCTTGAGCACCGCGGCGTGGACCGTACTCAGCAGATCCTTGCCGAAGTTCTTGGGCTTGGTGAACAGAACGTCGATCAGCTTTTCTGCCTGCTTCTGGAGGCTGTCGAACTGCGACTGGATCTCCTGCTGGCGTTTCTGTTGGAGCTGCGCCTGCTTTTCCTCGAGCTGGTCCTGCGCCTGGGCGATTTCCGTGTACAGATCCTTCTGCGCCTGCGCAGCCAGGACGGAGCGCTTGGCCGCGTTCTCTTCTTTCGATATCCGCTCGGCTTCGATGCCCGCCAACTGGACGGCCAGTTCGAGCCGGATCTGGTACGCTCGTTGCGCCGCTGCCTCTTCCTTTCGCGCCGATAGCTCCCGCTTTTCGGCGTCAGACATTGCCATCGGCGTTTCCTGGCCGGCAGTCAGTTCCGCGATGCGCGCGGACCGCGCGGCGCGCCGCCGCAATTCATCGCGCTGCGCCTGGACTCCGATGTCCTCGATCCGTTCCTGCGCGGCGAAGCCTTCCTCCCACTCCTTCATCTGCTCTTTGCTCGGCATCATGAGTGCGAGCATTTTCTTCTGCTGCTCGGCCGCTTGCTTGTCGGCGTACTTTTCGAACTCCTCCCATGCCTTTTTCGAGAGCACGGCCGCCTGCTCGTCCGCCGCCTTGCGGATCGCCGCAATCTCCGATTCCGACGCCTTCACCTTCGCGGCCTGCTGCAGAAGCTGGTCGCGCTGATAGTAGATTTTGCCGATCGCGTCAAGCTCGGCCTCATCGCCCTTCTTCTCGAACTCGGCCGCCTGGCGGCGGAAATCCTTGAGCTGCTCCGCGCCCTTTGCCACCGCGTCCAATGCCGCCTTGCGGCGCGCCTCGGTAGCTTCCGCGGTGTGGAGTTGTTGGCCCAGATCCTGTGCCTGAGCCTTCGTCAACGGCTTGTCGGGTTCGAGCAGTTGCTTCTGGAGCCGCTCGACATCCTTCTTGGCGTCGGCGTAAGCCTTCTCCATGCCGTCGTGCGTGCCGAAGAACCGGGCGCGAATCCGATCCGTTTCTTCCTTGCCTGCACGCAGGTCTGTCCGCTTGGTGGCTGCCTCGGCATCCTGCAGCATCTTCTGCAACTGTTGGATCTGGTCTTGGATTTCGCTCGCGCGCTTCGCTCGGGCCTCCTCGTCGCGGGTGGGCGCAATCGCTTGCAGGATGCCGAAATCGCCGACCAGCCCTTGCTGTTGGGCCCGCAAATCCTCGATGCGCTTCAAGGTGGCATCGCGGTTCTTCATGATCTCGGGCGCCTGTCGCTCCATGTCAGCCACCTGTTGACGATGACCGGAGATCGACATCTTCGCCCCAATGCCGCCCGCCGCCCGAATGTCGGCGGCGTCCTGCATCGCCTGTTCCTCTTCGCGGCGCTGCCGTTCATCGTCTCCGGCGGTGCTGATGTTATTGAGGAACCAGTCGACGCCCTTCCCAACCCAGGTCACCGTGACAACCAGCCCTTCTTTGAACTTCCGCACCAGCGCGTCCCATTTGGTTTCGAGCACGGTCACTTCACGTTGGTACTCGGCAAAGCGGCGGATGTCTTCCTCGGTCGGCCCGAAACCCTGCTCGTGGGCGACGCGCAGGTTCTCGTTGAGTTCCGTCATGAACGGAATCGCCTCGACGCCGACCTTCTTGAACAGGTCCATGGCGGCGGCGTCCCGCTGAAGGCCTTCCGGGAGCTTGTTCAGACCCTCGGAGATCTCCGTCAGAATCTCGGAGGTGGGTTTCATCTCTCCCGTGGCGGTGTGAAAATCGATGCCCATCCCGCGCAAGGTAGCCCGCGCCTTTTCGCCTTCCCTGGAATTGTCGTCGGCTGCCTGGGACAAACCGCGCATCAGGCGCTCGACAATCGAAATGTCCTGCCCGACCGCGCGCGCCGCGAAGCCGAACTGTCCGACCTCTTTGGGACCGGGGTTCGAACCCTCCTGGTAGCAGCAGGCGAGCAGGAGGATATTCGCCCGTTCTTCGCCTAACGGCAGACGAGATGAGCC
>OCTA010003980.1_pt1 | contig 13016 bp, 14 predicted proteins | sample 1538991 | NCBI WGS metagenome assembly OCTA01 (sample SAMEA3539302, study PRJEB22396) | soil metagenome | biome: tundra; feature: field; material: soil | place: USA | collected 2010-05 | depth 0.15 m
CCACCGAGATCTACACTCTTTCCCTACACGACGCTCTTCCGATCTGTCATCACCTACCTCGGCAACTACTACATGTGTCAGGTGACGCACACCTCCGGGACCACCACGCCCGGCGTGGACTTCTACCACTGGACCGTGTTCAGCCCCGTGGGCGCGGGAACGGGTTGGGCGTCTTCAACCAAGCTCAGCCGCCTGACGCTGGGCGGTGGCTGGTGGATGGCCCTTCAGGCCGCTGGGGACTGTCACCACGCCCACAACTTCGCGTGCTCCCACTACGACTCGCTCAACGTGGTGGAGGACGTCCGCGCCTTCGGTGCCACTGGGGATGCCTTCCACACGACCTACGGCGGGGTGCTCACCTCCAACGTGGTCCGCTACACCAGGTGCTACGGCGACCACTGCAAGGGGAGCGGCTTCATCCCCAGTTACGACACCAACGCGCACGAGATGCTCATTGGCTACAACAACGTCGGCGGGATCTATCTGAGCTCCAACGACTGCATCTTCGACGGCCAGATCTACAACAACGGCTACGCGCCCGCCTTCATGGCGGAGAGCACGGCGGGCGCCACGTCGGGGTCGATCACGGTCGGACAGGGGATCACCTCGGCCAACCCCGTCACCGTCACGGGGTTGACGCTGACGAGCGACATGGTCAACCAAGGGATTTTCGACGGCGCCTCACCGGGGGCTGGCGTCATCCCTGCGGGGACGTACATCCTCGACGTTCTCTCCACCACGACGCTGCTCTTGAGCCAGGCAGTCACCGGCACGCTCAACAACGCGACGACCCTCCACATCGGCGGCTACTACTTCCAACGGACGACGAGCCCGTGGACACCCGACGCCTGCGTGGACGTAACCAATGGCGTGCTCTTCTACTTGCTCACCGCAGCGCCCCACGGGCTCTCCACCGCGCCCAGTTCCGACACGACCAACCCCCCCAACTGGGTCCCGATCCGCAGCGTCCCAGATTGGGGGTGGGGGGCAACGCTCTGGGGGGGCATCTGGAACAGCGTCCGTGGCAACATCCAGGCGCACCCGCGCGGGGCGGTACAGGTCGCAAATGCGTCTAATTACAACCGCGTGGACGTGACCGTCCAGAACTGGCAGATGAACCCCGTTACCGGAACCAACCTCATCTCTGTCCCGCAGAACGTCACGAACCTCTCTGCCTCGGCCATGCTCGACATCGGCACCAATGGCGCGTCCTACGGCAACGTCATCCATGTCGTCGCCGCGAACCATACCGGGTCCTCCCATGGCAGCCTCCTCTACTTCCCGAACGGCACGGGGAACGTGGTCACCGTCACGAGCGACGCCAACTACGCCAACCTCTACCGCGCGGGCGGCGTGCCTGCGGGCAACAGCTTCAACTTCAACGGCGTCATGCAGGGGTTCAGCGTGCAGACGACGACTGCCGTCGAGATCGCGCTCGGTGCGGGTGCCACCGCAGCCCTCGGGGCGGCAGGCACGCCCGGACCCACCGGGAGCAAGAACCAGGCCGGATGGATAGAGTTCCTCGATGACAGCGGAACCAAGTCGTTCCTCCCGTACTGGCAGTAGGGTCCACGCTATACGCCATTACACTTCGCTATACTCCCGGCCCATGACCAACTTCCCCTTCACACGACAGGTTCTGGCGCTGCTCGACCCCAAGGGCCCCCTCTCCGACCTGCTTGAGAGCGCCTGCCTCGAGCTCGATGCGTTTGAGAACGCCTCCGACTCCGCGCTGGACGAAGTGGATCTGGGCTAGAGTGGCGATCTGCGAGGCGCACCACCCGACATCCGTTGAGGGGTGCTTCCGGTGCAAGATCATCCGTGTGGACTTCGCACCGTCCTCGATGCCGAACCGGCACATCGGCGCGGTCAAGACCAACGCACTTGACAAGCAACGCGAAGCCGATCTCCCCGCCTATGCGAGACTGGTGAAGCAGGGCGTCCAACCTCCCTCCACGGTCGGCGCGGCTGCATTGGAGAAGGGCGCGTCCACCAAGATCGAAGTCGAGATGGGCAAGGTCTTCGGTGACAAGATGGCGAACCGTGTGGAGCGGGTACAAGGGGAGATCACTGACGCGATGAAGCCGTACAAGAAGACCAAGCCCGACCAGTGAGGATCCACCTCCGAGGCTCGGACCACAACTTCATCGGCTACGGCAGGATGTCTCTTGAGATAGGAAAGGCTCTAAAACGACAGGGCGTGGAACTGACCGACGAAGCCGGAACGGTTCTCGGGTGCCAACTCCCGATGCACATGGACTCCAAGTTCGCGGGTCAGTCCGTCAACGTCTTCACGATGTTTGAGACAGACCATCTCCCGGAGGAGTTCACCGAGAATCTCGGCAACTTCGACACCCTGTTCGTGCCCTGCGAGGAGAACCGCCGCTCCTACTCCGAGTACCACGATGACGTTCGTATCGTCCCGCTCGGCGTGGACCCCGAAGTGTGGAAGCCGACAGAGCGCCGCGCCGTCACCTACGACCGACCGTTCACGTTCCTCACCGGAGGCTCTGGAGGACACCGTAAGGGCTTCGACCTCTCCATCCGTGCGTTCCTGCGCGTCAAGAGTCGTGCGGAGAAGGCGGGCCTGCCGACGCCGCGACTCAAGATCAAGTGCGGCCCGACCGAACCCAACCGCGCACTCAAGGACAAGTACAATGATCCCGACATCATCTGGACCGAGGAGTGGGTTCCCGCCGCCGCCGAGGTGGCGATGTACGATGAGGCACACTGCTACGTCTCTGCGTCTCGCGGCGAGGGGTGGGGGTTGTGGCCGAACCAAGCCATCGCCAACGGACTCCCGACCCTCCTTGCTCCGGCAGCGGGGCAACTCGCCTTCGCGCCCTACGCCGTTGGCCTGCTTGGGTTCGAGGTCGTCCCGGCGCAGTACGGCGTGTGGGGGCCTGTCGGGAACTGGTGGGAGCCGACCGAGCAGTCCGTGACCGACCAGATGTGGCACGTCCTCACCCACTACGAGGAAGCCAAGGAGATGGCGTGGAAGTACGCCAACGATATCCCCTACACGTGGGACAACACCGCGACGGAGCTGCTGAAGCACCTCCCCGACCTCCCCGATCACGGAACCGAAGTCGTCAGGTTCAACAAACGCCTCTACCGGATCAGGACCAACAAGGACATCACCTGCGACATCGCAGACGTGAAGAAGGGCTTCCGGGCGGGGGTTGATTACTGGGACTCCGCCGACGTGAAGCGGGTCCTGTGGAACAACGGATCACTGACTGAGGAATGTGTTGCCGAGGGGACCGGGTTGCTCCCCGAGCAGATCGAGGGGTACGCCGGGGCGATGGATTTGTGTCCGGCCTGCGGACGCACGCTGGACCCGGTGGGCGAAAACACGTAAGGTATCCTTGAGGGGTCTCTCAGAAGGGGCCTCTCTTTGCCTGCCGGTGGGTATCAAGGATCAACATTCTCGGATCTGATTGAGCGCGTTTATCGTCGCCTCACGTCCAATACCAGAGAGCAGATCGCCGTCGTGACGGGGGCTGTGCTGTCCACCGACACCGCCATCACCTTCAACGGGCCAGCCGCCGCAGGCATCCATCCCGGCTCCATCCTCGCCATAGATGACGAGAAGGTCCTCGTTACCGGGACCACCCCCAACAACAACATCTTCAACTGGTACGTCTACCGGGGATTCCAGGGCTCCACGGCGGCGAATCACGCCGACCAGACCATCTCCATCGTGGATCCGAAGTTCGACAGGTTTGATATCGGGGTCGCTATCAATGACGCCCTCAACTATCTCACGACCCCCACCGCGGGGCTGTTCGCGATCCAGCTCACGACGGTCGTCTACAACCCGGTCTTCCGTGGCTATGACCTCACCGCGCTACCGCCCAACTTCATCGACATCCGGGAGATCACCTACGACCTGCCCGACGCGTCGAGGAACTTCCCCACCATCCACCGCCAGAACTGGAAGATCCGGCGAGGCATCACGAACGCCAAGATCCCTTCGGGGAGGGCGTTGATCCTTGACGAGCCTGCGTATCCGGGACTGAACGTGAACATCGCCGCCGCAGTCCCATTCATCAACCTCGTGAACCTCACCGACGACGTGGTTGCCACCTCTGGCCTCCCCCCTACCGCCATTGACATCCCGGCCATCTGCGCAGAGATCGACCTCACCTCGGTACGCGAGGTCAAGCGCGACGCGACCGAGTCCCAGCCCGACCCACGCAAGGCCGCGGACGTTCCGGCCGGCGCGATGACCGCCGTGGCACAAGCACTCGTCCTGCTCCGAGACCGGAGGATCGCAGCGGAGGCCGACAGGCTCAACCGCCAGTGGCCGGGATACTGAGTGTCCCTCCACGCAGTACTCAAGCGCGACTCACCGCTCTACAGGTACTTCTCCTCATCCGTCTCCAACGTCCCGCCGCCCGCGCCGTTCCAGATATCCATAGGCGACAGGGTCTACTCCGCCGACCTCAACTTCGAGCCGTACCGTCGCGAGGCATACCGTCACCGCTCCCTGCCCGGCCAGCGCGAGAGCCTGAACTTCGACAACATCGGCGGCGAGAACGTCGTCAACACCTCGGGGCTGTGGCGCAGGAACGCTCGTGACTGGTCGCGTGGTGCGGGGCAGTTGCTCTTTGACGACCGCAAGGACAACGGCGGCGGGTCGGTTGACAACCGTTTCTACGAGTCCAAGGGTGTCAACCCCTGGACCCAGTGGCAGCTCACGCTCCAGCAGGACACGATCAAGTCCTACTCCCTCATCAACCGGACCTCGCTCGGTGACAACTTCATCCGTGTTCTGAACGTCGCCCAGTACCGCTACTTCCTCGAACACGATTCGCTCTACTACATAGACACCGCAGTCACCTCGTCCGCCTACTTGATCGGGGCGAGTGGAGACAACTACATCGGGGCCGCTGGCTACAACGCGGCACTCGCGGGCAGCGGCCAGTACCTCTCGGACATCTCGGGCACGGGAGGGTTCTCCGCTGGGACCCACGTCTCCTCGACCGCCGCCGGCGGGACCACGACCGTCGCCTCTGGCGGCACAGCAGGTGGTGCCACGCTCGTCGTCACCTCCGCCACGGGGATCGCGAAGGGCTCCGTGGTCACCGACACGACCCACCCCTCCTACCTGCCCGCCAACGTCTACGTGACCAACGTCTCGGGGACGACGATAACCCTGTCGGCCAACATCGTCACGACCTGCAACGGTGACACGCTTGTGTTCGGCCAGAGCTGGGGGCTGTCGGCCAACCTCGCCGCGAACGTCAGCGCCCCCGTGCTGTTCGTGAAGCGGGTCACTGACCTTGCCTCGCCCGGTTCCGCCGCCGCCTACTACACCTCCATGACCTCCAACGGGGCGTACGTCTTCCTCGCCGGGGGGACCTACGGCATCGCCTACGTGCCCATCGGCGTGACCACCGGGGCATTGAAGTACGCGACCACGGCGACGATCAACGGTGGCCCGACACAGGCGGCTGCATCCTCGGCCAATACGAACGGGCAGAACACCTTGACACTCGCGGCTGCGGCGAACCCCGCGATCCAGATTGGCTCCTACGTCATCGACCAGACCAATCCGACCTACATCTCGCCGGGAACCTACGTCACCAACATCAACTCCACCACGGTCACCCTGTCCCAGAACATCGTTCACACCTGCACCTCCGACACGATGGCCTTCACCAACACCTCTGGCGATCAGGTCCCTCTCACCGCCTACGGCTCGGTCTTCTGGGCTGCGGACAACCTCTGGGCGACCGCGGGCGCGTCGGCCACGGCCTGCCCCTACATCCTCAACTTCGGCGGCTCCTCGGTGATGACGGGTTCGGGCAATGTCCCGACCTATCTCAACCTCCAGCCCGTGAACGTGGGTGCCAACTGGAACTGGTCGCATTGGGCCGTGGGGGATGCACAGATCTATGTTGGCGGCAACAACGTCACGTCGGGGATCATCACCGATGGCGGGGTCTACCGCATCTCCCAGCAGATCCAGCAGACGACGAACGGCTCTGTCGTCACCACCTCAACCTCGTGGGCCGCGCCGACCCGTGCCCTCGCACTCACCCCCGGCGAGTGGTGCACGGCGTTGTTCCCGTACCTCAACTACATCTTCGTCGGCACCAACATGGGTGCTCGCATGTGTCGGACGCTCTCTCTCTACGACCCGACCGCCACGGCTACCGGCGACCTCGAGGGTGGACCGCTGATCCCGAACATCACCCAGCCCGTGACCCTGCCCGTGACCTCGTTCACCGCCCACGGTCAGTACATCTACTTCGCGTGGAACGACTACGACTCGGTCTCAACAGGACTCGGCCGCGGCGACGTGACCCAGTTCATCGACACCCTCGCCCCCGCCTACGCCTCTGACCTCATGGTGACAGGGCAGGGCAACATCCACCTCGACTGGGATCAACTCCAGGATGCGCCGCTGATCTGCGTCACGGACACGACCTCGGCGGGCATCTACTCCCAGTCCACCGCCTGCGTCCCAACTGGGTACGTGGACTCGGGCTGGGTCACGTTCGACATCCCCGAGGACAAGACAATCCTGTGGTTCCAGCCGCAGGTTTCTAACCAGGAGGGGACACTGGGCGTCTCCATCGCCCCGAACCCCGACTCCGGTCCCGCCGTCTTCACCCAGATCCTCACCCAGATCGCCACCCTCGGCACGCAGGGCGAGGACTTCCAGATCACCCCCCCGATCACCACCGACAAGTTCCGCGTCAAGGTCAACCTCAACGCCGACACGGGTGACACGGATGTGGACGTGGGCGACTCCGAGAGCCCGGTCCTCACCCGCTGGACCGTCCGTGCCCTCCCGAAGGTCACCTCCGAGACTGAGATCTCTGCCGTCATCGACCTCAAGCGGGTTGTGTCGATCAACGACAACGAGTACTTCTACGACCCCTACGCGGAGTTCATCTACTTGGAGAACCTCCGCCGCTCACAGACCGTCGTCCAGTTCACCGAGGGCAAGCTCTACGCCCCCGTGGTCATCGACTCAATCGACTGGCTCCCCGAGAAGCAGCAGGACCAGACCTCCGCCGACTTCCGGGGCTTCGAGGGTCTCGCGGTCGTCTACATGAAGACCATTGGACCCTACGCCTACACGGCCTGACTGATAGGATATTAGGTGGCTTTCACCGTCAAGTCATACTCCGAGTCCTCGATTGCCGTGGACCTCTACGCCCCCCTCGGGTCCTCGGACACGACTATCTACGTGGCTCCGCCAGTGGTCGGCTGGGTCGAGGGCTTTGGCACCAACGCAGGCTCCGCGCTCGGTACGACCGGCCCCTTCCTCATCTCCCTCACTGGAGGCGAGGGAACCGAGGAGCACATCAAGTGCGCCTCATACTCCTCTGACTCCACCAAGACCACCATCGTGGTCGCCTCGTCAGGGCGGGGGCAGGGACAGACCTCCGCCGTCGCCCACACCACCCCCGCTGCGAACAACGGACTCGTCTATCCGATCATCGGATCACAGGACGTGCAGGAGGCCAACCAAGCGGTCCTGAACACCATCGGCAGGGTGACGACGGCAGGGGACACGATCTACGCCACCGCAGCCAACACCTTCGCTCGCCTCGCCATCGGCGCTGTGGGGACCGTCAACACGTCCACCGGCACCGCGCCATCATGGGGCCGCGTATCCCCCGTGTACGCCACGTACTCCAACACGGCCACCTTCGCCAACTTCGACTTCGCCGTCTGCTCGCTGCATTCCGGTGCCGGGTGGACGGGCACACTGCCGTCCGCCACCGCTGGCGTCATCGTCGTCATTCAGTCCACGAACTTCACCGCCGCCCAGCCCCTGACCATCTCGGCGGGAGCCGCGTACATCATCGGCCCCGGCGTGCCTGCCTCCACCAGCACCATCCTGCTCGGGACGGCCAACGCCTTCGTCACGCTCGAAGCTGACGGGACCAACTGGAACGTCGTCGGTGGAGCGCAGGACTCTGGCTGGGTCTCGGTTACCAACGGGTCCATGAGCAACTCTTGGGTGAACAACGCCAACGCCACCGCCTACAGGCTCGTCGGCAACAGAGTGACACTACGCGGCGGCATCAACAACGGCGCGTCGGCATCTACGGCATGGACGCTGCCTGCTGGCTACCGCCCCGCACAGCGGCTTGCCGAGGGTCCGGCGGTTGGTGTTGCGCTTGGCACGGTCTACGCGGGACAACTCGATATCTCAACGGCTGGCGTCGTCACGTTCTTCTACAACGCGGCCACGGGGGTCTCGTGGTCCTACGATGGCTTCTCGTTCCTCACGGACTAACGCTGTGTGCCCTTCTAAGGACATCTTCTACGGACCCTGCACCATGCGACCCCTCGACCTTTTGCGGCTCTTAGAGGCGATCCTAGGGCAGTCTGAGAGGAAGCCATGAGGGATGTCAGCGCAGACATTGTCAGAATCGCCCGCGAGGGCGTCCAGCACGTCGCGACCTTCACCTATGACGAGGTTCGCCCGATGCCGTGCATTCACAATCCCTACGGGGATTGGGCATTTGTCGGTGACTGCTCGTGTTGGGTGACGCAGGTCTGGAAGTGGGCGGGCGCGCCCGACCCGAACGGGCTCGACTACGACGGCGAGGGCGATACCCAGACCCTCACCGATCACGGCAAGCAGATCACCTTGGCCGAGGTCGCGCCCGCCGACGTCGTCGTCTACGACGCGTTTGGTCCCCTGTCGAACCAGCACACCGCCGTAATCGTCGAGGGTGGGCCTGACCCGCTGACGTCCAGTTTCGGCCACCAGGGCGCACCCGAGCTCGTCCACGTCAGCCAAGACGGCCGCGTCCCGACCTATCTGCGGTTCGACACGACCGCACCGGACGCCAAGCCCGTACCCGACTCGCCCGCATCGCGGGTGCCAGCGCGGTTCCGTCCCGCTGGTACTCCTCCGGTGCTCGCCGTGGGCGCCACGAACCCACAGGCATGGGTCGTGTACTGGCGACTGTGCCTCCGCGCCGCCGGCTTCTGGCCGCGGATCTGGCCGGTCGGTCTCGGCGGGTTCGGGAAGCGCACGCAGGCGACGACGATCCGGTTCAAGGTGTCCCGCACGCCGCCGCTCGTGGCGAACGCCGAGGTAGGTGCTGAGTCGTGGGCGAAGGTCGGGATTGCACAGTAATCCATGCAGCACATCAACTGGACGAACGTACTCGGGATACTTGCCAGCCTTGCGGTGGTCGCCGGGTTCGCATGGGGATTGGTGGAGCTGGCAGACAAGTGGCGTCGGGGGCGTGCGAGAGTGCATGACGACGTGCTCGTGCAGCGTGTGACCCAGGAGGTCACTGACGACATCCGCGAGATCGTCACCCAGGTCCGCACCAACGGAGGCACATCGCTGCTGGACAAGATCAACAGGCTGACCGATCTCAATGAGAGGCAGATGGTCGAGATACATCTGGCGCACAGCGAGGCGAAGGCTGCGCGGCGGGCTGTGAAGCGACAGCGCAGGGAGGCGGAGGTGATTCGCCGGGCACAGAAACTGGCCATTGATGAGCTCCGCGCTGGGCAGCAGCGGCTTGCCGAGCAGCGCGGCAGACGCAAACGATGAACGACTGGCTCAAGAGGGTCATCCGCACCTTCGAGACGAACCCCAACTGGCAGTACAAGTTCCACCTCGCTGCGATGATGTTCTGGATTGTGAACTTCATCGTCGGGACAATCGTCGTCCTGCGCTACCCCGCCATGTGGCTCTCCATCGGTGTGTATTACGTGTTTGCCCTGTCGATCTATGCGAACTGGACCAGTGACTACACGGCAGTTTCCGCGACTCTTGCCGCCATGCACGCCGAGAGGATACTCGAGGAGTTGGCTGCGCGCGAGGGGGTCGTCCTCGCCACGGATTCCAGCCCCAGTGACACGACATTTCATATCGTTGCGGAACAGGCTCCTGAGTGATATCCTCCCAGTGTGGAGGCGATCCCGAGCGGGTCCTACCTGGAGGGTGTGTGTGACTGTCTTGAGATCATCGAGCAGGAGTTGGCGCTCACCACACTGGATTCCGTCGAGGAGTTCAGCATCGCAAGAATCTACACCCGAATCAATCAGGAGCTAATATGACCATTCCCACCGTCAACATCCCGTTCGTCAACCGCGTTCTCCGCCTCGTTGCGGCTTGGGCGGCTGTTCTCTACCCCGTCATCTCTGCTGTGCAGGGAACGACGTGGGGCGCGAAGGACTCGGTTCTCACCACCGCTGGTGCGGTCCTCCTGTGGATCGAGCACTACAACGCCACGCCGAACGTGACCGCCACGGTGCCTGCCCCTGTCCAGCCCACGAAGACGCCGCCTGTCGCGTAGATGGAAGGCGATCAGCGGGGAGGAGTCGGCTTCGCCTGCACGAAGGGCGTCTACGGGACTGCCATTCGTCTCGCTGAGCGACTCCGCCATCCGATCAAGGGGGGTGGGATGTGGTCGCACACGTTCTGCTCGCTCGGTGATGGTACGGTCATACAGGCTCGGGCGCGGGGGATCTCCCTCGATCCACTGAGCGATATCACTGGCACGATCAAGATCGTCCCCTGTCCCGGCGACCCCGAGAAGTTCATAGAGTTCCACCGGAACAGACTCGGCCAGAAGTACGGATGGCTCACGATCTTCTGTCAAGTGGTGGACATCATCACCCCCGAGTGGTTCCCTGCGTTCCGCCGAGTGAACACTTGGGATTGTGGGGGCGTCGTCGGGGCGGCTCTGTGGTACTCGGGCAAGGACTATCCGTTCCCCGACGTGTACCTCCAGCGCCCTAACGACATTGAGGGCTGGGTCTGCGGTCCTGTCCAGTGATCGCTCCCGCGACCACCCACATTTTCATCCCCGATACACAGATCACGCCGGACACTCCGACCGCGCACATCACTTGGATTGGTCGGTACCTCGAAGACCTGCTCTCCAAGCGCGAGGGCCGTTGTGAGGTCATCCAGATTGGTGACTGGCACGATCTCCCCTCGCTCTCGTCCTACGACAAGGCAGGATCGAAGAACGCCGAGGGGCAAAGAATCCAAGCCGACCTCGACGCCGGCAACAAGCAGATCGCGATTCTCTCCGCTCACCTCAACAGAGCCGACAAGAAGCGCCAGCTCCGTGGGCGCAAGAAGGTCGGTCGCTGGCACACTCGAGGCAACCATGAGGACAGGCTGTTCCGGCTCGTCCGCGACGACGTGAAGTTCGAGGGCGTCTTCGGGGCCAAGTCCTTCGACTGGGAGAAGCACGGATGGAAGACCCTGGAGTACAAGGAAGTCCTCAAACTCGACGGGGTCGCCTACTCGCACCTGTTCTACAACCCCATGACGGGCAGGCCGTACTCGGGCAACAACATCGAACTGCGATTGAAGACCATCGGCTGCTCGTTCAGCATGGGCCACCAGCAGGTCCACCTCACCGGAATCCGACCCACCATCAACGGTATTCAGCGTGGCTTGGTCTCGGGCAACTGTTACCTTCACGACGAGGATTACCGTGGCCCCCAAGCCAACACGGAGAAGCGCTGCATCGTCGTCAAGAACGCCGTTCTCGACGGAGACTACGACATCATGGAGGTGTCGCTGGACTTCTTGGCGCGGAGGTACAATGGCACCTCCCTCGCCCAGTTTATGAAGGACCCACATTGAAAACGCTTGACAACGACGCATACGAGAAGGCACTGTCGGAAGCCTCGCACCTCACTCACACCGGAAAACCAGTGGACCTGCGCGATTTGGTCGGCAAGTCCATCAAGACCTACCTCTCATGCGCTACGATGGACGGGGCTGCTTCAAGCGCCCGCTGCATCGAAGGGGTAGGGGGTCCTCCTTCTCCCTACCCCTCTGCGGCGTGAAACGAACCGCTCTCAAGCGAACGCCGTTCAAGCGCAAACCCTCGCCGCTTCGCCGCACAACGCTCAACCCAGTCTCCGAGCGTCAGCGCCGCTACGACCGAGAGTTCCGCAAAGCCTCCAAGATCGTCCATGCGCGCAGTCGTGGAATCTGTGAGGTGTGGCTGTCCGAGGACTGCTCGCGCCGCGTCGAACACGTCCACCACAAGAAGCTCCGCAGTCAAGGCGGCACGAACCACCCTGCCAACCTCTTGGGTTGCTGCGGACGCTGCCATGCTGAGATACACCGCAACCCTGCTCTCTCCTACGAGGCTGGCTGGATGACGAGGATGGGCGCGTGACCATTCGCAACGAGGCAAAGATCGAGCGCCGCATCCAAGACAAGACCGACGAGATGATCGAGCGTCTGGACCTCGGTTGGCTGGACGTGACCAACCGCTTCCTCACTCACCGCGACGGGCAGGAGGGGGTTCTGTGCGAGGCCAAGACGAACTGGGAGTACCGCCGCGTCTCGTTCCACTGGAACACCTCCTCTGCGGCGACCGCCCTTGACGATGAGATAGAGAACGCGGTCATCCACGAACTCGTCCATGCGCTCAACGCGCCCCTCTACGACGAACTCTCCCCCAAGATGCAGGCTCGCCTTGCCAAGAACAACGAACTCGCTACCGAGAACGTGGCTCGGGCAATCCTGGCGGCGCTCTCCAAATAGTCTTGACATCGCGGCGAAGCGCCATTACCCTTCCTGTAAGGAGGGTTCGATGACTGAAGTCCTGTACAAGTGGCTGTTGCCCAAGCGGACCACACCGGTACAACGCAAGAAGTGGCCTGTCCGTAAAGGGCAGTGGACCGCCATCGAGAAGCCGGTTCTGTGCAAGTCCGGCTGGCACGGCGTTGAGCTCGGGCAACTCATGGACCACATACCTCCTTCTGTCGGAGCAGAGTTGTGGGAGGTTGAGATCCGTGGCGACATCTTGCGCGACGAGGACAAGTTCGCAGCCCCGCAGATGAGATTGGTTCGGATGGTCGGCAAGACGGATGCGAAGATGCTGCGCCTGCTGGCGTGCGACATCGCCAAGTCGGTTCTCTCGATCTTCGAGGAGAAGTACCCAAACGACAAGCGTCCTCGCGAGGCAATCCGTGTGGCAAGGCTCTACGCGAAGGGCGAGGCAACGCTGCGAATGGAAATGGGAGCAACAACGAAGATGCGC
>OCTA010003981.1_pt1 | contig 13014 bp, 12 predicted proteins | sample 1538991 | NCBI WGS metagenome assembly OCTA01 (sample SAMEA3539302, study PRJEB22396) | soil metagenome | biome: tundra; feature: field; material: soil | place: USA | collected 2010-05 | depth 0.15 m
GGACCCTCTGGCCTCGGACCCTCTGGCCTCGGACCCTCTGGCCTCGGACCCTCTGGCCTCGGACCCTCTGACCCCAGGTCGCGCTGTCGCGCGCTCCGGCACGGGTACATGGGTCGGCTTCGACGGTGTCGACGGTAGCTCGGACCCTGCGGCTGGCGCGGCCGGGGGCGCGGCCGACATGGCCGACCGGGACGTGGCCGGCTGAGCGGGCGAAGACGAGGCGGCCTCGGTGCTTCCCAACGGGAACGCGTACGGCGGGACGACGTCCGGCTCGGACACATCCGGCTGGGCCGCTTCCGGCTGGGATACGTCCGGCTGGGATACGTCCGGCTGGGATACGTCCGGCGGGAAAACGTCCGGCGGGAAGACTGCTGGGCGGGCTGCCGCCGGGGGCGCTGATGCCAGTGGGTGCGCGGCGGCTCGCCGGGCTTTGACCGGACGCGGCTTAATCGGCGGGGCCGTGGCTCGCGATGCGGCATCCTCGGTGGCTACGGCGGCGGCTACCGCGGCGGAGGTCCGCGGCGTGGTTTCGGGCAGCGTGGTTTCGGGCAGCGTGGTTTCGGGCAGCGTGGTTTCGGGGGGCGCAGCGACGGCGACGGTTTGCCTGGCCGCTTGCCTGGCCGGGTCTGGGGATTTCCTGGCCTTCTTCGGCCGCGCCTTGGGCGGATGCTTGTGCCACACCCGGGCCGACACCAAGATGTCGTCCTTCTCCGCGAAGGGAGCCATCCGGCACCAGGTCCTCGGCTCGGCGATGTACCGCAGCTGCGAGCTCACCAGCTCAGGCAATCTCTTGCTTTCAATGACCGGCCGGGTGGTCAGCCAGGTAAGGACCCCCGGCGGCAGCACATAAAGCCATACCAAATTGTGGTTAAACGGCAGCCCAATCGCAATGAGAAAAACCACATAGGGGACGGTGATCCCCGTGAACACAGCAATCCAGGTGATGGGCAACGGTGCTGGCAGCCGAAAATCGTATAGCTTATAGAGCCGTTTTTCGATCCGCCAGATATTCGTATAAGTGGGAAGATCCACTAGGTGCGCGCTCCTTCAGCCAGAACGGGAATCAGTGGACTCCGAGCGCGTTGGCTATGCCGGTGGCCAGCGTCTGCACGATACTTGGCGTGTAGAAAACGACCGCTATCGCGACGGCAAGCACGATGAACTGCACGAATCGCGTGACCTCGCGGGTGAAGAGGAAGAAGATCGCGACGATCCCCACAATGCCGAGGAACAGCGGCCCGAACAGACCTTGCAGGTACGTAACCAGGCCTTGCGTACTCAAGGCCACTGGTGCCATCGCAGCGGTGAGCTGAGTATACATAAAATGTCCCTTCCGGGATCAAATGACCAGCCAAAGAGTGTTGCGGCATGCCGCTGGGGCAGGTACAAGTAAAGCTGGGGCAGGTACAAGTAAAGCGGATGTACGGGCACAGGATGCCGCGGACACGGCGGCCGCGGCATCGCGGCCCGCTGCCGTGGCAGCGGCGGACGAGCGGAGCCGGGTCGGCACGATCGGACGGCGGGCCGGCGGCCTGCGCCCCGGGCACAGGCTGGCCCGCGGGGAGCGGCTTGGCCGCCGGGAACAGGCCGCAGCGGGGCGGGACCGGGGCGGCCGGGAGCGGCATGACCGCATGCGGACACGGTGGCATCAGCCACCGGCGTCCTGGTCATTGAGCTCCCACCGCCTCGATCGACGCACTGATTTCTTTTACATACCATTTTACGCTGCTTTGCTGAACGACCGACATGCTGTATGTGACCTGGAGTTTTGCGCCGCTAGACGCGCCCTGGCTGAGCGGCTGCCATATGACGGCGACGGTTATCTGACGGGTGCTCCCGCCGGACGGCACGTGCAGGCCGGAGATCGAGTCAAAGGCCATCGTCCCGCCCAGGCCGGCCAGTCTCACGCCCGGGGCGAGGAACCGGTTGACCGCGGCGCTATCACCGTTAGCGTAGGCCTGAAAAAATGCCGGCAGCTCATTCATTAGCTGACTATGCGCCACCGGGTCCGAACTCCCGCCAGCCGGCGCCGGCAGCGGAATCTGAGCGGGCGCGGGCAGCCAGGCGGGCTCGCCGGAGACCACGACCCCGCTACCCGAGGCGGCCACCGGCACCCCGAGCTCCATCAGCTGGCCATTGACCGAGGCGAGCAGCGTGACCACCGCGTGGGCAGGATCCTGCACCGTGATGCCGGCGACCTGCTCGGACTGCAGGCTCATCTGGCCGATGCCGTTCCAGCCGAGGTCCGGGTTGGCGGCCGCGACGCTGGCCGGAACGAACGCGGCGAGCTGCTGCTCCCGCTGGCCCTGATTCTGCGGGCTGAAGTTGAGGTACACCCGCCCGAACTCCGCCGCGTAGGCCTCGGCCAGGGTGACGGGAAACGACCCGGCCGCAGCGGTCACCGGGCCGGTGCCCGCGCCGGGCGACGCGGTGTTCTGGTTGAACACGATCGCCGTCACGCCGCGGAACGCGATCACCAGCAGCGCCGCCCACAACACCACCCGCAGCGGCCACAAGAGCCACCTGCCGCCAGCGCCGTTCCAGGCGCTGCGCGCGGAAGACTCAGGCTCAAGGGCCAGCGCGGCGCCGGCCAGCGGATCGATCTCGTCCAGCGCCCGGGGCCGCGGCCGGGTTGAGCCCAGGCCCGCCGAAGCGAGATAGTAAACGGGCGATTGCGTTCCGTCACCGGAATTGGGCCCGCGAACCATAACACCTCCGCACGTTTCCGTTCCTGCGGGGGGCAGGAACGGCCGTCCCTTCGTGCCGGTCTCGCCGTCCATTGTGCGCCATGAAGTCTCGGTTAGGAACCGGCTACAGCCGATCACCGGGACATCTGCGTGGACAAATAACCAGCAACCTCTGATACGCGGCGGATACTCAATGAGTTCAGCCGGGTTCGGATCGTGTCCGGGCTCCGGTGAAGGCGCGGCACCCGGCCATCCAGGCCGAACCGCGCGCGCCTGATGCGGCGGACAGACCCACCAGATCGACATCATTCCAGGTCACGGACTCAAACGTCGGGTCAAAGGACCATTGGGTCATACCTGTCGGCCGGGTCATGCCCGGCCTATCGGCCGAAGGCCGGGCCCGGTCGGCAAGACTGCGCTCTTTAGGGGTATGACCAGGGGAAACGCCAGGGGAAACGTAAGACCAGCGGGCGAGGTATTAACGGGTGCTTACGGCCGCCAGAGGACGGTCAGGCGGGGTAGCGTTCCGTGCTACTGGTCAGCTAGACGTTGAAGCGGAACTCCACCACGTCGCCGTCGTGCATGATGTAGTCCTTGCCTTCGATCCGGGCCTTGCCCACCGCCCGGGCCGCAGGCACGGAGCCTGCGGCGATCAGGTCGCCGAACGAGACCACCTCGGCCTTGATGAAGCCGCGCTGGAAGTCGGTGTGGATGACGCCGGCCGCCTCCGGCGCGGTCGCGCCGGCCTTGATCTCCCAGGCCCGGGTCTCCTTCGGCCCGGCGGTCAGGAAGGTCCGCAGGCCAAGCGCGCGGAACCCGGCCCGGGCCAGCTGGGCCAGGCCCGGCTCGCCCAGACCAGCCTCGGCGAGCAGTTCCGCGGCCTCGTCCGCGGGCAGCTCGGCCAGGTCGGCTTCGGTCTTGGCGTCGAGGAAGATCGCCTCGGCCGGCCCGCCGCTGGCCAGCACTGGCAGCGCGGACAGCTGCTTGCGCAGGTCCTCATCGCCGAGCTCGGCCACGTCCATGTTGAACACGTACAGGAAGGGCTTAGCCGTCAGCAGCTGCAGTTCGCGCAGGGCGGCCACGTCGATACCCGCCGAGGCGGCGCCTGCGATGAGCGCGATGCCCTGGTTGAGCAGCTGCTGCGCCGCGGCGGCAGCCTGGGCCACCTGAGCTCGTCCGGGATCCTTGGCGAACTTCGTCTCCTTCGCCAGCCGGGGCAGCGCCTTGTCCAGCGTCTGCAGGTCGGCCAGGATCAGCTCGGTGACGACCGTCTCGATGTCGCGCTCCGGCGACACGTCGCCGTCGACGTGGGTGACGTCCGGATCGCCGAAGACCCGCACCACCTGGCAGATCGCGTCGGTCTCGCGGATGTGGGCGAGGAACTGATTACCAAGGCCCTGGCCCGCCGACGCACCGCGGACCAGGCCGGCGATGTCGGTGAACCGCACGCTGGCCGGCACCACGCGGGCGGAGTCGTACAGCTTCGCCAGCTCCGCCAGCCGCGGATCCGGTACGCCGACCACGCCGACGTTCGGCTCGATGGTGGCGAACGGGTAGTTGGACGCGAGCGCGCTGGCCCGGGTCAGCGCGTTGAACAAGGTGGACTTGCCGACGTTGGGCAGGCCGACAATCCCGATAGACAGACTCACCTGCGCAGTTTATGGGCTTAGAACTGGGCCTCGTACTGGGACGGGTCAATGCGCGCCTCGACGACCAGCGGACGGCCGGCGGCCCGCGACCGGGGACCGAAGCCGGCCAGCGCCTTCTCCAGCGCCGCCGGGGTGTCGACGCGCACGCCGTCACAGCCCATCGCCTCCGCCATCGCGGCCAGGTCGGAGCCGCCGATCCTGGTCGCGGTCGGCGGGTAGCCCATCGCCTGCTGACGCAGCTCGATCCGGTTCAGGCTGTTGTCGGTGAACACCACCACGGTGACCGGCAGGCCAAGCGCCGCGGCGATCCGCATCTCGGTCGCGGTCATCGCGAACCCGCCGTCGCCGACCAGGGCGATCACCGGGCGGTCCGGCCGGATGAGCCTGGCCGCGATCGCCGCGGGCACGCCGAACCCCATCGCAGAAAGCCCGTTGGTCATCAGCACCGACCGCGGCTCCCTGGCCTGCCAGACCTGGCCCGCCATGATCTTGTGCGAGCCGACGTCGGTGGTCACGATGGCGTCCGGCGGGGCCGCCTCGCGGGCGATCGTGACCACGTCCGACGGGTTGAGCCTGCCCTGCGCCCAGCCGGCCCGCCACGCCGCCCGCAGCCGGGCCCGGTGCGCCGCCACCTCGGTCTCCGCCCAGCGGGGTTCTCCTGGCCACTGCGCCGTGAGCCAGCCCAGGATCGCCCCGACGTGGCCGACAAGCTCGTGCGCGCTGGCGTAGACCTGATCGGTGTTCGGCGTGGTGTCCAGGTGCAGGACCGGGGTGCTCACCGACCACGGGCTGATCAGCTCGACCGGGTCGAAGCCCGCAGCCAGGATCAGGTCGGCGCCGGCCAGCAGATCCCAGACGACCCGATGACCGGCCATGTCCAGCACGCCGGCGAAATACGGGTGGTCCTCGGGCATGGTCCCTTTGGCCATCGGCGAGACCACCACCGGGAGGCCGGCCCGCTCGGCCAGGGCCGCCAGCTCCGGGCCGGCGCCGCAGCGCAGCGCCGCGATCCCGGCCAGGATCACCGGGCGCCGCGCCGCGCGCAGGACCCGCAGCGGGTCGCCATCGCCGTACACGTCCACCGATCCGGCCGCCGCGCTCACCGGGGGGAGGACCACGGCGGCCTCGCCCGCGGGGGCGAGCCAGGTGTCAGCCGTCACGGTCAGGTGGACGGCCCCGGGACGCTCGGCGGTGGCGGTGCGCAGCGCCTTGCGGATGATCGTGTCCGCCGAAGCAGGCTCCAGCCGCAGCGCCAGCTTGGCGGCCGGAGCGAACATCCGGCCGTGATCGACCACCTGGTGGGTGAAGAACTGCTCGCGGGAACTCTCGATCTGGCCGGACACCGCCAGCACCGGCACCCGGTCCAGGGTGGCCGAGGCCACGCCGTTCAGCACCGCCGTCGAGCCCGGGCCCAGCGTGGACAGGCATACCCCGGGCTGGCCGGTGACCATCGCCGCCGCCTGCGCCATGAAGGCGGCCGTCCCTTCCCGCACCGCCGACACCGGCTCGATGCCCTGGTGCCTGGCCGCCTCAAGGAAGTCGATGACGGACTCGCCGGGATAGCCGAAGATGTGCCGCACGCCGGCCGCGTGCACGTAGCCGGCCAGCAGGTCCGCCGTAGATGTCATCGCCCCATTGTCCACGCAGCTGGCGTTGGGCGGCCACCATGGTTCGTTCGGCCGAAAAATGGGCGGGCGGCGGCGCGGATCTGCTGACTCACGCTGTTTCGGCCTGGCCGGGCGTGTCGCCGCGGGGTTCGCGACTCACAGTGAGATCATCGCTGCATATGAGTGCGATTTCGCTGCTGGCCGGATTGCTGCTCGGGATCGGAATCGGGGCAGCGATCGGGTACCTGTTCGCCCGCAGCCGGCTGGCCGCCGCCACCGCGGACGCCAGCGGGCACGCCCGCGCCGCGGACGAGCGAGCCCGGGCCGCCGAGGACCGGGCCCGGATGATCGAGCGGACCGCGTCCGAACGGGCCGAGCTCGTCGAAGGACAGCTGGCCGAACGGTTCCAGGCGCTATCCGCCCAGGCCATGGACGCGAGCACCGCCCGGTTCCTGGAGGTCGCGGAGGGACGACTGCAGGCGGCGAACGCGACCGCGGCCGGCGAGCTCGAGACCCGCCGGGCGGCGGTCGAGCACCTAGTCGGCCCGCTGAAGGAAACCCTGGCCCGGGTCGAGGCCCAGCTGCGGGAGTCCGACGCGGACCGGGGCCGGTCGCACGCCGCGCTCGCCGAGCAGGTCAGCATCGCGCGGCAAACCTCTGAACAACTACGCTTGCAGACCCAGGCCCTGGTCAACGCGCTGCGGCGGCCGGAGGCCCGCGGCCGCTGGGGCGAACTGCAACTGCGCCGGGTGGTCGAGCTGGCCGGGATGAGCCCGCGCTGCGACTTCGACGAGCAGGTCACGGTGCCGTCCGCGGACGGCCCGGTGCGGCCGGACATGGTGGTACGGCTGGCCGGCGGCAAGAACATCGTGGTCGACTCGAAGGTCTCGCTCGCCGCCTACCTGGAAGCCGCGGAATCCGACTCCGAGGACGTGCGCGCGGCCAGGATGGGCGCGCACGCCCGGCACCTGCGGGAGCACGTGGACCGGCTGGCGGCCAAGGCCTACTGGGCGGCGCTCAGCCCGTCGCCCGAATTCGTGATCTTGTTCATCCCGGGCGAGGCCTTCCTGGCCCCGGCGCTGGAACGGGACCCCGGGCTGCTGGAGTACGCGCTCGGCCGCAAGGTGCACATCGCCACCCCGACCACGCTGATCACGATGCTGCGCACCGCGCAGTACGCCTGGCAGCAGGCCGCGCTGGCGGAGAACGCCCGGGTAGTCTTCGACCTCGGCCGCGAGCTCTACAACCGGCTGGCCGGACTGGGCGGCCACGTGGACCGCCTGGGCCGCGCGCTGACCGCGGCCGTATCGACCTACAACCAGGCCGTCGGCTCGCTGGAAAGCCGGGTGCTGGTCAGCGCCAGGCGGCTGAACGAGCTTGGCGTCACCGGCGCCGAGCTCGCCACGCCCACCGCGGTGGAGGAGACGGCCCGGACCCTGTCCGCCCCCGAGTTCGTCGCCAGCGAGCCCGCCGGGATCGAGTCGGGCGGGCCTGCTGAGCTCGGGCCCGCGGTGCACGGGGTGGATGAGACGGGGCCGGGTGAGATCGCCCACCGGGTCAGCCTGGTGCGTGCCGCTCGATGACGCAGGCCCCGGCGCCGATCAGGAAACCTCCGGCGCGCAGGCCGCCGCGGCTCCAGCCAGCGGGGTCCATCAAGCTCACCGGGCGCGGCGCGGTGCTGGCATTGTTCGTGGCCTGCCTGTTCGGCCTGCTGATCGCGGGGTGGACCGGTTGGAGCGCCCTCGCCGACGCGATCTTCGTAATGAGCTGCGGCGTGGTCGCGTACTACACCCAGGCCAAAGGCCTGCGCAAAGTGGTGGTGTGCCCGCCGCTGGCCTTTCTGGCCGGCACGGTCTGCGCCGAGCTGATCACCGCGCCGGGCGGCTTCGCCGCCGCGGAAGGAATCCTGATCACGCTGGGGACCTCGGCGCCGTGGCTGTTCACCGGGACCACCCTCACGATCGTGATCGCGGTCGGCCGCGGTTACCGGCCCGAGCTGCCCGCCTGGTCGGCGAGGCCCGCGATCACGAACCTGATCGAGGCCGTGCGGGACACGCTGCGGTCACGGTCAGAGGCTCGCCGCGGGTTAGGCGGCCTTGCGCTGATTAGGCGGTTTGGCGCTGGTTAGGCGGTTTGGCGCTGGTCAGGCGGTTGGCGCGGATCCGGCGGTGCGGGAGGTGCGGAGCTCCCGCGGCAGGGCGAACGTCATGTGCTCCTCGACCGCTTCGACTTCCTCCACCGTGCCGAACCCGAAGGCAGCCAGTTTGGCCAGCACAGCGGCGACCAGTTCCTCCGGCACCGAAGCTCCGCTGGTGACACCGACCGTGGTCACTCCGTCTAGCCAGACTTCCTCGACCTCGCCGGCGTCGTCGACGAGGTAGGAGGCCTGCGCGCCGTAATCCTTGGCCACCTCGACCAGCCGGACCGAGTTCGAGGAGTTCGGCGAGCCGACGACGATGACCAGTTCGGCCTGATTCGCGATGACCTTGACCGCGGCCTGGCGGTTCTGCGTGGCGTAGCAGATGTCGTCGCTCGGCGGATCGAGCAGGGCGGGAAAACGCTCGCGCAGCGCGTTGACGGTCTCAATGGTCTCGTCCACCGACACGGTCGTCTGGGACAGCCAGACCACCTTCGACGGGTCCCTGACCTCGACGTCCGCGGCCCCGGCCGCCCCGTCGACCAGGCGGACGCTGGACGGGGCCTCCCCCGCCGTCCCCACGACCTCCTCGTGCCCCGCATGGCCGACCAGCAAGATGTCGTAGTCCTTGGCGGCGAACCGCCTGACCTCGTTGTGCACCTTGGTCACGAGCGGGCAGGTCGCGTCGATCGCGCGCAGCCCGCGGCGTTCCGCGTCGACCCGCACCTCGGGGGCGATGCCGTGCGCGGAAAACACCACGACGGCACCGGGCGGCACCTCGTCGACCTCCGTCACGAAGATCGCGCCACGCTGCTCCAGCGAGCTGACCACGTGCGTGTTATGCACGATCTGCCTGCGGACGTAGACGGGTGGCCCGTATTTGTCCAAGGCCAGCTCCACCGCCTGCACCGCCCGGTCAACCCCGGCGCAGTAGCCGCGCGGTTTGGCGAGCAGGACCCGTCGTGGTGCCTGCGGTGAGACCGTCGCATCTGTACTCGTCACGGCTCCAGACTACGTGGCCGTACCGGACCGGATCAGACGGCATGTCCGCGGCTGCGGGCGGCGATGGGGCAATGTCAGGTGAGTGCGTGTTCCTGATCGTGCTGGCGGGCTTGGTAGTCGGCGTTGGCGAAGCTGGTGTAGATGGCGTAGTCCAGGTCGAGGCGTTCGCCGTACCAGGCGGGGATGATGGTGTCGGGGGTGATGCCGGCGTCGTGGCAGGTGTCGAGGGTTCCGTCCGGTTCTGGGAGGGCGGGGCTGGCGGGCAGGGGGGTGCCGTCGGGTAGGTGGAAGGTGAACGTGCCGCCGGGGGCGGTGGCGATGAGGTAGCCGCGGTCGTGGACCAGGTGGTGGTGGTGGGGGCAGAAGCTGATGAGGTTGTCGAGGCTGGTGGTCCCGCCGTTGCTCCAGTACTGGATGTGGTGCAGGTCGGTGCGGCGGGCTTCGCAGCCGGGGAACCGGCAGCGGCAGTGGTCGCGGTCGCGGGCGGCGCGGCGCTGCGCGGAGGTGGGCCGGCGGCGGCGCCGCCCGGCGTCCAGGGCGGTGCCGTCGCGGTCGTGCAGGAGCCAGCTCAGCGCGGCGGTGCGGGTGATCATCTGGGCGGTAGTGATGCTGATCGCGGGGCCGTCCTGGAGGTGGCAGCGGGCCGGGTCGGCGGGGTGGCCGGGGATGCGGGCCCGGGCCACCCTCCCGGCCGGCGCGGTCCGGGACAGGGCCAGCTGTTCCAACTCGGCCCGATGCCGGGCATCGAGCACGACAACGAACGGACTCGCCCGTGCCGGCCCACCCCGAGCAGAGAATCAGCATGATGATCCGCTGATCATCCACCGGGAACGGCCGGGCGCGCGAGCAGGACGCCGGTAGGCGTTCGGCCCGGCGGCTGCGGCAAGATGGACCGCATGCCCAGCCCGACCCAGGCCAAAACCGCAGAGCTGCACCGCCGTCTGACCCAGCACGCCAAACGCTGGCCGCAGATCACCGAGGTCACCGTCCGCTACCGGGCGAAGTTCGCCTACATCGACGCCGTCCTGGACGACGGCGACGAGCTGCAGCTGTGCCGGCTGCGCGACACCGGCCACCCCGAGATGTGGGGCTTCGCCCTGTTCACCTACAGCGGCGAACGCTACGAAGACAACATCCTGCCCACCGGCTCACCGTTCGGCACCCCCGAGCAAGCCCTGGACTGCGCCTGCGGCCTCTACCTCGGCGACCCGCCCGAGGCATGACCGAACGACAGGCGAACCCCCGAAGGATCAACGCGGCGCTGCACCAGGAACGGTCCTGGCGTTGTCGGGCGAGCCCAGGAAAGTGGCTTCAAGACCTAGCGCAGGGTCCGCCTGGATTGAAGGCGTAGATCCCTGGTAGGTGATTACGTCTCGGGACCAGTGAGGCGTACCCTGCCACGGGTCCGGGTATTGCGGCCCATAATCAAAGGCGCGAAGATTATCTGTCAGGAAAGCGCGCTGACGATCAGCGATGCAATGGTGCCAGGGAATGCCGGTAGGCCGCCTGGGCGCTGAGAGGTACCGCTCCTGTCGTGGAGTGCTCCTCCAGGAGCGAGAGGTACCCGACCTCTAGGGAGAGTGTGACATGCGCGTTCCGCAGGTCAGTGAACGCATAAAGGAAGCCCCCGCTCAGGCCCTGCGCGGTGTCTTCGCCGGGATCGGCCAGTTGCTGCTCATTAGCGACAAGCTCAGGAATAAGGCACCCGCAGATGTCCCGCGGGCCGGGACCCCTGGGGCGTCAGAGACGGCCTCGGCCGCCACGGTCAGCGAGCCGACGGGCCAGCCGAAACAGCCGGCGGAGCCAGCGCGGGCCACACAGGCACCGGCCGGATCGACGGCAGCCGGGCCATCGGCAACGAAACCAACAGCAGCCGCGCCGGCACCAGCAGAATCGGTGACCACCGCGTCAGCACCAGCCTCGTCAGCACCAGCCTCGTCAGCACCAGCCGGGCCGTCCCGGACGAAGTCCGGTCCAGCGAAGCCCGCTTCCGCGAAACCCGCTCCGGCTAAGCCCGCCCGGGCGCAGGCGGCGAAGTCCCCGAAGCCGGTACCCACCAAGGACTTTGACAAGACCGGCAACGTGCGGCTGATTAGCGACGACGCCGCGGCCGCGCCGAGCGGCACCACCACGCCCAGCAGCGCTCCGGAGGCCGTCGTGGCTGAGAGCGAGCGCGAGGATTCCGCGCCGCCGGTGCCGGAGCCGGTGCCGGTGCCGGTGCCGGTGCCGGTGCCGAACTATGACGAGCTGTCCATCGCCTCACTGCGGGCGCGGCTGCGGAGCCTTGACGTGGCGCAGGTCAGGCAGCTGGCGGCCTACGAGCGGGCGCACGCGGGACGGGCCGACGTGATCGCGATGTTCGAGCGCCGGATCGTCAAGCTGGAGGCCGAAGCCGAGCCGGAGGCCGAAGCTTAGTGTCGCTCGAGACGTCGGCGGAGGCGCCCGTCCCGGTCCGCACGGTGCTGCAGCTGGTCGGCGGGTGGATCGGCCGGCTGGGGCGGGTCTGGGTGGAAGGGCAGATCGCCGAGTGCGCGGTGCGCGGCAGCGCGGTGTTCCTGACCTTGCGCGACCCGATAGCGGCGGTGTCGGTGCGGGTCATCTGCTCGCGGCAGGTGTTCGACGCGGCCGAGCCGCCGCCCGCCGAGGGGGCCCGGGTGATCATCTGGGCGCGGCCGGATTTCAACGCCAACCGGGGATCGTTCGCCCTGGCCGCGTTGGAGATCCGCGCCGTGGGCGTGGGCGAGCTGCTGGCCCGGCTGGAACGGCTGCGCCGCCAACTGGCCTCAGAAGGACTTTTTTCGGCCGAACGGAAACGGGTGCTTCCTTTCCTGCCCGGTGTCGTCGGCCTGATTTGCGGACGCGATTCGGCGGCTCAGCGGGACGTCATGCAGAACGCCGGGCGGCGCTGGCCGGCCGTCCGGTTCCGGGTCGAGCAGGTAGCGGTCCAGGGGACGTACGCGGTGTCGGAGGTGATCGACGCGCTGCGGCGGCTCGACGGGGACCCCGACGTGGACGTTATCGTGATCGCCCGGGGCGGCGGCTCGATCGAGGACCTGCTCGCGTTCTCCGACGAGACGCTGATCCGGGCGGTCGCCGCGTGCCGGACGCCGGTGGTGAGCGCGATCGGTCATGAGCAGGACACGCCGCTGCTCGACTACGTGGCCGACCTGCGCGCCTCCACGCCGACCGACGCGGCCAAGCGGATCGTGCCCGACGTCGCCGAACAGCTCGCGCTCATCGCCCAGCTGCGGGACCGGGCCCGCAGGTGCGTGACCGGCTGGCTCGACCGGGAGACCGCCTGGCTGCAATCGGTCAGGTCCAGGCCCGCCCTGGCCGATCCGGTGCGCGAAGTCGAGCGCCAGGCCGAGCGTGTGGACGCCCTGTTGCAGCGGGCCAGGATGTCGCTGGACACGAGCCTGGTCCGGGGCCGTGACGACGTGGCGCATACCCGGGCCCGGCTGCTCGCCTTGTCGCCCGCATCCACGCTGCGCCGCGGCTACGCGATCGTGCAGCACAGCAACGACGGAGTGGTGCGCAGCGCGGCCGAGGTCGAGCCGGGCGAGACGCTGACCGTCCGGTTCGCCGCGGACCAGCTCACCGTCCGCGCCAGTAATGCAGTGTCGATCGATGCTGGGGCCGGCGGATAGGGTCATGGGCGTGACAGACGGCGGTACCGACACGGCGAGCGCTGCCCCCAAGGAGGCGCTTTCCTACGAGCAGGCCAGAGACAAGCTGGCGGCGGTGGTCAAGCGCCTGGAGACGGGCGGCCTGACCCTCGAGCAGTCGCTCGAGCTCTGGGAACGCGGCGAGCGGCTCGCGGCGGTGTGCGGCGAATGGCTGGACGGCGCCCGCGCCCGGCTGGCCGCCGCGATGGCCAAGCGCGACGACGCCGACCCGGGCAAGCCCGAGGACGACGCGCCCTTCTAAGCCCG
>OCTA010003983.1_pt1 | contig 13010 bp, 12 predicted proteins | sample 1538991 | NCBI WGS metagenome assembly OCTA01 (sample SAMEA3539302, study PRJEB22396) | soil metagenome | biome: tundra; feature: field; material: soil | place: USA | collected 2010-05 | depth 0.15 m
ACTCGCCGGCCAATTCGCAGTTCAAAATCTACATCATTGACGAAGTTCACATGCTCTCGACGGCGGCGTTCAACGCGCTGCTGAAAACGCTGGAGGAGCCGCCCGCGCATGTGAAATTCATGTTCGCGACGACCGATCCGGAGAAAGTCCTGCCGACGATTCTCTCTCGATGCCAGCGGTTTGATCTGCGCCGGATTCCCAGCGCGCTCATCACGAAGCACCTAGCGGAAATTGCGGGCAAGGAAAAGGTCGCGATTGATGCCGCTGCGCTGCACGCCATCGCGCGCGGTGCCGACGGCGGCATGCGCGACGCCGAGTCCACGCTGGACCAGCTCATCAGCTTTTGCGGTGACAAGATTGAGGAGCCGGATGTGCTTTCGATGTTTGGCCTCGCCGCGCAGAATCAGATTTTGAAATTGAGCCACGCCATTCTCGCCGGGGAAATTTCAACTGCGCTCACCCAACTGGACGAACTCGCGCGGGGCGGCAAAGACCTCGGACGACTGCTTGGCGATTTGTTGAACCACTTTCGCAACCTGCTGATTTACCAGGTTTCAAAAGGCGATTTGAATTTGCTCGAAGTCTCCGAAGCCGAGGTGTCGGCGTTGAAAGAACAGGCCGCGCTCGCCGGCACCGATGCTTTCACGCGCATCCTCGAAGTTCTGGCCGATGCGGAACTTCGCCTGCGTGACGCGGCGTCCAAAAAGATTTTGCTCGAAGTCTCGCTGCTGCGCGCCATCGAAGCGCGCAGTGCGCTGTCGCTGGACGCAGTGCTAAAACAACTGAATCAACTGCGAGGACAAGGCCATCCGGTGGCGGCGGACATGAGTTCGCGGCAAACTTCAGCGCCGGCGACGCCGGTTTCGTTTTCTCAAAAGCCTGCGCCCGTTGACAAAATCGAACCGCCGCCGGCTCACGTCGGCAGCCACCCGCCGCTGGTTGCCGCTGTGCCAACAGCAAATTTGCCGGAGCTTTGGTCGCGGCTGGTGGACGCCGTTGGCCGCGTCAGTCCGTTCACGCGCGGCTACTTGATTGACGCGCATGCCGTTTCTTTCGAGAAAAATGTTCTGGTCATCGGCTTCGATCCTGAATTTGAAGATCACCTCGGCCTCGTGGACAACGCGCGCAATCACACGCTGCTCGCGACGAAGCTTGCAGAACTCGGTCACGCGAACGCGATGATCAAATTCATCAAGGCCGAAGCGCCCGCCGGCTGGGATCGTAAAACCGTCGCGTCCACGCCGCCGCCGGCCCCCGTCGCCGCCAATGCTGCACCGGCACCGGCAAAACCCGCTGAAACCACACCGGCTGTGCCCGTTGAAAAGAAAACCGCGCCCGTCACCTTCAACAAGGACGATTTCAAGAATGACCCGCTCATCAAGAAGGCGCTGGAGATTTTCAAGGGCACGATTGTCGAAGTGCGCGCCTGATTTGCTCAACCAATGATCATCACTATTTTCCGATCCCGGCTGCGGCCCGAACATCGCGAGGAATACGAGCATTGGGCCAAGCGGATTCATGACATCGCCGTGAAGATGCCGGGTTTCAGCTCGATCAAAACTTTCACCGCCGACGACGGCGAGCGCGTTTCCATTGTGGAATTTGAATCCGAGGAAACGATGCTGGCCTGGCGCAATCAACGCGATCACAAGCTGGCGCAGGAACTGGGACGGGAATTATTTTATTCCGAATATCACATCCAAGTTTGTCAGCCGATCCGCGATTATTCCTTTCCGAAAAAAACTGACGTGCCCCACGGTTCGGTCTAATTTGTCTCAAAAATTTATGTCACTCGGCAAACTCATGAAACAGGCTGCGAAAATGCAGCAGCAGATGGAACAAATCCAGGCGCAGCTCGCTGCGCGCACGGTCGAGGCGACCAGCGGCGGCGGCGCGGTGAAGGTCGTTGCCAAATGCGACGGCACAATTGCCTCCATCAAAATTGATCCGCAGGCGCTGAATCCGGCCGACGCCCAAATTGTGGAAGACATGATTCTCACCGCTGCGAATCAGGCGCTCAACCAGGCCAAGGAAATTTCCAACACCGAAATGGGCAAGGCCACGGCGGGATTCAGTCTGCCGGGACTGATGTAAGAAATTAAAAATGCAAAATGTAAAATGAAAGACCGCGACCACCGCGCTCCGGCATTTTTAATTTTTAATTTTTAATTTTGCATTGTCATGCTTCCCGAACCCATCGTTTCCCTGACCGCCGCGCTGGCCAAGCTGCCTGGCATCGGGCCGCGTTCTGCGGAACGCGTCGCGTTGCATCTCGTGCAGGCGGATTCAGCGGTGGTGCGGCATCTGGCGGAAACGATCTTGATCGCGCGCGAACGCATTCGCTTCTGCGAAATCTGCGGCGCGCTCACGGAGCCATCGCCTTGCGCCACCTGCACGGATTCGCGGCGCGATGCGTCAATCGTTTGTGTCGTGGAAAAGGCGGTGGACATCTTGAGCATCGAAAAGTCCGGCACCTTTCGCGGCAAGTTCCACGTCCTTGGTGGAAAAATTTCGCCGCTCGATGGCGTCGAGCCGGACGACCTGCGCATTGGTGAACTGGAAAAAAGGCTGGCCACCGAACCCGTCCGCGAAATCATCATCGCGCTCGGCACGGACGTGGAGGGTGATGCCACGAGCAATTATCTGGCGAAGCGACTGGCGCGTAGTGGGCTGAAAATTTCGCGCATCGGCTTCGGGCTGCCCGCCGGCAGCGGACTGGAGTTCGCCGACGAACTCACGCTCAACCGCGCGCTCGAAGGCCGCAGGGAAATGCAATGAAGCCAAAGCACCAAATTCCAAGCTCCAAGCTCCAGAGAACATCCAAGCCGCAAGCTTCAATCTACAGCGGTGATTGCGACATTCATTTTTGGTTCTTGAACATTGGAGTTTCTCTGGATGTTGGAGCTTGGAATTTGGTGCTTTTCTCAACGCGATGACAACTTCTCCCGTTTTCATCTTCGATCTCGGCAAAGTGCTGGTGGATTTTGATTACTCCATCGCGGCTCAAAAAATCGCCGCGCGCAGCCGCAACGCCCCGGCTGATCTGCACGCCTTCCTCGGCAGTTCGCCGTTGCTGGTTCAATACGAGAGCGGTTTGCTCACCCGCCGGACATTTTTTGAGGCCGTCCGCGACGCCATCGGGTTTGAGAGCGACCTGGTGGAATTCGGCGGTTATTTCGCCGATATTTTCACGGAGATGCACGGCACGATTGCGCTGCAAGAGGAACTGCGGCGGCGCGGCTTCAAAACGTATATTTTCTCGAACACCAACGACCTCGCCATCGAACACGTCCGCCGGAACTTTTCTTTTTTTCAAAACTTTGACGGCTACATTTTTTCCTACGAAGTCGGAAACCTGAAGCCGCAGCCGGAAATTTACATGGCGATGGAGGCGCTGACGGGCAAGCGCGGCGCGGATTTGATCTACATTGACGACCGTGAGGAAAATATCGAAACCGGCGCGGCGCGCGGCTGGCGGACGGTTCTGCATGAGTCGCCGGAGAAAACGCGGCGGGCGTTGACCGCATTCGGAGTTATTTGAACCGGCTGCCCAGCTATTTCGGGGGAATCACCCAGCGGCCTTGAATCATGCTGGCGGCAACATTGCCCGAATGTTCGAGGATGGCTTCGTGGACGCGGGAAAATTTTCCGGCAAACGGAACCGCAATCAAATCGGCAAATGCGCCGGGTGAAAGTTCGCCGATTTTTCCCGCGCGGCCGAAAGCGCGGGCACCGTTTACCGTGGCCAGTTCCAAAATTTCGGAAGGTGAAATGGCTTTGTCGCTGTCGGCCAGAGAGCGCATTTCGGCAAACATGTCCAGCTCCGGATTTTGTTTTCCATTTTTGCGGACGGTGGCGAGGCTGTCGGTGCCAAGGCAGATATTGACGCCGGCCTTGGCGAGACGGGCGCGCTCGAATGGCGGATGTTTGAAATAGTCGTGGCTGCGCGGGCAGTGAACGACGCTGGTCCGGTTTTTTGCGAGCAAAGTGGCGTCGCCGCGCGCGAGGCAGTTGACGTGGATGGCGAGCACATTTTCACCAAGCAACTTCTGGCGGGCGAGGTGGGCCACCGGCGAGCCGTGGCCGCAGTCGGAGTTGTCGCGCTCGTTGCGCTTGAGCCAGTCGTGCATCTCGCCGCGCGCGTGCTGGAACATCTCAAATTCCTGCGCGGACTCGGCGACATGGATGCTGACGCGCCATTTTCTTTTCTGCGCGGCGCGGGCGGTGCGGTGCAGCAGTTCGGGCAAAGTGGAGTAGGGCGCGTGCGGCGAAAGCCAGGCGCGGTTGCGCGGGTGGTGGAGTGAATCAATATTTTCGACGGCTTCGCGAAGAACGTCCTTGGGCGCGCGGCGCGCTTTGATGCCGGTCATTTCCAAAAAAGAAAAAACGCGCAGCGGCGTGGCGTCCCAGACTTCCGGCAGCAAATCCGGCATGGCCTCGATGTCGCCAACCGTCGTCGTGCCGGTCTTGAGCAGTTGATGCGCGCCGTGCAGCCAGGAGCGGGCGTAGTCGGAATAGCTCCACGCGGTTTTGGCGACGGTGATGGCCGCGATCCAGTCCGTGAATGTTTTCGGCGGCGGCAGTTCCCCGGCCATGTCGGTGTAGTCGAGATGGCAGTGGGCGTTGACGAGGCCGGGCAGCAGGATAACCTCGCCGAGATCCGAAACTTTTTTACGGAGGTGCGGCCGCAGATCTTTCCACGGCGCGACGGCGTGGATTTTATTGCCGTCAACAAAAACCGCGCCGTCCTCGATGGGCGGCGCGGTGACCGGTAAAACGATTTTCGCCCGCAGGATCATTCTTCCGTGTCCCGGCGCACACGTTTGAGCTTGGCCGCAACCTTGTGCTTGGTCGTCTTGCGCTTTTCGTGGCGCTTGCGGATCTGCTGCTCGATTTTTTTGACGACGGCGTCAATGGCCGCGTAAAGGTCGCTTTCGATGTCCTTGGCAAACAGGTCGGGGCCGCGCACGCCGATGCGGATGGAGCAACTGAACTGTTTTTCCGGCACGCGGGTGTGGTCGTGTTCGAGCGTCACGCGGGCGTCCACCACGCGCTGGCCGAAATGATCCAGCTTGTCGAGCTTGGCGACGATGTGGTCTTCAATGGCTTTGGTGAGGGTGACGTTGTGCGTGGATAAAATCAGCTTCATGGAAAAATGATGCTATTATTTCGCGCGAAAATCCAGTTTTTCCTCCGACGAAAATTTGCAAAGCGAGATTCGTGCCAAAATTGCTTGAGCTTTAACGGGATTGAGTTATGCTGCCGCGCAGATGGGACCTGGCTTACAACTTTCGCAACGACTGACGCAATCGCTGGTGCTGGCCCCGCAGCTCCAGCAGTCGCTGGCTTTGCTTCAGGCACCGACGCTCGAACTCAAGGCGCTCGTCGCGGCGGAACTGGAACAAAACCCCGTTCTCGAAGAAATCGCCGAACAGGATCAGGAGCAGCGCGAAAAATCCTCGGAGAACGACGAGGGCGACACGCCGGAAGTGGTGGATTTCGCCGAGCCGCCGGAGGATGTGAAATTCGACACCACCACGGAAAAAAATTCCGGCGACCCCGTGGACGATTTCCAGGCGGAATTTGAAAAGCTCGTGCAGATGGATCAGGACTGGCGCGACCATTTTTCGCAGGCGAACACGCCCATCCGCTCCACCACCGAGGACGAGGAAAAACGGCAGTTCATGTTCGACTCGATCACGGCAGAGATTTCGCTCGCGCAACATCTCGTCGAACAGGTGCGCGATACGAAATTGGACGACGAAGGGCAGGGCATCGCCGAGCTGCTCATCGGCAACATTGACGACTACGGCTATCTCGGTGCGACCATCGAGGAACTGGCGACTTCCACCAGCCTGACGCCCGAAAAAATTTCCGAAGTCCTCAAGGTCATTCAAACATTTGAACCCGTCGGCGTCGGGGCGCGCGATTTGCGCGAATGTCTGATGCTCCAGCTCGAACGCGCCGGCCAGCAGGAGACGCTGGAATATCGCATCGTCCGCGACTTCATGGACGCGCTCGGCAAACGGCGCATTCCCGAAATCGCGCGCGGCACCGGCCAGACCGTGGAGGAGGTCCAGGAATCGCTCGCCCGCATTGGCAAGCTGGAGCCGCGACCCGGACGCGCCTTTCTGCCGGTCGTCGAGCAATACGTCGCACCCGAGGTTTTCGTGGTGAAGAACGGCGACGATTTCACCGTCACCACCAACGACGAGCAGATTCCGCACCTGCGCATCAGCAATGTCTATAAGGATTTGATGTCCGGCGGCGAGAACAACGCCGAGGTGAAGAATTACATCCGCGAAAAAATCCGCGCCGGGAAATTTCTCATCAAGAGCCTGCACCAGCGCCAGACCACCATCGCCAACATCGGGCGCGAAATTGTCAAGCGCCAGCGCGAGTTCATGGACAAGGGCGTCTCGCATCTCAAGCCCATGACCATGGCGCAGGTCGCCGAAGTCGTCGGCGTGCATGAAACCACCGTCAGCCGCGCCGTCTCCGGCAAATATATCGAGACGCCGCAGGGCGTGTTCGAGATGAAATATTTCTTCACCGCCGGCCTGCAAAACGCCCACGGCGACGACGTTTCCAACACGAGCGTCAAGGACATGATTGCCGATATTTTCAAGGATGAGAATCCGAGCTGCCCGTTGTCCGACCAGGAAGTCGTGAAGATGCTCACCGCCAAAGGCATCACCATCGCCCGCCGCACCGTCGCCAAATACCGCGACGAACTGGGCATCCTCCCGTCCAATCTGCGGAAGGTTTATTGAAATGTTTTTCAGCAAGGTGGTGCCGCCGAGCCGCCGGTTGAATATTTTAGTGTCAACCTCTCTTCTGGCTTTTGAATCGTTCTGAAAGAGTGGCGATTTTAGCTTCATCAATGAATATGATGTTATTTCTTACGGCATGTGATTCAATCCTCTCGTAAACCTTCTCGGTGGCATTTTCAGTGAAGCGACCGGAAATAATTACCCATGCTTTGGATGGGCGAACCCGGCCGCAAGTTCAGCCATCATTCATCCATGCCCGTGTTGCTGACAAAGGCGATCCGCTGGCTGTCCGGCGACCAGGAGGGAACATTGATCGTGCCCTGTCCACCGTAAACATAAGCAATGACTTTGGGTTTGCCGCCATCAATCGGCAGCAGGCGAAGATAGCAATGTTTGTAATAAGGATGTTCCGTCGGACTGATGTCTGGCGGGAAGCTGATGATGACGATCCATTTCCTGTCGGGCGAAATATGCGGAAACCAATTGTTGTATTCGTCGCCCGTGATTTGCTCCTGCTCCCGGCCGTCGGGCTTCATCCGCCAGATTTGCATTTTGCCGGTGCGGCTTGAATTGAAATAAATATATTTGCCGTCCGGTGTGTATTCCGGCCCGTCATTCAAACCGGCCGCATCGGTCAGCCGGATTTCCGGTCCGCTGCCATCGGACGGGATTTTGTAAATGTCAAACTTGTTGTTCCGCCCGCCGGTGAAAACCAGAAACTTTCCGTCCGGCGACCAGCCGTGAAGATACGAAGGTGTCAACGACGTGATCGGCTTCGGCACGCCACCCTGAACCGGCAAGGTGAAAATGCTGGATTGCCCGCTTTGGCCCGGACTTTGGCCGCTGATGCCGAGCATGGTTCCGTCGAACGACAACACATGGTCGTTGTTATTGCGATTGGCCGGATCAGTGTTCAGCGGCGACGGTTTTTTGGTGGCGAGATCAAACCGGTTCAATTTTCCCCAGCCTTCCGCGCGACCGCTGATATTGTAAATCAAAGCACTCCCGTCCTTTATCCAATTCGGCGCTTCAAACGGCTGCGCGGAGGCGTAAACTTTTTCGAGTTTGCCACTTTGCACATCGAGGATTTCCAGAACGCTGCCAAGGTAATCTTTATACGGAACAAAATCTGCCTTTGCCTGACGGATGATCCGCACGTCGCGGAAAATCGCTTTTTCAACCACGTCACCGTTGTGCGAGCAGACAAACAAACCCGCGTAAACCTCATTGCCCAAATCCACATCGGGAAGCTGGGCGCTCACAAATGGCTCGCCATGGTGCGCCGCCGAAAAAATGTAAGTGCCGCCTTTCCGTTCAAACTGGAGGACGTCCGCGTTGGTGATGGACAGGGTGATTTCCTCCGTGTTCGCCCCCTTGGCCCGCCGAAACTGCAGCGAAGTCAGGCCGCTGCCGTGTTCCACGCAATCTGCATACGGCGCATCCGCGTCCAGATTCGGGCGCACTATCCAGCCGATTTTGCGATGCTCCACCGCGCCTTGGCCGATGAATTCGACCCGTGTCCGCAAAATGAAATCGCCCTGCATTTTTTTCCAGACGAAGTGGCATTGATCGTTGGTGAACCACATGTTGAGGCCCGCGCCCGAGACGGTGTAGGCCTGATTCGCGGCGTCGTAGCTGGCCGCGCCGGAAAGTTTTGGCGAACCGATGTCCGTCTGGCCGTCAAATTCACCCGGCGGATTTTCCTGCGAGAATGCCGGAATGACCCCGGCGGCAAATAGGGAAGACATGGCAATTAATTTTCGGAGGTTGGTTTTCATGTTTGGAATTTAACGGCGCCGTGATTTGAAAGCCGTCAGCACAGCAGCCAATTTGTCCAGTTGGGCGCGGGTGTGTGCGCTGGCAATGACAAAACGGAAAAATCCCTGCGCCGCTGCGCCGCCATATTTCAGGAACGGCGGATAAATTCCCGCCGCCAGCAATTGCGTTTTCAAAGGATTGACTTGCGTTTCCGGCAACGCCGGCAGACGCACAATCGGCCCCGGCGTTTCGGAAATGTCCCAGCCGGCGGCGCGCAATTTCGTCCGCACATAAAACAAATTCTGGAAAAGTTTTTTCCGTCGTTCCGGTTCGTTCCGCAAAATTTTCAACGACGCCAGCGCCGCGCCGGCGAGCGGCGGCGGCAATGGGGTGGTGCCGGCGAACGTCCGGCTGCGCGCCAGAATTTTTTCCCGCACCGCGCGCGCCGCCAGCACCACGCCGCCGTAAGCGCCAAACGCCTTGCTCAGCGTGATGCACTGGATGATGCGTTTACCGCCCACGCGTTCATGTTCCAGCGAGCCTTTGCCCGTCGCACCCAAAATGCCCGCGCCGTGCGCGTCATCCACCAGCATCATGCCGCGAGCTGGCAGGATTTTCAACTGCTCGCGCAGCGGCGCGACCGAGCCGTCGTGCGAAAACATTCCATCCGTAAAAATAATTGGCCGCGCGTTCCGTCCGCATCTGGCAATGAGCTTCGCCAGATCGGCGGCATCGCGGTGCTTGAATTTTTTGACCGGGCAATCGAGCATCCGGGCGGCGTCAACCAGCGCGCCGTGTGCCAATTCGTCAATGAACGCGTGCGTGAATTCGCCCGCCAGCGCCTGGGTCACGGCGAGAGGCGCAAAATAGCCGTCCGGCAAAAGCACCGCCGTTTCCGCGCCGAAAAATCGGGCGAGTTCCGCTTCGAGCTGCGCGTAAATTTTATGATTGCCGGTGGTGCGGCGCGAGGCGGCGACGTTGAGACCATGTTCGGACAAAGTTTTTTTGGCGGCGGCGGCCAGGCGCGGATCGCGGGCCAGGCGGAAATAATCGCAGCCGGAAAAATAAAGCAGCGTGCGGTGGTGCAAGCGCACTTGGTTGTCACCGATAAATTGCAACGGTTCCGGCTCGGTCATGGCGGGATTGTGGCCGGGCGCGCCGGCAAATTCAATTTTCAAACGCACGGATGCTATTTGTTTTCTTTTGCGAGCAATCCGGGCAGAAACCGCAGCGACGATTTATTCGCGCACCATTGATCGTTCTCCTTCCGGGTGGACACATGGTCGGTGCGTCAGGTGCATGGATTTTCACACGTCGCTGGCCCGCCCGACGAATGGTTCCTGAATGAGCTTGATTGGCGGGAATTTCCCAATGTTTGCGGACGTTGTTTTCCATCACGGCGGCGAGGAAGGTTTGATTGCCGCCGGCGGCCGGCTCCCAAACGGTAATTTGATGATGCGCCACACCTCTTTTTCCTGAACGCCCGCCCGCGCCGCCAGTGCGCGCACCACCGGTAAAACCGCACAGTGCGCAAACAGCGCGTAGAACATCGAGTAACGAATTTCCAGGAATCGCAGCACGCCGTCGGTGAACGCGATGGACAGCGCCCAAACGATGCGCCCGCGCCGCGTCGGCGGGCAGGTCTTCGGATCGGGCATCATTGAGAATGTGAACAGCGCGAACTCCGCGCCGGTCAGCGGCCCCAGCGCGAAGACCAGTCCGCCCTGGCCCAAAGCCATCCGCAGCAGGCTCATCACCACAAACCCGCCAATCCAGGCCACCGCCAGTTCGAGCAGTTTGAGCCGCCACATCATCATCATGCCGAGGCACAGGATGGCAAACGCGACGCGATAGTCCGCGCCCCACTGCGAACCGGGCGACACCGATGCGATGCCGTGGCCGAACAGCAGCACCATCACGATGCCGAAATTCGAGGGGTTGAAAAAATGCCGCGTGCGGTCGCGGAGCAGATATTTGGAAAGAATGCCCCAGACCGGCACGACCACATAAACCCGCCAGTCGTAGCTCTCGACGAGCAGCCCGATGCTCAAGGCCGTGATGTAGGCGCTCAATGGCACGGCCAGCTCGCGTTTCCAAATCGCGGTAATCAGAAAGTCGAGCGCGCAGGCGGAGGCCACCGCCACTTCCAACTGGAACAAATTGCGGTTGAAGAAATACGCGGTCTGACCAAGCACCGTCCACAGCGTCAGCCCCACGGCCAACATGCAGCGCGGGTCTTTGAAACTGGGCGTCGTGAACGTCCAGGCTGGTTTGTGGTTTGTAGCGGGGTTCATTTTATTGAGACTCGCAAAAATAAAAAACTCTGCAATGTCTCATTAACACCCGGCTTCAGCCGGGTGGCACCGGCGTTCCGGCAGGCGAGCCGTTTTAACGGCTTGTCTGCGCGGGAAAAACCGTTGAAACGGTTTTGAATTTTCACATCGGCCATCACCGGGCTGAAGCCCGGTGTTAATGAATGGTCGTTACTCATTTATTCGACATTCATTTTTAATTCCACATCAACGCCAGGTCGGTCATGGGATGTTCGAGTTCGCTGCGGCTGCGATCCAGGTCCTCTTCCAGCCGGTCCAGAATTTCCTCGTTCTGCCAGCCGTAGCGCCGATGAATGGCGGCTTGCAGGTCGTCATCGCGGCAAAGATTCTGCGCGATCTGCCACCAGGAATGGGCCACGCTCAACCGGCCCGCTTTCACATAGGCATCGCCAAGAGTCATGGCCAAGGTCGCCTGTAGGCGTGCGGAACCGGCGTGGACTTTGCGGCCAATCGCCACGCATTTGCCGATGTCTTGCGCGGCGGCATCACGCGGCGTTTTCGCCGACTCCGGCCACACCAGCCGCGCGGGGCGATGCAGATGGTTGAGTCCGCGCGCGAACAGCGCCGGGACATATCCGGGATTGCCGTTGTCAATTACTTGCGTCAGCAAATTCACCGCCTCAACGCTCGACGGTGCTTTGACCTCCAGCGCCGGGAAAAGCAGCATCTCATCCACCCACGACATGGCCAGATCGAGTTTTGTTTCACGAGAAGTGTGCAGATGATCCAGGGCTTCAAAAAAAACAATTGGCTGCCGGTCCAGCTCCGGCGGAAATTTTGGCGTCGCGATCATCTCGCGCCGCGCGGTTGCGAGAAAATCACGGCGCAAAGCAAACACCACCATGCGATAGGCATTTGCCAGCACGAGATTGTTTGGATCGAGCTGGATGCCTTGACGCATTTGTTCGAGCGCGTTCTTTGTCTCGCCGCGCCGATATGCGGCGATGCCGCGTTGCACCAAAGCCGCTGCCGGAGTGAGTGCCGGCGGTGAATTGGATTGCGGCGCTGACCAAATCAAATCGTTCAACTGTTTCATCTGGTCCAAGCCGGAAAGTCCCGTGCCCTCCAACGTGAGGTTTGCGGGCACCGTCGGCAAATCGAGCAGGCCAGAGCGAAACCACGCGAACGCCACGAGCGCCAAAAACAAAATCAGCGCGACGCTCCAATACAATTTGCGAGGGTTTGTTTTCAATTTCGTCTTTCGGGAGATTCTTTCATTTCATTAGTCCAGGGTGATATGTAATTCTTAAGCCGCTTCAGCGGCTTTTGATGCCGCAGAAAAGCCGTTAAAACGGCTCGTGTCTTTTGCTGCGTATAACCACCGGGCTGAAGCCCGGTGTTAATGAGATTCGTGCTCATGGTTTCTTCTCTGGTTGCACGGCCAGCGGTTGCGTGGCTCTTGGAAGATTGAGCACTTCTGGTTTTTCGTTTTCAACCCAGCGGACATGGTGATTGATCAGAGCGCGTGCTTGTTCCCCGGCAATTTCTTGCACGCGACTGCTCGGCCACTGAACGGTCATTCGCTCGACTGCCGCCACGTCAGGAATTCCATAGTGAACCGCATATTCCGATTGCGATGCGTAGCCCATGCCACCTTGCACCTCGCGCATTTGAAGCCCGCTTTTGGTATGCACCGTGATCCGTGCGCCCACGGCGTTCACGGTCGAAGCCAGCACGCGGTCACCAACCTTGATGCCCAAATCGGGCCGACCCACGAGCAGCACGCGCAAAAATCCCGGCGGCGCTTTGCCGCGAAACGAAGTGTTCACATAATAACACGAAGGCGCTCCTTGGTTCGCCACATACATGTCCAGCGCGCCGTCCAGATTAAAATCGGCCAGCGCAATGCCGCGGCCATTGTAGGTTTCAACGATGTCCGCTTGCAAAGCCCTTTCGCAGAAGCGCGGTTCCTTCGACGAGTCACCGGGCTGCGGATGAATTTGTATGAACAGCCGCTTGTGATCGTGCCCGGAGAGGTCGCGGTCGCCCATCACCGGCCAGTCTTTGGCGTCCGTCGTTTGGTTTTTGGTCTGCGTCACCATCTCCTGAATCTGATACCAATAATTCCGGTTGGGATCGCCGGTCACAAAACCGTTCTCTGCAAAAATATCCAGCAGGCCGTCGTTGTTGAAGTCGCCGAATTTGC
>OCTA010003984.1_pt1 | contig 13007 bp, 7 predicted proteins | sample 1538991 | NCBI WGS metagenome assembly OCTA01 (sample SAMEA3539302, study PRJEB22396) | soil metagenome | biome: tundra; feature: field; material: soil | place: USA | collected 2010-05 | depth 0.15 m
CCCGATAGCTCGCCGCGCCCAATGCCGCGCCGTCGCAGTTCGGATGTTCGTGAATAATGTCGTAACCGATGCCCGCGTGGATCGTCGCCGGTACTGACAAGCGGTACGCCGCCGCCAGTACGCTCAACTCGCGATACGGGTAATCGCTCTCCTCGATCCGCCGGCCCACCGCTTCACCCAGTCCCATCCCGCCGGCGTCACGGGTCCAATCATTGAGCACGCCCGTTTCCGTCCATAGCCCAAACTCGCCGCTGCGGATGTAGCGCGCCACGCTCTCCGTGGTTGCGCCAATGAGAGCCAGCTCGTAGTCGTGAATCATGCCCGCGCCATTCATCGCGATGTGGGTCAGCACGCCGCGCTCCAGCAGGTCGATGATGTGGCGGTTCACGCCCGCCCGCAGCAGGTGCGCGCCCAGCATCAGAATGCGCGCCGCGCCGCGCTCTCGCGCCTGCTCGAGATGCTCCGCCAGCGTCGCCAGATCCGGATGTTCGTACGGCGGAGCGGCATCTTCCAGCCTCATCCAGTGGCTCGCCTGTAGATCGTGCACTCGCTCCGCCAGCGGCTTCAGACGCAGCCGGCTGCGGTCAAACGCAGTGTATTTGGAGTTCAATTGGAGAACAGCCTCCCGAGCAATTCATCCAGTCGCAGGTAGTTGGGGATAATCCAGTCGGCGCCCGCGCGCGCCAGCCGGTCGCGCTTCCACGCGTCCGCCCGCAGGCATTCCGCCTCATCTGTGGCCACGCCCACGGCCGTCCCGCCCACCGCCTTCACATTCTCGATCTCCACATAGCCATCGCCAAACCCGAGTATCTCGGCTCCGTGGCACTCCAACCTATCTAGGATCCTCTGAATCAGGATCTGTTTGGAGAAGCTCTTGTAGTCGTCCAGCGCGCCGTAAACGCCGCCGTCGAAATACGGCAGGACGCCCAGTAAATCGACCTCCTCCCGCATGTACGCTTCGTCGGTTCCGCTGGCCAGATACAGTCGCAGCCCGCGCTCGCTGAGCGCCGTAAGAAGTTGGATCGACCCTGGAACCAGATACTTCTCCGCCGCGGCCCGGCCCAGCCGCAGATCCGCGATCCGGTGCGCGATATGCGCGTGCAGCCTTTCGAGGTAACGCCGCTTGTACACCAGCGGCTGCTCTGCCTTACCGCCTCGCAGTTCCACCTGCCGCGCCAATTCGATCATCTGGTAAATCGTCTGTTTGCCCGTTAGCCGGTCGACGAACTCGCGCACCGTAAGTTGAAGCTCTTCTTCCGTCTCGCCGCTCTTGACCCGTGCCAATTCCTCCACCATCATGGGCGTCATCACGCCCGCCCAGCCGGCTCTCAGCAGCGATAAAGTCCCGTCGAAGTCGAACACCACGACCTTCGCCTCCGCGGCGCTCGCATGTGGATTGAGGATCTCAAGGTGGGTTTCCATTTCGTCGTACGGCTTCTCGATCAGTGTACTCCCAAGCCCGTCAGCGGTGCAGTTCGAGCCCTAACCAAAGGAAGCGGTTCTTCGCGTTGTTACTGAGCCGCGACCAAAGGGAGAGGTCTGTGCGTTGTGACGAGCCGAGACCCAAAAGAGCGGCTTCTTCGAAAACCGAGGACTCACCTCTCCGTCCTAGCAGCGCACATCTCTCTCTATTCACACTCTGCCTCCTCTGCGCCGTGTGGACTTCAGCCGTCTGTTCCCCATGTTTTCCTTCGCTCTAAAACGACCGCCTCCTACTTCTGAGAAATGTCGGCCGGTCGTCCGTGCCGCCACGAGCCGACAAAAAGTCTCGAATTTCGTTCACCGTCGGATAAGCGACAATTGTGTTTACTGGATCGAGCCACTGCCTCTGATCTGCAACGGGCCGCTGATCGTAGTTACCGTCGACCCTACTCCGTTCTGCGTGGCGAAGCTGAGAATGCCGTTGGCGGAGGCTTGGGTCGCTCCGGCACTGCCCGTACTTGAGATAGTCAAACTACCCGGCGTGCTCGCATTCACGTAGTAAGTGGCGCCAGGCGCCACTCCCGCCAGGTAGTGATTAACGATACCCGCCGGTTGTGTGAACGTGTACGAGATAGGCAGGACGGGCGCCGGCGGAGTACAGGTACTATTCGCGCAGTTAGCGGCCGCCACTCGCGCATTCTGGAAGCCCGCCACCGTATAAGTACCTACCTGTACCATGTCCGCGTTCGTGCCCGTTAGCGGCGCCAGAGCAGCCGTGTCTGTGGCCGACTGCGCGGCGTCCAGAGCCGTGAGCCAGTTCTGAGAGTCGGCGGTATCCGCGCCCGACGTCAGGCACCATGTTGGGTTGCTCGTACAGTCGCGTGGGTCGTGAACTACAAGTCGGTAAGTGTAGCCCGCGCCGCTGATGGAACTCTGAAGCAGTGGCACGAAATCCGTTAACACCACGCCCGGCGTCTTCGGCAGAATCGACGTGATCGCACCATTGAACTTCTGAATCGTGCCCACCGCGCCGCTCGCGCCGCAGGAGGTCGAGCCGTTCAGTGTGAAGGTAGTGAGGTTGGCGGAGCTGCCAGTCCCAACCGTCACCACCCAGACACCATTCAGGCCCGCGCAGCCGCCCGTCACTCCGGCGACGTTGATTGCCACGCCGGTATTGAGGTTGTGAAACGCCGAGGTGGTAACCGTGACCGGCGATGTGGCTGAGATGCCGGCGATATTGACCGCAGGTTCTTTGACGTGCCACTGGCGCATCCCGGCTGCGGCTTGCGGCCCGCTAGTTACCTCAATCGGCTTGGCTCCCGTGTGCCAGGGCATCACCTGGTGGCCCCATAGATTGCCAGTGGCCGTGCCGCCCGTGAGCGTGCCGCCAATCGTCGTCGTCTGTCCGTTCAAGGCGAAGCGCCAGGCGTCCAGGACTGTGATCGTATAGCTGTGGTTGTTCACGGTCGTATTGGCGCAGCCAGTGATCTTGACCTGCATCCCTGAGTGGAAAGTGTGCCCCGCGTTGACCATTACGTAGGCCGGGTTCGTGCCGTCCGTGTCCACAAGAGAGTTGAACACAACAGCCTGCTGGTTCCAATGCGACTGCCGGGTACGGTCGTAAACCAGGAATAGCTTCGGCGTCAGGTAGAGTACTTCGCGCTGGCTGGCAATGACGCGCCCGCCACCGCTCCCTGCTACAGAGATGTTGCCACCGTAGTCGGCTTCCAACCCAACGCCTCGGGCGTAGGCGTAGTTGGTGGTGGATTCTAGCAGATCGACACGCGCCGGGTGCATCTTCTGAAACCCAGGATGATAACCGGAGTTACACCTTCCGCCGTGGATAATGTTTGCTCCGGAACCGGCAGTGGCGAAGACCAGGGCCGTTCCCGAGGTCGGATAGACCTGATTGTTATTGGGGTAAGTCGTCGGCCCTTTAATGATGCCGAACGTCCCTGCCCCGCCGTTCCAATTGATAAGGTTATAGAGCACGCCTGGCTGGACACTCTCGGTCGCTCCGGAACTGCCGGAAAGGTAGTATGTCGGCGGAGTTGCGGTGCTTGCCCAGGAGAAGGTTAGGGGCGTCCCGTTAGCCCAGCCGTCCGTGAGTGGCGAAGTCGGCGTCACCGTCACCGTGCCGCTACTGACGGTATAGGTAGACCCCGGCACGTAAGGAGCTCCAGGGCCTGTACACATAGGCGGATTGTCATCGTCATAGCCAGGCTGGCCGTAGTGGAAGTTGCCTCCCTGCGTGCCACCGGAAGCGCCATTCCAGACGCCCATTGCCCCGGCGGTGTTATACGATCCCATCTGCGCAAATGTGACAGACTCTCCGTTTGAGACTCCGCCACCAGTGACGCTCTGGTTTAGAGTTACGGTCGTCGCCGTGATCCCGATCACGTAGGCGAACTGGGGGATGCTCGCCCCAGTGGCGATCTGGCCGAACGCGACGCCCGTTGTCGAGGCAAAGCTCAGCACGGCCCCGGAGGATGTAGCCGCGTTCGTCGTCAGCACAACAGAGTCTACCGAGGTTGTCTTACTGGGAACCCCTGCCGCATGGTCGATTCTGTAATAGCCTCCGGCGTAGGCCAGTGTATAGTAGTTAAAGGAGTTATAGCAAGTCTGTGTTGCATAGTTGATGTTCTGCCCAGTTGTGTCGGAATCGCTCGCGTCTGCTGGGGCTTGATGCTGACACTCTGCGGACGGATTAACTGTCAGGTAATTATTTCCGCGCTGTAGCAGAATCGAGCCGGCACTGTCGAGCGTGTCCTTCGTGTTGCCAAAATCGAACACGTAGGGACGCGCCTCAAAGGATAGGTATGTGCCAGTCGTACTCCAGTCGCTGCGCATGTAAACGTGTCCAAATCCGCCGGCTGGATTTGCCATGTTCCCCAGAACCAGCGGCTCATCGTTCCATGTCGTTTGAGTCGCGCTCGGGTCCCATAAGAGGAACGGAATGGCTGCGTTATCTCCACCTTCTCCGCCCGAGGCAATAAACCCCTGAACGAAACTACGGAATTTGTTCTTGAGCGGAGAGTTCTCCATGTCGGCAAGGTACTGGACGGCCATCAGCGCTTGTGGGCCAAGGCAATTGGGGCAGGGCGGAGCCCCGCTGTAGTATTGGTAGCCTCGTTCCAGCATCGACTTACCGCCAGGCTCCAGGTTGTGCTTGTAGTATTCAAGCCCGACGATCCAGGGGAAAGGCTGCGCCGAGTTGGCCACCAAGTCGTCGCCCATCGCGGTGATGTTCGACGCAAGTGTCAGGACGATATTCGTGACGCTCGTGGGCAGATAGTTCCAGGAGTCCATCTGGTTGCCTTGCGCGCCGAACCATCGGGCCGTGAAGGGCTGGCTTATTGCCAGGTGAAGGAAGTTGCGCCAGTAGTCATACCAGACCGTTGCGCGGGAGTCGTCAGGGGAGGCGCAATTGGTGGAGCCGTGGCAGGCCGAGATGGCGGCGAGACCTAGTCCGGCGTAGTGACCCCAGTGATAGTTCTGGGGAACCTGCATAAACGAACCCACGTCGTTTCCGGAGAGATAGCCTACGAGCTGCTCCCGCGTCCAGCCGTCCATCGAATCGAGCACCTGTGCCTGGAGCGTAGAGTATGCTGTGGGGATCGATTGTGGGTAGGTCGCCTGACTCCAGGGATACCCAGAGAACGTGGCCTTGACGGCAGTGGATTCCAGCGCGGCGAGTTGGTTGATCGCCGCCGCTGGGGTCTGGGCCAGGAGCGGATGCAGCCAGTCATAGAGGAATGCCATCCCGGTCAGGAAGAAGCGGTCGGGATATTCGTTATCGGCTTGGGGATCGTGGTTATAGTTCTGACCGGAACCTACAGGGTTGCCCCGGTAGTCGGTGCCTTGGTTCGGAGCGGTGCACACAAGCGTCCCTCCGCCAACGGTCGTGTCTATCCAGAACCCGTAGGGCGTAATGCCGTATTTGTATGAGGAGACGTAGTACGTGTTGCCATTCAGTTGGGAGCCGAGCGGCCCAAGGATGTTAGAGAGCACGAAGGGCGCATGGACGGCTGGTTGGTTCGCCTGTAGTCGGACAAATATAGGCGACTGCCCCGCCGCTGAGCAGTTGTTCCCCGATGACGTGTCTGCGATCAGGGCGCCGCTCGCCACGCCCGAGCCAGTCACATTCGCGGATAGCGTGATGCTTGTATTAGGGGTGACGGTAAGGACTGTCGTGCCGGCTGGGATGTTCGCCCCGAGGGCGACGTCCCCTACGGTGAAGACGGGATTACCTCCCGAATCGTTCGTGCCGGAGAAGTAGAGCGTGTTGCTCCCTGCCGCCGTGGGGGCGCTTGTCTGCGCATTCTCCACGTAGGCATCCACCGAACCAAAAATCTGAAGAGAGTTACCAGCGTAACGATTCAGCCTCGCATAATAAGGTCCGCTGATCGGACGCCACGGCAGACCGCCCCAGTTGGACTGCTGTGTGGCAGGCGTGATGCGGGCGAACGTAGGCGTCATCTTGTTGAGCATCTTGATGGCCTGGATGCCAGCTAGGATTCCATATTGCTGCGGTGTGAGCGAGATCCCGTTCCAAGAATAACTCCAGCCCGAGGGCGTCACGTCGCCATCTTTTAGGGTGAGATAACAGACGCCTAGTGGAAGCCCATATACCTCTGCCAGACTGCCTTCGTAGTCAGCCAAGGTACCAATCAGGATGTAGTCATTATTCCCGCTACCCAGCCCGTCCGAGGCATGCTCCGTACTCGCGTAGACAGGCATTAGATGGTCGGGGGTTTCCGCAGCGTACTGCACCAGCCAGTCACACTCGGCTCGTACCACCTGCCATTCGGGCGTGTTCGCCGCCGCGCGAGCCTTGAGCGTGGTGATGTAGCTCGGAGTCAGAATCATCGTCTGAGCGAGCAGCCCGGACGCGGAGAGTAGGAGGAGGGCAAGTAGTTTTCGCATAGGTCACATAATGAATGGAGTCATGGTCACGGTCGCCGCGCCGCCAGCGCCGCACGCGCCCGAGCACGCGCCGATGTCAGAGACGGCGGCGAAGGTGGCTGGGGCGTTCTCGTTATTGTAGTTTGCGGCGAACCAGGCGTCTGACTCTTGTGCGCTTGAAAAATGCAAGCTATCCAATCCTCCTATGTAATTTTGAGCACAGTTTGTACAATTCATGCCAACATATAACCCTGAATTTGTGGGGGTGCCGATTGTGGGAGTAAACGTCCCAGAGGGGCTACCGTCAACATAAAACTTACTCAATTGGCCATTGGCGAATGAGAAGCCTACATTATGCCAAGCTCCTTCCGGAACTGTGGAGGTGCCGTTAAATTGAACGTCAGATCCTCCATTACCAGCCCTTGCCGAAATCATACCAGTGGCATCATTACAGCCCAAAACGATACGGTTATCAACATAGATGTTATCTTCCAGTGCAAAAAAGTTAGTCATCCCCGACCCACCGGAACAAACCCCACTATGTGCATTCACCCAAACCTGAAGTGATCCTGCGGTAACGTCATACAACGAACCAGATCCTGGAAAATACTGTGAGCTGCCATAAGTGTAGGAGTAGCCGTCCACCACTCCTGAAGTTCCACCATAGTCTGTATTCGTAGAGCCATTGAGTGCATGCACGGAGTAATCATACCATGTCGCCGCGCTGCCTCCGCCCGAAATCCCGTTAAAGAACGCTGCCAGCAGTATATTGGAATTGAACGCTGACACAAAGGTTCCGCCCTGAAAGGTGGTGACGGCGGCATTCCCCCAGAAAGCGTAAATGGTGGTAGTGCCGCTATGCGATGTGGTCTTCTTGATGTGGAAGTAACCCGTGCCCGTCGTGCTGCTATAAGTCTCGCAGGCATAGCTTAGAATAGTTGCCCCGCCAGAATCGGACGCAAATATCAGGTCTGCTGGGCACACCTGGGTATTTATCGTCACCGTGTTTTGGACATGGCCGCCATTCGCGGCTGTTTTGAACGTCGCGTCGCTGATGTACACGACATTCGTCCGGTCCGTCAGGTCGGAACTGCCCGTTGTCTGAGCCAGCGTGATCGTCGCTTTGTAGGTATACGCGCCCCACGCAGGCGTCCAGAGCAGGACCGGCGAGAGGAGTAGCAGAAGCCGTGTCATTACTGGTCGCACTCCATCGTCAGATTGACGAATGTGGCTGATCCGACCGTCTTCAGGTTGATGCCCACGATGTCATTGGCCGCCACCGCGGTCGTCCATGCGGTCAACGTAGTCGAGTGAATTGAAGTGCCGCTGCTAATCGCTGGCATGGCCGAAGCGGTGATCGAATTGCCGGAGTTCGGAATGGAAGTGCCGATCGGCAACTTCCAGATGTCCACCGCCGCGGTTCCCTGGTCCACGCTCATATTCCATGCACTGATCGTGCAGGCGAATGGCACCGTGAGGTATCCAGTCGCTCCAGCCGCCAGGGCGGAACCGTTTCCGTTGAAACTGTAACCGAAAGCTCGAGCCGTCGAAACCGTGGAGACTGCCGCCACATTGCCGCTGACCGATGCTTTCAGCAGGCCCGAAGGCAGCGCGCCAAGGTTCAGTGCGTTCGTCGGTGCATTCGTGCTTTGACTCACGAAATAGTACCCGTTTGCGTTCGCGCCGCTGCCGCCACCCCCGGATCCCAGGCTTACGGTGGCACCGTTGATCTGTGCATTCAGCGTATTCGACGCCGAGCTGTACCACAGGTCTCCGTTTGTTGGTGCATTGGGATTGCCGGCCATCGCTCCCACATTCAGCCCCGCCCCACTACCGCCCGGCACAAACGCCTGTTTCGCTGTCCACGTGTTGGCGTTCGCGAGCGCCGGCGGCGTATAGCCCAGGTCTCCCAGCGAGCCGTCCCCGTTCCACTTAACCCCGTTGCCGGAACCGCCCGGAGCGGTCGATCGCATCAGCATCCAATTGACGCCATTGTAGTCGGTCGTGCGCAGCCAATGCAGCGCGCTGTCCGCCCACAGCACACGCTGGTTCGTGGCCGGCGTCGCCGGCGCATTGCCTTCGCTGATTGTGATTTGCGTGCCCCCCGTGCCCGTAGTCTGGAACCCGGCCGCGGTTACTACCCCGCCCGTTACCGCAACGCCGGAGTCCGCCGCCGCTGAGCCGTTGTAACTCAGCAAATCGTTGGTTGACGGTGTCCCGGATAGAGCCAAACCGCCGCCCCCGCCGCCGCCGGTTGCTGCAATGGTCAACGTGTTCCCCGAGGGCGTAAGCGTCACGTTCGAACCCGCCGCCAGCGTCCCCAGACTTCCGTCGCCGCGCACATACTGCCCCGCGGTGCCGATGGTCATCAGCGGCTGCTTGGCCTGGAGGGCATTCCAGAGGTCCGTCTGGTTTGACACCGTCCCGTTGATGGTGCCCCAGGTGCCGCCATTGCCGGTGGCCGCGAATGTCCCGTTGACACATTGGTAAACGCCCGCATTCAAAAGGAATAACAGCTCCCCCGCGGTGCAGGAAGTCGGAAGCGTCGAGGCGATGCGCAGCGGTTGCGTGATCGCCGCTCCCGTGAAATCGATTGCCCCGGTAGGCGATGCGCCCTGCCGCACGACTGGGTTTTGCGCAGCCAGCGGCAGCGCCAGAATCAATACAATTGAACACCGTTTCAAATGGTGCACAGTTTAGACCTCCAGGGGATTGCAACGGCGGCCACGAGACCATAGGCCGTCCTGGATGGACGTTACCACCCGAAGTCAATTCAGATTGAGGCAAGCCCTTTATTTTCAATCCAAAGATTCTGTGACCCGCGTCCAGCCACCCTCCCTACATGAGATAGCGGGAAGGTTGGGCATGGCGACCGGCTATGGTCCTCCTGCTGCAAAGAAAGGGAGAAGAAATGCCTGGAGAGGACCCGCGGAATTGCAGTTCATAGGCGTCTTGCGGGTGGCTGCGGAGGGCGAAAAGACCGGGCGAGATGGGCCGGGGAATGGGAGTCTCCCGGCGGTACTTCCGGAGCGGAAAAAGGCGCTGCCCAGGGAGCGTGAAAACGCGCCAAAACAGCGTGATTTTGCCATCACGGTGGAAAACGCCTGATTTTCAATAAGTCCTTTTATTGCAGCAGATGCACGGTGACGCACGGCGCGTGCGAAAAAATGCGCGTTCAGATTCCATTAAGTCCTGATATTGCAATAGATGTACGGTGACGCACGGCGCCGCGAAATCGCGCACGGTGAAATGCACGGTGAATCTCACCTAAGTCCTTATATTGCAGCAGATCCACCGTGGCGCAAGTTGCGCAATTTTGCCGTGTTTTACCGTGAAAACACCGCAAAAACACCGTGATTTCACCGCAAGAAACACGGTGTTTTCACGGTTCGCGCACGGTGAAACCCCTCGGATGGGGCTTGGCGCGTGACTAAATGGCCATGTGTTATCGGCTGCGTGGATGATGTGTTCAGAGCCCTCGCGAACCTTGAACTTGACAATAAAACATCCACGCTGGCCGCGCGTCGAGGCGAGGATCTGTGGTCAGCCTCCCTCGAAATCGGAATGCCTGTCGAACGGCGGCCTCAGTTCCCCGGCGGGACGTTCCGCACGGAGTAGAAGGCCCAGCTCAGCTTTGAGGCATCGAGCGGAACGGCCGGGTCGGTCAGGATGGTGAACGTGTTGCTGCTGGCGACCGGACTCTTGGCCGGCGCCGACGCGAAATTCAACTGGCCTTGTCCCACCACCCGAACACTGGAGCGATCGAGGCTTTCCAGCTTGGCCATCAGGGGACTCAGGATCGTCGTCCCCTTGTTCAACATATCCGCCCGGTAGGTCATGTATGACCGCGTGCCCGTGCCGCGCACCTGGCTGACGAGAGAATAATTGACAATCTCGAGGTTGGATAAAGCGGACCCCGGCCGCGGCGCCGGGCACGGCACCACTCCTTCCGAACCTGGGGAGAAACAGCTATTGGTAAAAGACACTTCGTTGATGCCGGGGCCAATCGCGGCACTGACGCTGCACGGGAAGCCGCCAGCGCTGGGCGTGCAGCCGGTGGATGGCGTGCTTACGCCATTGACCGTGATTGCCGGCACAGAGTCGCCTTCAGGCACCGCTTCCGTGATGGTCGCCGAGGTTCCAACCGGGAACGTGCCAGCGACTATGGTGCAGTAGCCCCCCTCCGCCAGGGGACCCGCCTCCACAGGAATGGTTGCGGTAGAGGGCGGCATCGTGAAGTTAAAAGGCGTGCCGACCTGAACGCCCGGACCGGCGATCTTACAGAGCTTCAACTGAGCGGACGGAGCTTCGTAATTCGTAAAGGTCACGATGGTCTCGAGCGAGGTGTCGCCCGGCGTGGCCGGCGTCACGAGTACGGTGGCGGTTCCGGCTTGCAGGTTGAACGATTCCAGGAGATTCTCCTCCTCGGAGGTCGGCGGCGCACTGTAGCCGATCGCCGTGATCGTGTCGACAGCGACACCTGGCGCCTGCGCTTCGGTAATTGTGGCCGCTGGGGCGGTAGCCGGGATAGGTCCTGAGCACTCGCCAACGGGAACCGTAACCGGGTTGGCGCTACCCGTCACCGTAAAGCTATAGACCCCGTTGGCCGGCACCGGGTTTATGGCGGACGACGATTTACAAATCTCAATGTAACCGTTAGGAGTGGCCGAGGTGCAGTTCTGAAGAAACGAAAGGTACTTGGGATCAACACCGGCGTTTGGGATGTATGCGGTCAAGCCCACGTGAGGGGGGGCGTGGTGGTGGTGTAGATTTCTAAGACCGAATTTTCCCCAGGGTTTGTGTTTTGACCTGCGGAGAAGTTGGCAACATAGATGTTGCCATCGGCCGGGTTCAAGGCGAGGCCCAAAGGGTTGTAAAAAAGGCTGCTCGTGACACTCGCCCCGAGCACGAAACCGGATTTAAGGAACTCGTAGGCTCCAGGACGGTTGGTTCCGACAGCGCCGAAGTCGGATACCCAGAGATTGCCGTGGCTATCGAAAGCCATGCCTGCGAGCCCACTAGCGCCGACGGGCTTGAGGATGAAGTTGTACATAATGGAGCCGATGGTGAGATTTTTGCCGAGCTTTGTTACGCCTTGCAAGGGTTGCTTGAAGTCCGTCGTATATACATTGCCACTCGTGTCAACAGCGACATCATGCGCACCCCACTGCAGCGACCTAAAAATCGGTGGTGGGGCGGAACTCGTTGCAGTGCTAAACGCGTAGATGAACCCGTGGGTGGCGTCAATGTAATCGGCCGCGTAGAGCGTTTTGCCGTCCGGGCTGAGGGCCAGCCCGGTAAACGAGGCACCCGCGACGGTGGCGAAAGGAAATCCGTTGAACGATCCGGCTCCCGACGGCAAGGTCATGTTGTAGATATAGATCGAGTCTGAGTTGGCAGCGACGAAGATCTGATAGGCGGCGCCGTCGGCGAGACAGGCATTCCCTTCGAACCCATTGCCGCCGAAAGGAAAAGTCCCGGACGTGGCGGTGGGACTGGGGGTGGCGTTGAAAAAACTGAGCAAGCTGGTGCCATAATCGCTCACGACTAACGTGGCCTGGGCCTGGAGCGGATGATCCAGTGAGAAGAGAGAAGCGATGAGCAGCGCCGCCGATGCAGCAAGCCGCGAAAACCGACGCCTCGCCGTGATCTGAGGCATAGACTTGTCCTCCTGACGGATTTCCGGCTTCAGCTACCCGGATCAGCGATCAGACCGGAATTCCCGTTTTGCTATTCCGGGCAGGACTGAGTGTACACCCAACCGCCTCCGTTGGAGCGCTTTATTTAAACTTTTTTTTCCAGATGGACTCCGTTGGTCCAGGACGAGGGGCCGAGTGCGCCTTCCTGGCCCGGAATGACCCAGAAGTGCCTCATTCCAAAAGATTTCTAACACACCTCTCCGTCCCCTCCCGGCTTTGACTAGTTGGCTGGGCCGCCGTCGCGCCCGCTCTAGCCGGCAAGGGCAGCGCGACGCCGTGCCACGTGTGCTGACCGCTCAGCACGCCACGGGGCGCAATCAACCCGGGACGGTAGCGCCTATTCCTATTCCAGGAATCCCCTTTCCAGGCCTCTCCACGGGTTGAACCATCCCATGCGGCAGGCCGCACCCTGTGGGTCACGGCTCGTAAAGCAGGCGCGGCGCGGCAGGAGCGCTGGCCCCGCCTAAAGTTCGAGGCGCGCCATGACGACGGTGTCGCCCAGTTCGCGCTGCATCTTGAATCCCAGCTTCTCCGCGATCTTCTGCATCGCATTGTTCTCGGCCAGAATGTCGGCCACGATCGCCTTCACGCCCTCGCGTTTACCGATGTCGATGAGGCGCCGCAGCAACTCGGTGCCGAGACCCTGCTTCTGATCCTCGTCGCTGATCACGATGGCGAATTCGGCCTCATCGCCGCCGATCCCCTGGAGACGTCCAACGCCAATGATTTCGGCCTCTCCGGTCCTCGGGTGGGCGCGCTGGGCGACGAGGGCGATCTGCCGGGCATAATCGATGAAGCAGATTCGCGTGAGGCGCTCGTGCGCGGTGCGCTGGCTCAGATTCAACATCTGCAGGTAGCGCTGATACACCGTGCGTTCCGACAGCGTCTCATGGAATTTCACCATCATCGGCTCGTCCTCGGGGCGGATCGGCCGGATGTCAATCTGCTCGCCGCCGCGCAGACTCCACGGCAACTCGTACT
>OCTA010003986.1_pt1 | contig 13000 bp, 8 predicted proteins | sample 1538991 | NCBI WGS metagenome assembly OCTA01 (sample SAMEA3539302, study PRJEB22396) | soil metagenome | biome: tundra; feature: field; material: soil | place: USA | collected 2010-05 | depth 0.15 m
CAGCCCTGAGCGATAGCGAAGGGTGAGCCGAGCGGGCGCCCTCGGGGCGGCGAGGCGAACAACACAGGCCCGGCGGGCTGCAGTTCGGGCAAACTGACCCACTAGCGACCTTTCCAACGCCTATTTCCCGATGCAGAAGGCCGCGAACAACCGGTCCAGCACGCGCTCATTGTCTATCTTTCCCGAGATCTCGCCCAAGGCATCGAGCGCGCCCCGAAGGTCGCTTGCGAGAAGCTCGGCGGGCGCAACCGCCGCAAGCTTCGCCAGGGACTGCCCCAGGCAGTCGTCCGCGGTGGCGAGCGCGTGGGCATGACGGGCGTTGATCGCAACCGCATCTTCGCCAATGTCCGGCTGCAGCGAATCAGCCCTGCGGACGATTTCGGCCTTGAGCGCCTCGATGCCGGCGCCCATGAGGGCGGACACCGAAATCGCGTCCGGCGGGGGAGGGGGCGATGCGGCGGCCCCGGCGGGCAGAAGATCGGTCTTGTTCCAGGCAAGAATCGTCCGCCCGGCCGCGAGGCGGCCGGCAAGCTGCGGGTCGGGCGGCGGGACGGGGCGGGTCGAGTCCAGGACAAGGATAATTATATCCGATTCATCAATACACTCGCGCGTCTTTTCGATGCCCAGCCGCTCGACGGGCCCGGGCGCGGGGTTCAGTCCAGCCGTATCTATAAGTAGGATACCGTGTGGACCGGCGACCGCGCGCTCTTCGATGTAGTCGCGGGTCGTTCCAGGCTCGGGGCTGACGATGGCGCGCTCCCTTCCCAGCAGCCGGTTGAGAAGCGAGCTCTTGCCGGCGTTGGCTTCGCCGACGATGACAGTCCGGATTCCGTCCCGCAACAGGTCGCCGTAATGGCGCGTGGCGAGAAGCTGGCGGGCTCCGGCGCGCACGGTTTCGATCGAAAGCTGCAGCGACTTGCGGTCTTCGCCCGGAAGATCCTCCTCTGGAAAATCGATGTGGGCCTCCACGGTCGCCAGGGCCGAGACAAGGCTGTCCACGAGCGGGGCGAGATGCCGGCCGAGCGAGCCGCGGAGCTGCCTTTGCGCGGTCGCGAGCGCACGCTCGCTGCGGGCCGATATGAGGTCCATCACTGCCTCGGCCTGGCTGAGATCCAGTTTGCCGTTCAGGAACGCCCGCCGCGTGAATTCGCCGGGCTCGGCCGGGCGGCAGCCCCGGGCGAACAGGTCCTCGAGGATTCGCTGGGCGATGAAGGGGTTGCCATGGCAGGAGATCTCAAGGACGGGCTCGCCGGTCGCGGAGCGGGGCGCGGGAAAGAATGTGAAGACGGCGTCGTCCACAAGCGCCCCGGACCGGTCGCGATAATCGCCGTGACGCGCCGTCCGGGGCGGGGGAGGGGAGCCGGCGAATTCCAGCGCGAGTCTTTCTGTATCTAACCCCGTGATACGTACGACCGCCAGCGCCGCCGTGCCGGCGGGCGTGGCGAGGGCCGCGATGGTGTCGGACAAACGCGCCATGCAAGAGAGCCAACCGGCCGGGCGGCCGAAGGCCAGACGAATTCCCGTCGCCGCGGTCCCGGGGGCGTCCGCGGAAACCGTCAGGCGGCCGCGCCGCCGCCGGTGACTGCGGCGCCGCCCGTCACGGCCACCTTTTCCAGGATTGCCTTGGTGAGCTTGGCGGCGAGTTCTGGGTTTTCCTTGAGGGCCTGCTTTGCGGCGTCGCGGCCCTGGCCGACGAGTTCACCCTGGTAGGCGATCCAGGCGCCCTTCTTCTCGAGGATCTTGTGCTCGATGCCGAGGTCGAGGATCGAGGCGGTGCGCGAAATGCCCTCGTCGTACATGATGTCGAACTCGCACTCGGTGAAGGGCGGAGCGACCTTGTTCTTGACCACCTTGATCTTTGTGCGGTTGCCGATGACCCTGCCCTCGGGCGTCTTGATCTGGTCCTTGCGGCGGATGTCGACGCGCATCGAGGCGAAGAATTTCAGCGCGCGGCCGCCCGAGGTCGTCTCGGGGTTTCCAAACATGACGCCTATCTTTTCACGAATCTGGTTCGTGAATATGCAGATGCATTTCGTCTTGCTGACGACGGCGGTGAGCCTGCGCATGGCCTGGCTCATGAGGCGCGCCTGGGAGCCGACGGTCGCATCCCCCATCTGTCCGTCGAGCTCGGCCTTGGTGACCAGCGCCGCGACGGAGTCCAGCACGATGACATCGATCGCGTCGGAACGGATTAGCGTCTCCATGATGTTGAGGGCGTCCTCGCCGCTGTCCGGCTGGGAGACGAGCAGGTCGTCGAGGTTGACGCCCACGATCCGGGCGTATTTCGGGTCGAGGGCGTGCTCGACGTCGATGAAGGCGGCTAGGCCGCCATTCCTCTGGGCCTCCGCGATGACGCTCAGGCAGAAGGTCGTCTTTCCCGAGGATTCCGGCCCGAACACCTCGATGATCCGCCCGCGGGGAAGCCCGCCGACGCCCATGGCGAGATCGATCGCAAGCGAACCGGTCGACAGGGTCTCCACCTTCATCTTGTGCGCGTCTCCGAGGCGCATGATGGACCCCTCGCCGAACTGCTTGGTGATGGCGCTCAGCGCGAGATCAACGTTCTTGCGCACGGCCGGGTCGGCGGGTGCGGCCTTGGACTTTTCGGCGGATTCGGTGCGGGCGGCGGGTGCGGCTTTGGACATGGGGAAAGAATGGGATTTAGTCGGAAATCGATCCGGGGCAATTCAAAGCCGGAGCGAACGGACAGGAAGCGGAGGACAATCTCAAGTAACGGGTCACGGGCGATAGTAGCAAGCGGCGAAGCATCATGGGCGGCTGGCCCCCGCCGTCAGGAGCCCCCTCCCGGGGCGGACCCCCCGCTTCTGAACGCCATGGCGAAATAGACCGCCAGCAGCATGAAGCCGAAACTGACCGCGTAGTTCCAGGTCAGCTTCTCCTTGAGGACAACCCAGGCAAAGACAACGAACACGACAAGCGTGATAACCTCCTGGATCACCTTGAGTTGGTAGCCGTCGAACTGGCCCGAATTGAATCCGATCCGGTTGGCCGGCACCTGGAGGCAGTATTCGAAGAAGGCAACGAACCACGCCAGAAGGATGACGATGAACAGGGGTTTCCCATCCAGCCACTTGAACTTGAGGTGCCCGTACCAGGCGCAGGTCATAAAGAGGTTGGAGCCGATGAGAAGGAGAATTGTTTTCATAAAAAGAAGGCCGGGGGGGCCGAAGCCCAACGGGCCGGTGGCGCGGACAGGCTCAGAGCCTGTAATACCCCCTGAACCAGTCGATGAACCGCACGAGCCCTTCCTCCAGCGGCACGCACGGCTTGTAATGGATGGCCGCCTGGACTCGCGTGAGGTCGGCGCACGTTTCGATCATGTCGCCGGGCTGCGGGGGCAGAAGCTCGAGCTTCGCCGTCCGGCCGAGCAGGTTCTCGAGCATTCTGACGAACAAAAGGGTTTCGACCGGCCGATGATGTCCGAGGTTGAAGATCCGGGCCTGTAGGGCGGAGCGCAAACCGGCCTGCAGGTCTCCGCCGGCCTCCGCCGGAGCGGCGCCCCCGGGTGCCTCCCAGGAATGGGCGGAAACGAATGGATACAGCAGCGCCCGGGCGACGCCGTCCACGATGTCGTCTATGTAAGTGAAGTCGCGCAGGTTCCTGCCCTCGTTAAAGAGCTTTACGGGCTGGCCCTCGCAGATTGCGCGCGCAAAGAGGGTGGGCGCCATGTCCGGCCGGCCCCACGGCCCATAGACCGTGAAGAAACGCAGGCCTGTGATCCTGAGCCCGTGGGTTCCAGCGTAGCTTTGGGCCATGAGCTCGTTGCTGCGCTTGGTGGCGCCGTAAAACGAGGTCGGAAGGCTCGTATCATCCTCCTCGCGAAAAGGGGGCTTGGCGCCGGCGCCGTAAACGCTGCTGCTCGATGCGTAAACAAGGTGTTTCGGCGGGGCGCGGCGGCAACCCTCGAGCACGTTGGCAAAGCCTACGAGGTTGCTCTGCACGTAGGCGGCGGGGTTTTCGACGCTGTGCCGCACGCCGGGCTGGGCGCCCAGATGCGCGACGTAGTCCGGCTTGAAGTGCTCCATGAGCGCTACAAACCGGTCCGCGTCGGCAAAATCCGACTGAAGGAAGCGAAATCCGTCGAACTCCTCCAGGTCGGCCAGGCGCGCCCGCTTCAGCCCGACGTCGTAGTAGGCGCTCAGGTTGTCAATCCCGAGCACCTCGCACTGTCCGGTTTCGGCGAGGCGGCGCGCGACCTGGTGGCCGATGAACCCGGCTGCGCCGGTGACGAGGACTTTCATCCCGGCCGTGATAGTGGAAGCCGCAACACACCGCTAGAAAAAAGGCGGATCCGCCGAATTCACGCGATTAAAACAAAGGCGCGGTTCCGGCATGTTTTTTGCTAAAAAACCTGAAGAGTGTTCTTGCGCCGCGTGCAATCGGCCGTATAGCTTGCACCGATTCTGTATTCGGATACACTCACTGCATGACGATCAAGGCATATCTCAAGCCCTCCTGCGGCTGGTCCAATGGAGTCCGCGCCATCATGCGCAAGCACGGGCTTGAGTTCGAGGACATCGACATCCTCAACAACCGCGAGAACTACGCGGAGATGGTGCAAAAGTCCGGCCAGCCGCTATCGCCGTGCGTCGAGATCGATGGCGTGATGCTCGCCGACATCTCGGGCGAGGAAGTGGAGAATTATCTTCTGAGCAACGATCTCGTCCAGCCAACCGGCGCAACCGCCGCGGCTCCCACAAACTCGGGCTGCTCCGATAAGGAGTATGCCAAAATGGCCACGAAAACCGTCCGCTTCTTCTGAATGGAACGGCCCTTCTGAGCTCAACAGAAACTTTTTAGGGCCGGCTGCCACCAAAACGCCGGCCTTTTTTGCGCACCCATGCCGATGCACACCAGCACCAAAGACACGAAGAAGCCCCGATTCCGGGGACCAGGCCCTCCTCCGAAGCAGGGTCTCTATGATCCGTGGTTCGAGCACGACGCCTGCGGCGTCGGTTTTGTCGTCGACATCAAGGGCCGCAAATCGAACCAGATTCTGAAGGACGCGCTCCAGGTCCTGAAGAACCTGGACCATCGGGGCGCGTGCGGCTGCGAAGCCAACACGGGGGACGGGGCGGGCGTCCTGATCCAAATCCCGCATGGATACTTCAGGGAGGTGTGCGCCAAGGCACGCATAGCGCTGCCGGGTCCCGGCGAATACGGGACAGGACTCATATTCCTCCCGCGCGACCGGATCAAACGCCGGCGGTTGGAGGAGCGCTTTGAGCAGCTTGTGCAGTCCGAGGGCCAGACCTTCCTGGGCTGGAGGACTGTGCCGACCAGCAACGCGATGCTCGGCGAGACGGCGCGTTCCTGCGAGCCCATGATCCGGCAGGTCTTCGTCGGCCGGAATCCGGCGATTACCGACCCGGCGGCGTTTGAGCGCAAGCTATACGTCATCCGCAAGCGGGCCTACAACGAGATCCGCACGTCGACTATAGACGGCGCGGAGTATTGGTACACGGCCAGCCTGTCCCACAAGACTTTTGTGTACAAGGGCATGTTGCTCACCGAGCAGCTCGACCAGTATTTTGCCGACCTGCGCGAGCCGTCGGTCGAGACGGCGCTCGCCCTGATCCATTCGCGCTTCAGCACGAACACCTTCCCGAGCTGGGAGCGCGCCCATCCGTACCGGTACCTCGCACACAACGGCGAAATCAACACGCTGCGCGGAAACATAAACTGGATGCACGCGCGCGAGGCTCTTTTCGAGACGCCCCTCTTCGGCGACGACATCAAGAAGATCCTTCCGGTCGTCAATCCGAACAGCAGCGACTCCGGCATGTTCGACAACACCCTCGAACTCCTGGTCCTGACCGGCCGGCCGATCGCGCACGCGATGATGATGATGATCCCGGAACCGTGGTCCAACAACGAGTCGATGGACGACGACCGGCGGGCCTTCTACCAGTATCATTCGTGCCTGATGGAGCCTTGGGACGGGCCCGCGTCGATCGCCTTCACCGACGGAAAGCAGATCGGAGCGATCCTCGACCGCAACGGCCTGCGCCCGTCCCGCTATTATGTCACCAAGGACGGCCGGGTGATCATGGCTTCCGAGGCCGGCGTGCTCGCGGTGCCTCCGGAAGATGTTCTCCAGAAGGGCCGGCTTCAGCCGGGCCGCATGTTTCTTGTGGACACCGAGCAGGGGCGAATCGTCGACGACGAGGAGATCAAGCGGAAGTTCTCGACAGAGCGTCCCTACCGGCAGTGGCTGGACGAGCATCTGGTTCACCTGAGCGACATTGCCGAGGTCCCGGAAGTGCCCGCACCGGACCACAAGACGCTCCTGGAGCGCCAGATCGCGTTCGGCTACACAAACGAGGATGAACAGATCATTCTGACACCGATGGCCCGCGACGGCGTTGAAGCCGTCGGGTCCATGGGCAACGACGCGGCTCTCGCGGTCCTTTCGAACAAGCCGCGCCTTCTTTACGATTACTTCAAGCAGCTTTTCGCCCAGGTCACCAATCCGCCGATCGACTGCATCCGGGAGGAGATTGTCATAGGCGCGGAGACCCGCCTCGGGTCCGAGGGCAATCTGCTGGATCCGCAGCCGTCGGCCTGCCGGCGGGTTGAACTGAAGTGGCCCATCCTGACGAACGAGGAGTTTGCCAAAATCCGCCGGCAAATTCTGCCCGGCCTCAAGGTGGGGGTCCTGAACGAGGAGTTTGCCAAAATCCGCCGGCAAAATCTGCCCGGCCTCAAGGTGGGGGTCCTGTCCATCCTGTTCCGCGTGACACGCGGCGAACGGGGCCTGGCGAAATCAGTCGAGGAACTGTCGGCGATGGCCCGCCGCATGATAGAGGAGGACGAGGTCAACGTCATCATCCTCTCCGACCGGGGCGTGAACCGCGATTTTGCGCCGGTCCCGGCGCTTCTGGCGATCGCCGGGCTTCACCACTACCTGATTCGCGAGGGCCTGCGTACCCGCGTGAGCCTGATCCTCGAAACCGGCGAGGCCCGGGAGGTTCACCATTTTGCGCTCCTCATCGGCTACGGATGCAGCGCCATCAACCCGTATGTCGCGTTTGAGATGATCGACGACATGATCCGGGAGGGCCTCCTGACGGGGATCGACCACAAGGCCGCGTGCAAGAACTACGTCAAGGCGTCGGCAAAGGGCGTCATCAAGGTCATGTCCAAGATGGGCATCTCCGCGATCCAAAGCTACCGCGGAGCCCAGGTCTTCGAGGCCCTGGGTCTGCGGCAGGATGTGATAGACCATTATTTCACGGGCACTTCCTCGCGCGTCGGCGGCATAGGCCTGGACGTGATAGCCCAGGAGGTTCTGGCCCGCCACCATGCCGCATTCCCGGCGCGGCCCGTCAACGGCCACGTGCTCCCCTCGGGCGGACAATATCGGTGGAGAAATGACGGCGAAGCCCACACCTTCACCCCCGAATCGATCCATAGGCTCCAAAAGGCCGTCCGCACGGGAAGCACCGGGGCGTACAGGGAGTACGCCCGGCTCATCAACGACCAGGCCAGGAATCTGTGCACGCTGAGGAGCCTGCTCGATTTCAAGGCTGCGACCGCGATTCCCCTCGCGGAGGTCGAGCCGGCCGAAGCGATCATGAAGCGCTTCAAGACGGGCGCCATGTCGTACGGCTCCATCTCGAAGGAGGCGCACGAGACGCTGGCGATCGCGATGAACCGCATCGGCGGCAAGAGCAATACGGGCGAGGGAGGCGAGGATCCCGAACGCTACAAGCCGCTGCCCAACGGGGACTCGGCAAATTCAGCCATAAAGCAGGTGGCCTCGGGCCGCTTTGGCGTCACGAGCGAGTACCTGGTCAACGCCCGCGAGCTCCAGATCAAGATGGCCCAGGGCGCCAAGCCCGGGGAGGGGGGGCAGCTCCCGGGATCCAAGGTCTATCCCTGGATCGCCAAGACAAGGCTGACAACGGCCGGCGTGGGGCTCATTTCCCCTCCGCCGCACCACGACATCTATTCGATCGAGGACCTGGCGGAGCTGATCCATGACCTCAAGAACGCCAACCGGGACGCGCGCATCAGCGTCAAGCTCGTCGCGGAGGTGGGCGTGGGCACAATCGCAGCCGGAGTCGCCAAGGCGCACGCCGATGTTGTCCTGATCAGCGGCCACGACGGGGGCACGGGCGCCTCGCCGCAGACATCGATAGCCCACGCGGGCCTGCCGTGGGAACTCGGGCTTGCCGAGACGCACCAGACCCTCGTCCTCAACAATCTTCGCAGCCGCATTGCCGTCGAAACCGACGGACAGCTCAAGACCGGCCGCGATGTCGCCATCGCGGCCCTGCTCGGCGCCGAGGAGTTCGGCTTTGCCACGGCTCCTCTTGTCGCAAGCGGCTGCATCATGATGCGCGTATGCCACCTGAACACCTGCCCGGCCGGCGTTGCCACGCAGGATCCGCGCCTGCGCGCGAAGTTTACGGGCAAGCCCGAGCATGTGATCAATTTCATGCGCTTCATCGCCGAGGATCTGCGCGAGATCATGGCCTCCATCGGAATCCGGACGGTCGATGAGATGATCGGCCGCGCCGACAGGCTCGAACCGAGGAAGGCCGTGGACCATTGGAAGGCGAAAGGCCTGGATTTCAGCAACATTCTCTATCGGCCGGACGTCGACGACGAGGTCGGCCGGTACTGCCAGATTTCCCAGGATCACGGGCTCGAGGAGTCCCTCGACCTGACGACCCTTCTCGAGACCTGCCGGCCCGCCATCGAACGCGGCGAGAAGATAAACGTGACGATGCCCATCCGAAACGTCCACCGTGTCGTCGGCACGATCACCGGTTCGGAGCTCACGAAGAAATGGGGAGCCACCGGCCTGCCGGAGGACACGATCCGCGTGCATTTCCAGGGTTCGGCCGGACAGAGTTTCGGGGCATTCATGCCGCGTGGGATGACGTTCGTTCTCGAAGGAGACGCAAACGACTACATCGGGAAGGGCCTTTCGGGCGGGAAGATCATCGTCTATCCGCCGGAGGGATCCACGTTCGTGCCCGAGGAAAACATCATCGTCGGAAACGTGGCCTTCTACGGGGCGACCAGCGGCGAGGCCTACGTCCGCGGCATGGCAGGCGAGCGGTTCTGCGTGCGCAACAGCGGAATCAGCGCCGTCGTCGAATCCGTGGGTGACCACGGCTGCGAATACATGACGGGCGGGCGGGTCGTCGTTCTCGGGCCGGCGGGCCGCAATTTTGGCGCCGGCATGTCCGGCGGCGTCGCGTATGTTCTCGACGAGCGCGGGGATTTCGCCGCCCGCGTCAATCTCCAGATGGTGGGCGTCGAGAAGCTCGACGATCCCGCCGAAATCGCGGAAGTGCGCTCGCTTGTCGAGCGGCATTTCGCCCACACAAAAAGCGCGCGCGCCGGGAAGGTGCTCGGCGACTGGGCGCGGATGGTTCCGCTCTTTGTAAAGATCATGCCGAAGGACTACAAGCGGGTGCTAAACTGCGTGCGGCGCGTCCAGGAGCAGGGGCTCACCGGCGACGAGGCGGTGATGGCCGCGTTCGAGGAGAACGCCCGCGATCTATCCAGGGTCGGCGGACTCTGACGCCGCGTCGCAATTCGGCCTCCAACTCACACGATGGGCAAACCAACTGGATTCATTGACTATCTGCGGGAGCTTCCCGTGGACCGGACCGCGCTCGAGCGGATCCGCGACTGGAAGGAGTTCCACCACCACATGGAGGAGGACAAGCTCCGCAAGCAGGGCGCGCGCTGCATGGATTGCGGCGTGCCGTTCTGCCACACCGGCAGGCTCATGAGCGGGATGGCTTCGGGCTGTCCGATCAACAACCTGATTCCGGAATGGAACGACCTGGTCTATCGGGGCCTCTGGCACGAGGCGCTCAACCGGCTGCATCGGACGAATAATTTTCCGGAGTTTACGGGCCGCGTCTGTCCCGCCCCCTGCGAGGGGTCGTGCGTTCTGGGAATCACGAGCCCGCCCGTGACCATAAAGAACATCGAATGCACGATCATCGATCGCGGGTGGGAGGAAGGCTGGGTCGTGCCGGAGGCGCCGGAGTCGCGCACGGGGAAGAAGATCGCCGTCATCGGTTCAGGTCCGGCCGGGCTGTCCGCCGCGGCGCAGCTCAACCGTGTCGGCCACACGGTCACCGTCTTCGAGCGGGCCGACCGCCCGGGAGGCCTGCTCATGTACGGAATTCCAAACATGAAGCTGGACAAGCAGGAGGTGGTCATGCGCCGCATCCGGCTCATGCAGGAAGAGGGGATCAAGTTCATCTGCAACGCCGACGTCGGCGACAACGTCGAGCCCCAGATATTCCTGAAGGAATTCAACGCAACGGTGCTCTGCACGGGCGCCACCCAGCCGCGCGATCTTCCGGTTGAGGGGCGCGGGCTCAATGGCGTCCATTTTGCGATGGAGTACCTGACTGCGAACACGAAGGCCGTCCTCGCCGGGGTCCCCGACGGGGTTCCGATGCACGCGCGCGGCAAGGACGTCGTCGTGATCGGCGGCGGCGACACCGGCACCGACTGCGTCGGCACCGCCATGCGGCAGGGCTGCCGAAGCCTGACACAAATCGAAATACTGCCGAAGCCGCCGATGGACCGCGCGGCCGACAATCCGTGGCCCGAGTGGCCCAAGGTGTACAAGCTGGACTACGGGCAGGAGGAGGCGGCCGCCCGCTTTGGGGCCGATCCGCGGATCTACCTGACGACCGTGAAGAAGTTTGTCGGAGATGATGCCGGCCGCGTGAAGGAGCTGGTGACCGTTCGCATCCGATGGGACCGGAACGAGAAGGGCCAGTTCACGCCCGTCGAGGAACCGGGCAGCGAGGCAACGAGGCCCGCACAGCTGGTCCTTCTCGCCATGGGTTTTCTCGGACCGGAGCAGGCCTTGCTGAACGAATTGAGCGTTGCCGTCGATGCCCGCTCGAACATCAAGGCCGAATTCGAGGGATACGCGACCAACCTTGCCGGAGTTTTTGCCGCCGGCGACTGCCGCCGCGGGCAGAGCCTCGTGGTCTGGGCGATCAACGAGGGGCGGGGAGCCGCCCGCGAATGCGATCGCTACCTGATGGGTTCCACCGACTTGCCGTAAAGCTCCGTTTTTCTATGGTGGATCGGACAAGCCGCGGCTCATCCTCCCGGGCAAAGCATCGCACGGCCGCCGCATGACAACCGATCCATCACCTTCTGCAGGGTCGCCCGCCGCCGTGGAGGTGTGCGGGCTCGTGAAGACGTATGGAGCCGTCGAGGCGCTGCGGGGAATTGACCTCACGGTGCAGCGGGGCGAGATGTTCGCGCTGCTGGGGCCGAACGGGGCCGGGAAGACGACCCTCTTTTCCATACTGGCAACCCTCAGGACGCCGACGGCGGGCACGGCGAGGGTGCTCGGAAACGACGTCATCGCGGATCGGAACGCGGTGAGGCGGACAATGGGCATTGTCTTCCAGGAACCCGCGATCGAGCGGAGGCTTTCCGGACGCGACAATCTCCTCCTCATGGGGCTTTTTTACGGCCTGCCGATTTCCGTCGCCCGCCGCCGCGCCGCGGAGCTTCTCGAAAGCCTGGGGCTTGCGGAAGCCAGCGACCGTCCGGCGGAAAAGCTTTCCGGCGGACAGAGGCGCAAGCTGGAGCTTGCCCGCGCCCTCGTGACGGATCCGGCCATCCTCTTTCTCGACGAGGCCACCCTGGGCCTCGACGTCGATGCGCGGCGGATGTTCTGGAGCCACGTGCGCTCTCTGGCCGACTCGGGCCGGACGGTTTTCTTCACGACGCACTACATGGAGGAGGCCGAGGTGGCGGGCCGCATCGCGCTGATCGACGCAGGTCGGATTGTTGCATTGGATACACCAAGGGCGCTCAAGGCGCGCCTCGGGGGAGGGGTCGTGCGGCTGCAGACGGCCGATGACGCGGAGGCGCGGCGGTGGCTCGAGCGGCGGGGATTCGCCTGCGAAGGGCAGGGCAAGGAGATCATGCTCAGCCATGCGGACCCGGCGGCGATCATCCCGGAACTGCTTCGCAATCTTCCGGTCAGGGTCGAGCGCGTGGAGGTCACGCGCCGAGCCTGGAGGATGTGTTTCTCGGCCTCCTCGGTCGCGGATTGGCTGGACCGGTCGCGGATTGGCTGGAAACGAGGCCCTGCCGAACGAGCGCCCGGGCCCGCCGGGAGCGGAATCACCATGATCCGGGGCATTTGCGCCATTGTCATTTTGGATCTCAAGCGGGCGTGGCTCGACCGCGCCCGCCTGGTGGCGGGGCTTGCGCAGCCCCTGCTGTACCTTTTTGTCCTGGGAGCCGGCATCGGCGGAAGCTCGCAATTGGGCGGGGGCGAATACCGAAGGTACATTTTTCCCGGGGTATTGGGGCTTTCGCTTCTTTTTTCGGCGACGTTTGCAGCCATCGTCATCGTCTTCGACCGGCAGATCGGGTTTTTCAAGGCGGTCCTGGTGGCGCCCATTCCGCGCTCGGCAATCGCGCTCGGCAAGATCGCATCGGGAGCCATTCAGGCCTTCGTCCAAGGACTGGTGATCCTGCCATTCGCCCCCCTTGCCGGGGTGCCCTTGAGCCCCCTGTCGGTTCTCACGCTCGTCGGGGCCATGCTGCTGTCTGCCTTCGTCTTTTCGGCGATGGGGGTCGCCGTGGCGGCGCGATTCACGTCGACGACGGTGTTTCCCGTGGTCAGCAATGCCGTCCTGCTCCCGATGTTCTTTCTTTCAGGGGCCCTTTATCCCCTGCGGAATGCGCCGCGTTGGATCCAGGTGGCGACTCACTTCGATCCGGTGGCCTACGCCGTCGACCTGATGAGGGGGGCGGTGCTCGGCCGCTACTTCTTCCAACCGCAGTTTTCGGTTGCCGTCCTGGTTCTCCTGATCGGCGTGCTCGCCTGGGCCGCCGTGCGCGTCTTCAAACGGGGGGAGGACGATTCAAGCCTGGGCGCCTCGCAATTCAGGTGGAGGCGGTAATGGCGGAAACGGGGGCCGGCGCGCCGGACTCCGACCTCCCCCGCCCGCTAACC
>OCTA010003987.1_pt1 | contig 13000 bp, 11 predicted proteins | sample 1538991 | NCBI WGS metagenome assembly OCTA01 (sample SAMEA3539302, study PRJEB22396) | soil metagenome | biome: tundra; feature: field; material: soil | place: USA | collected 2010-05 | depth 0.15 m
TTGTAATCGTGCGAATCGCTACTGGTTGCGGGGCAGGAGGCGCATGCGGCCGGTGGTGGGGAGGAAGAGGGTGGGCTATGCGGGCTAACAAAAAGGAACGGTCTTTCATAGCTATTTGCTGGCGCGGTAGCGGCGGATGAGGCTGGTGGTTGAGGAGTCGTGCGTCATTGCAGGCTCGCTGGTGCTTTCCAGTTCGCCGAGGATCTTGGTCGCCAGCACCTTGCCCAGCTCGACGCCCCACTGGTCGAACGAGTCGATGTTCCAGATGGCTCCCTGGGTAAACACCGAGTGTTCATACAGCGCCACCAGCTGTCCCAGCACCCTGGGCGTCAGCACCTCGGCCAGGATGGTGTTCGACGGACGGTTGCCCTCGAAGACGCGATGCGGCACCAGCCAGTCCGGCGTGCCCTCGGCCTTTACCTGCTCGGCTGTCTTGCCGAACGCGAGCGCTTCGGCCTGGGCAAAGACGTTTGCCATCAGCATGTCGTGGTGCCGTCCGAGCGGGTTCAGCGCCTTCGAAAAGCCAATAAAATCACAGGGAATCAGCCGCGTCCCCTGATGGATGAGCTGATAGAAGGAGTGCTGTCCGTTGGTACCGGGCTCGCCCCAGTAGACTGGGCCAGTTTCGTAGTTTACGTGTGTTCCATCCAGCGTCACATGCTTGCCGTTGGACTCCATGGTCAACTGCTGCAGGTACGCGGGAAACCGCTTCAGGTACTGCTCATACGGCAGGATTGCGATGGTCTGCGCGTCGAAGAAGTCGGTGTACCAAAGGGTCAGGAGGCCCAACAGAACGGGCAGATTTTGCTCAAACGGCGCGGTGCGAAAGTGGACATCCATCTCGTGGAAACCGGCCAGCATCGCGCGAAAGTTCTCCGGCCCGATTGCAATCATGGTCGACAGCCCGATCGCCGAGTCCATGGAATAGCGCCCGCCAACCCAATCCCAGAAGCCGAACATGTTGTCCGTGTCGATGCCAAACTTCGCGACCTCCCTGGCGTTGGTCGAGATGGCCACAAAGTGCTTCGCCACTGCCTTTTCATCGCCGCCCAGTGCGGCGAGCGACCACTCCCGTGCGGTGTGCGCGTTGGTCATTGTTTCCAGCGTCGTAAAGGTTTTTGACGCCACCAAAAACAATGTCTCGTCGGCATTCAGGTCCTGCACCGCCTCGGCAAAATCCGTCCCATCGACGTTCGAGACGAACCGGAACGTGAGGTCGCGCTGGCTCGAGTGTTTCAGCGCCTCGTAGGCCATCACCGGACCGAGGTCCGAGCCGCCGATGCCGATGTTGATGACGTTTCGGATGCGCTTGCCGGTGTGGCCCTTCCAGGAGCCAGAGCGTACGCGCTCGGAAAACGCCGCCATCTTATCGAGCACGGCGTGGACACCTGGCACCACGTCTTCGCCGTCGACCAGGATCTTTTCGTCCTTCGGCGCGCGCAGCGCAACGTGCAGCACCGCACGGTCTTCCGTGATGTTGATCTTGTCGCCGCGGAACATCGCTTCAATCTTCGCGCGCAGGCCGGACTCCTCGGCGAGTGCGATCAGAAGCTTCAGCGTCTCATCGGTCAGGCGGTTCTTCGAGTAATCGAGGAAGATCCCATTCGCCTCCGCCGTGAAGCGCTGACCGCGACCGGGGTCGGCAGCAAACAACTCGCGCAGATGCCTCCCCTTCATCGCTTCAGAATGCGTTTGCAGCGCCTTCCAGGCTGGGCGTTGGTTGAGCGGCAGGCGGCGAGAGTTTTCAGGATTCATAGGCGTCAATTTTCTCATAGCAAAAGGCCTGATCCGCGAAAGTGCCCTGCAAACTGAAGACCGCCGCGCCGGGCAGATATTGCGGTCTTGCGGTGGGCCCGTTGTGCGTTTATCGTATATATAGTCCGTCTATCGCGCACCGGAGTTGCAACCAGGTGCGTGGGGCCCTGAAATAGGATGCAGGGCTGGGCCACAAATCGAGGCTCCCTTTGTCAATGACTCTCGCAAGCCGCCGCCCTGCCGCCCGGACCGCTCCGGCCGGCGCGCCTCCCACAGCAATATCCTTAGCGCCGAAGCACCTCTCCCGCGTGGAGATAGAAACAGGTCCGAACGCACCTGCGAACTCTACACCTTCGTCCTCATTGGACGAGTACGCGGGCGATCCCAACTTCATGACCTCACTCGCCCGCGGGTTGCTGGTCATCCAGTCCTTCACCCCACAGACGCCGCAGATGACCATCTCGCAGTTGTCGGTGAAGACCGGGCTCTCCCGCGCCGCCGTGCGCCGCTGTCTCTACACGCTCAGCAAACTTGGCTTCGCGGGCATCGAGGAAGGCTCCCGCTACGCGCTGCGCCCGCGCATGCTCACGCTCTCGAACACCTACTCCGCGTCCAACTCGCTGTCCACCGCGGCGCAGCCCATCCTCGAACGCATGTCCGCGAACCTGCACGAGAGCTTTTCGGTGGCAACCCTCGACGGCGACGAAATTGTCTATATTGCGCGCTCGAACGTGTCGCGGGTGATGTCGGACGATCTGCACATTGGCAGCCGCCTGCCCGCCTATTGCACCAGCATGGGGCGCGTGCTTCTGACCTACCTGGCTGCCGAACAGATTGAGCAGTATCTTGCCCGCGTCGTGCTGACCCCGCATACCGCGCGCACGGTAAGCAGCGTCGAGAAACTCCGCCTCGCCCTGCGCAACGTCCGCCGCCACGGCTACGCCCTGGTCGATCAGGAGTACGAGATCGGTCTCCGCTCGCTCGCAGTACCGGTTTATTCTCCCACCGGCCGGGTCGTCGCCACCATTAATCTAAGTGGAAGCGCTCCACGAATCTCGGTCTACGAGATGCAGACCCGGTTTCTGCCCCACCTGCGCACGGCGGCCGCTGAGCTGGGCGCATTTCTTCGCTAGGCGCTGAGTCTAAACTCTTTCGCTACGCGGGCTCTTTTGGCTGCCCGGCTATTGCTTGATCGCGGCAAACGTACCCTCTGCGCCCATGGGCGCAACCGCAATCGTTCCATTCATCCTGGCGCCGTCCGCGGCCAGCGTCGCACTCATGAAAACCGTGATCGGCTGGCCCTGGTACTCTGCATCAAAGCGCCAACCCAAGCCCTTTTCCGTCGCCGTTCCGGCTAACGCCCGCGGCGTCTTGTTCTCGTCCGCACCGGTGCAGGTTCCAGTGAGCCTGTGCTCTGCTTCGGTCAGCACGCAAAGCAATTGCACTGGAGTTCCCTGGACATCGCCATCAATCTTCCAGGTCCCGGTCGCGAGCGGTTGAGAGGTTGGGGATGGCGGCGTTGCCTCCGACGCGGCTGAGGCCGCAGGTGTCGCCGTCTCTATGGTTGCGGCAGCATCGGAGGACGGCTCGCGCACTGCCGCAAAGGGTCCGCCGACCGCCATCGGCTCCACGTCCAGGTCTCCCTCCATCTGCGATCGGTCCTCGTTCAGCGTACCGCTGACGATCAGCGTGATGGGATTGCCGCCAATCGCAGTCTGGAAGTAATACTCCACTTTCTGTGCCTTTACGCTGCCCGCTACCTTGTGTGCGGCGAAGCCGTCTTCGGCGCCGGAGCAGGTGCCGCTCAGTTTATGGTCGGTCTCGGTCAGTGCGCACATCATCCTTACCGGCGTACCCATGACCTGGCCATCGACCTTCCACAATCCCGATATGGACTGCGCGTCTGCGGCCGGTACCACAAACAGAATTCCCGGTGACAGCAACAGAATGGCCACGCATGCGGTTCGTTTCATCCAGCTCTCCCGACGGAATCGAAATCACGCTCTCTTCCGTTGTCCTAAGTGCCTCAAGGATACGTGCAGCGCCCCGATTCGGCAGCAGACATCGCGATGCATGATGGGAGGCAGTCTGCGGCTTCATGCGGCCGGTTCAGGGCGGTTGCGACCGGCAGAGTTTCCCAACGCCGGATCGAGCACCTTATCCAGGCCTTTCACTTTAATCCGCTGCGCCAGCGGCGTCGCCCCACCTACGCGCGGCGCGGTGCCCATCAGCATCATATACACCAGCGCAGCCACGCCGAAGCCGACAAACCACGCGTAGTCATAGAGAAAGCGCAGATCAGGCACCACCAGCCCAACCAGCGCGACAAACACCCCTGCGGCAAGGGCGATCAGCGCTCGTGGATTGATCCCTTTGCGGTACTCATACGGGCCGTCCCGCCGGTAAAGGGACTCGGTATCCAGCCGAGTTCCGCGGATAAAGAAGTAGTCGGCGATCATGATTCCGGCCACTGGTCCCAGGAGTCCCGAGTAGCCCACGAGCCAGCCGAATATGTAACTCCCGAAGGTAGCCATCAGCTTCCACGGCATCATCGCGAGGCCGAGCAATCCAGTGATCATGCCGCCGGTGCGGAAGCTGATCAACTGCGGCGCGAGGTTGGAAATGTCATTCGACGGCGAGACCACGTTGGCCCCAATATTCACATTCAGGGTGGCAATCAGGATGCTGACGAGCGCGAAGAACGCGACCAGCGGCTGGTGAAACTGTACCAGCAGCACGATCGGGTTCCAAATAGGGTGGCCGAATACCACGGTCGATGCGGACGTTACCGCTATCCCGACGAATGAATACAGCGTCATGGCCACCGGCAGGCCGAACGCCTGGCCAATAATCTGCGATCCTTGCGACTTCGCATAACGTGTGAAATCAGGAATATTCAGCGACAGCGTCGCCCAGTAGCCAACCATTGCGGTCAGCGAGGGGAAGAAGAAATGCAGGAAACTCTCAGTGGTATGGAACTGGCTGGGCGCAGTCAGCATTGGGCCCAGGCCGCCCGCCTTGTGGACCATCCAAAACAGCAGGCCAAGCGACATAATCAGCAGAAATGGCGCCGAAAAGCTCTGCAAATGCCGGATCGACTCGACCCCGCGCCACACCACCACCATGTTGAGCGCCCAGAAGCCCAGGAAGGACGCCCACAGCATCCATGGCATGGCCGCCGAAGCCGGCCAGATCACATTGAGCATGGCATAGATTGCCTGGCCGCCGATCCACGACTGAATGCCAAACCACCCACACGCGACCAGAGCCCGCAGGATCGCCGGGATGTTCGCGCCGCGCACTCCGAACGGGGCACGAACAAAAACCGGAAAGGGAATCCCATACTTCGCGCCGGCATGCGCATTCAGGATCATCGGAATCAGGACAATCAGGTTGCCGAGAAGGATGGTCGCAATCGCCTGCTTCCAGTTCATCCCGCCTGCGATGAGGCTCGACGCCAGCATGTAGGTCGTCACCTCCATCGACATGGAAAACCACAGGGCGATGTAGTTGTACGTTCCCCAGGTGCGCTGCTCGGGAGTTGTGGGCGCCAGGTCGGGGTTATAAAGATGCGAGTCGGCTCGAAGTCCGTACGCATCCGTCAACGTCGTCGGCCCTTCGACGTAAAGGCTCATCGCCTGGACACCTCTCGATGCAGATATTGCCCGCGTCCCACCGTACCGATGAATTTGCCGCGGTCAACCACCATCTCGCCGCGCGAGAATACTTGGCGGGCGTTGCCCTTCACTTGAAAGCCTTCGAAGATCGAGTAATCCGTGTGCATGTTCTGGGACGCTGCCGTAATCGTATACTTTGCCTCGGGGTCCCAGATCGCAATATCCGCGTCGGAACCGGCAGCCACAATGCCCTTCTTCGGATACATTCCAAAGATCTTCGCCGGCGCCTCTGCCGTTACCTCGACAAACCGCTCGAGCGACATCCGGCCTTCATTCACGCCGTGGTGATAGGCCAACTGCATCCGGTTCTCAATCCCGGGCCCGCCATTCGGAATCTTGGTGAAGTTGCCCAGCCCGAGAGTCTTCTGATCGGCAAACCGGAACGGGCAGTGGTCCGTCGACACCACCTGCAGCACATCATCCTTGAGCGCCTGCCAGAGCGGCGCCTGGTTCTTCTTCTTGCGCAGCGGCGGAGTGAAGACGTACTTCGCATCTTCGAACCCGGGCTTGCCCATGTCATCTTCAATCGACAACACCAGATACTGGGTGCAGGTCTCGCCTTGCACTGGGAGTCCGCGTTCCCGAGCCGCCTTCACTTCGTGCATCGCCTCCTCACAGGACACGTGCACGATGTAGACCTTTGCGCCAGCCAGTTCGGCAATCGTGATGACGCGGTGCACGGCTTCGGCTTCGGTCTCGACCGGCCGCGAAAGCGCGTGGTAGAGTGGGCCGGTGTGGCCGGCCGCCAGCGTCTGCTGCACCACGACGTCGATCACGGTTCCGTTTTCCGCGTGGACACACACCAGCGCGCCCAGCTTCGCCGTCCGCTGCATCAGCTTGAAGATGGTCGCGTCGTTCACCATCAGCACGTTGGGGTACGCCATGAAGATCTTGAAGCTGGAAATCCCCTCGGCGACCATTGCGTCCACATCATCCAGCCAGGAGTCGTTCGGCCCCAGGTCGGTCACCGCCATATGGAGCGCATAGTCGATGCACGCCTTACCCTCGGACTTCGCCCGCCAGGTCTTGAAGGCCTCGGTCATCGGCCGGCCCATGGACTGCAGTGCAAAGTCGATCACCGTCGTGGTTCCACCGATCGCCGCAGCGCGCGTGCCCCACTCATAATCGTCCGCGCTCACGGTTCCGCCGAAGGGCATATCCAGATGGGTATGCACATCGATGCCTCCAGGCAGCACCAGCATTCCCGCCGCATCGACTACGGTATGCCCCGTAGCATCGATGCTCGGCGCAACCTGCGCAATTGTCTCGCCTTCAATCAGCACGTCTGCCAGCGTCGCCGCCGCCGCACTTACCACCTTGCCGCCCTTGATCAACGTTCCCATCGAACCTACTCCCTCTTAGTGCTGTCGGAAAACCGTCACGCTTAACATCGTAGTTTCTTTATTCGCGCGATGCGCCAGCTTTTCGCACGGGTACCGTCCGCGCAAATTGGCGTGAGTCGTTATCCTGCCCGTTCGACGACCGCGCTGGTGCGCTCTGCCCAGGTTTCCGCCGCCAATCCCGTCGGACGCTCGACCATGGTAATGCAGCGATCGACCGGGCACACCAGCGAGCACAGATTGCAGCCGACGCATTCGGTCTCGTCCACTCGCGGAATCCGCTCCAGGGTCGTCGGATACGGTCCAACGTGCACCCTGGGCGGGTCGAGCTTTGGGATCGGAGTGACTACAATCCTCTCTCTGCCGACTTCCCGCGGCTTGGCGTGGACCTCAACATGCCCGTCCACCGGCCCAGTCACCCGGTCCAGATGAATGCACTGGTGCGCACCGTCCCAGCACGCAATATGGCAAAGCTGGCAGCCGATACAGAGCGCCTCATCGATCTGCGCGACGATCTTGTAGTTAAGGTTCAGGTGCTTCCACTCCGTTACCTTCGCCAGGCTCTTTCCGCGAAAATCGTCAACGGTTACAAATCCCTTCTCATCCATCCAGTTGGAGAGTCCATCAATCATGTCCTCGACAATGCGATAGCCGTAATGCATCGCCGCGGTGCATACCTGCACCGTTCCGCAGCCCATTAGGATGAACTCTGCCGCGTCGCGCCAGTTGCCAACGCCGCCAATCCCGCTCATGGGGATCGGCGGTCCATCGACCGTGTCCGAGTTCACCTGCTGAATCATGTTCAGTGCAATCGGCTTCACCGCCGGTCCGCAGTATCCGCCATGCGAACTCTTCCCATCCACGTTTGGACGCGGCTCGAACGTGTCGAGATCGATCCCGGTAATCGAGTTGATGGTATTGATCGCACTGAGCCCGTCGGCCTTGGCGCGCTTGGCTGCCCGTGCCACCAGGCGGATATCGGTAATGTTGGGAGTCAGCTTCACCAGGACCGGCGTGCGTGCGGCTTCCTTCACCCATTCGGTAATCAGCTGCGCATACTCCGGAACCTGTCCGACGGCAGAACCCATCCCGCGCTCGCTCATGCCGTGCGGGCATCCGAAGTTCAACTCGAGTCCGTCCGCGCCGGCGCCCTCAGCCCGCTTCACCATCTCATGCCAGGGTTCGCGCTTCGACTCGACCATCAGCGACGCAATCACTGCATGCTTCGGATACAGCCGCTTCACCTCGGTTATCTCACGCAGGTTCACTTCAATCGGCCGGTCGCTGATCAGTTCGATGTTGTTCAACCCCATCATCCGCTGCGTGTTCCAATCGACGGAGGAGTAGCGAGAACTGACGTTCGCAATCGGTTCACCGATCGTCTTCCACACCACTCCACCCCATCCCGCATCGAACGCGCGCATTACCTGCTCGCCGCAGTTTGTCGGTGGAGCACTTGCGAGCCAGAATGGGTTTGGGCATTTGATCCCAGCGAAATTGGTTGTCAGGTCAGCCAACGTGTGCCTCCGTACGAGTGCTCAACCAAGCGGCAATCCCCAACGCCGCCCGCTTGCCGTCTGCCACTGCATCAACGACTTCGCGCCCGCCGTTCACGCAATCTCCGCCCGCAAAGTACTTCGGATTCGTGGTCTGCCCCGTAGCCCGGTCGATCGCCACGCGTCCACGTTCGATGGTCACACCGCGCGCCTGGGAGAGCAGTTCCAGCAGCGGCGATTGTCCAATTGCAGGAATCACGACGTCGCATTCAATCGTAAACTCCGATCCCGCTACCGGCACCGGAGTTCCCGCCGCATCCTGCGCCACAGCCACGCAGGTGAGCGCAATCCCATGGTCGGTGGCTGCGAATGCCTTCGGCAGCGTCTCCCAGCAGAAGGTCACGCCTTCGCGCACGGCATGGTCGTACTCAAACTCGAACGCCGAGATGTTCTCCCGTTGCCGGCGGTAGAGTATCGTCACTGACTTTGCGCCCAGCCGTTTCGCCGCGCACGCCGCATCGATCGCCGTGTTTCCCGCGCCGACCACGACCACGCGCGGAGCTACCTCCAGTCGCGCGCCGGTCTTGTACCCGGCAATAAAATCCAGTGCGTCAATCACGGAGGAAGACATTGCCCCCTCAACCGCCAGCCGATGCATTGCTCCGAGTCCCAACCCGAGGAACACCGCGTCAAACCCGCGCTCGAGTTCTTCCATGCCTGCCGCATCGATTTCCTTGTTTTCGAACTCCACTCCCAGGCCGCGCACCATGGCAACCTCGCGCAGGCTGTCCGCCGCGCGCAGCTTGTACTCCGCCACGCCGTAGGTGTTCAATCCGCCAGGAAGTGCGCGCCGGTCAAAGGTCTTGACCTGAAACCCGAGCTGCCGCAGCTCCGCCGCGCACGCCAGGCTCGCGGGCCCGGAGCCGATACAGGCGACCCGCTCGCTCCGCTGCTTGCGTTTGCGCAACTGCAGCTTGCCGCCTGCGGCGTAAAACGTCTCCATGGCAAACCTCTGGAGCCGGCCAATCTCAATCGGCTTCTCCTGCTTGGCATGCATCACGCAGGCGCCTTCGCACAATACTTCCACCGGGCACACCCGCGAACAGCTTGCTCCGAGGACATTTGCCTCCAGGATGGCCTCGGCCGAGCCGATGACGTTCCCGGACGCAATCTTCTTGATGAACCGCGGCACGTCGATGTGGGTCGGGCACGCACCCATGCAAGGCGCGTCGAAACAATTCAGGCAACGGTTCGCCTCGACTACGGCGGCCCGTGCATCGAACGCAGGGTGCAGATCGGGAAACCGCGCCGCCACCTCGGGATTTCCAACGAATGGTGCGTTCACTTCGCTCATCCTCCTGGTTGCTTCTCCTCGGTCAGCGGCAGGCCTGGGGGCCTAGTTCCACAGGCACCTCGTTTCCGCACTGGATCAAAGAACAGCAAAACCACACGCGCCGTCGTTCTTCTCGGCTCCAATGTTGCTGATTCAACAGAACAAACCTGCATCGGTGCAGCCGTCAAGAGGTTAAGTATCGGACATATGGCAAACTTTGACCAGATGAATATGACGGCCGACCCGGCAAATGCCTCCTTCGAGCTGGGCCGCTCGAAACGCGGGTCGTATCCGCGAACGGGTAACGGAGTGTCGAGCAGAGTTTTTATCGCCTGCCGATAGCTCATGGGCGCAACCGGCTGAAGATCGGCGGCGTCCGAGGTGAGCTTTTGCTTGACGTTCTTGACCATCAGTGCCTGCAGCGTAAGCTGTTCGACAATGCGCTGTATAATCCAGCGCTGACCGCCGGCGCTGGTCCGCTCGAGCGTGACTGTTCCGCCGGGATAAATGTGGGCCAGCATGCCCCGGCCAATATTGACGGCATGGAATAAGGTGGCTTCCGATCGGAGAACTTCCCTGACAGTCAGGTTTGCCTCGGAGCGCGGGGGTGGGTATAGTTCGGGCAAGCACTATCATTGAAGCAAGGGAGAGCGACAAGCACATGAAGCCAGCCGAGGGTTCCACCGTCATTGGAAGGTCCGTCACGATTCGAGGAGAGCTGTCGGGCAAAGAGGACCTGTACATGGATGGCACAGTGGAAGGGACAATTGCGCTTTCGGGGAGCCGGTTGACCGTAGGTCCGAATGCTCGCGTGATGGCGGATTTGAGTGCCCGGGATGTCGTGATTTACGGGTTTGTCGAGGGCAATATCCGGGCGACGGGACGGATCGAGTTGCGCGAGTCGGCGGTAGTGAAGGGAGACATCGCCGCGGAGAGATTGTCGATCGAAGAAAACGCCAGCATCAAGGGCCGAGTGGAACTCTCCGACGTTGTACCGGTGGCAGGGACGGGTCCGGATCCGGATGCGGGTCTCTTCGGGGCAAGCGCATCCGCTTCGAACCTTGCCTGACTTGGAGGGAGACCCTAGGATGCCCAGCTTCTTTGGTGGCAAAGATAGAGCCGGCGCCAGGGCGGTAGCGAATGAGCGCATCTCGCGGCATTCAAGCGGATGGGGTCAACTGCTTGAGCGACTACGCACGGAAGAGTCGCTGCGTGTACTGGATATAGGCCCAACTTCGTCAACCAACATTAACTTCGTCACCGGGCTGGGACACAGTATCTACCTGGCAAATCTGGCAGAGGACGCGGCGAGGCGCGAGTGGTTTATTCTCGACGAGGATGGCAGCTCCCGTTTTGACGTTGAGCGGTTTCTAGGGGCGCACCTCAATTTTTCCGGGCGTGGGTTCGACATCGTATTGTTCTGGGATACCGCGGACTACCTCCCTGAGGAGTTGCTGGGGCCGGTGCTCGAGCGGATACACGATGTCACGGAGCCGGAAGGACAGATGCTCGCGATGTTTCACTCACCAGCCAGTGCATCGGCATTGGGCGCAACGAATACCGGCTTTTGCCGGTACCACCTGACCGACACGAATCGAGTAGACATGCAGCGGGCGGGGGAGTATCCACTGCTCAATACCTATTCGAACCGCCAAATAGAGAATTTACTTAGGTCGTTCAAAGGCTTTCATTTCTTTCTGGGTAAGGACAACGTTCGCGAGGTGGTGGTTACCCGTTAGCATGCGAAGGGAATTCAGCGAGCCGCGCGTCTTGTTCATGCCGGCGCTCACCGCTGCCTATTAAGTAAGTCGACCAAGTTTTCGACTGAAAAGCGATCGATCTAAGTTTGCCGGCGAATGTGCAGCGGAACCTTCGACTCAAGCGAAGGTTCGCAGGCAGTTGCAACACGGCGGCGTTTCCGGTGCAACCGCCATTGGCGATGCACCCGATAACAGTTACCTGGTGGCGGCGGTTGCCTTGGTTGCCAGTTTTCTGCGTTCTGCCCACCGACGCTTCATGGCATCTGCAATGCGCTTGCGGCCCTCGGGGCTGAGCCTACGCTTGCTGGGCGCTGCGGTCTTGGCGGCAGCCTTGGCGTTCTTGCTTCCCTTGGGACGGCCAGGACCTTTGCTCGCCTTTGCGCTGATGCCGGAGAGTAATTCGCGGGCCTGCTGAAGCTTTGAAATCTGCGCGTCAATTTCCGCAATAATACGGCTCACTTCCACGTGATACCTCCTTGTGGCGATCCAGAACCCGATCTCATGACCGCTACCTTCCAGCGAGTCTGCCAGGGAACTAGAACGGTTACCTAGATGAAACTCTAACTCCAATCGTGTCTGCGCAAGCATACAGAAGTAAGACGAATCTTGCAAATAATAAGCCGGCGCGGTCTATGGCGCGATAGGGATCTCTTATCGAAGTTGCCCCGAGGCAAGGGCGATTTTATTAGCGCGATGTTAGACTGCGTAACAATGCGAATGATTCCAGTGCGGCTGTGGGGGTTGGCGGTTTTGTCGGGCGTGCTTCAAGTGTTGCCATTCCCTATTGCAGGACCTGTTCCGATTTGGCGCACCGCGCTATGCTGGGTCGCGCTGGCCCCTTTGCTAACTGCACTGATTGGGAAGGATGCAAGTGGACAGCCCCTGCGCGCGATCGAGGGGGCGGCACTGGGGTACGGTTCGGGGTTCATCTGGTATCTCGGCAATTGCTACTGGATTTATCGGACCATGCACTTTTACGGCGGGCTCGCCAAGCCTGTGGCCGCTGGAATACTTGCCCTGTTTTGTCTCTATCTCGGGCTTTATCATGCTTTGTTTGGAGCGTTGATTGCAGCGTTGCGCCGCAGTCGCCTGGGAGTGCAAGGGGCGCTTCTGTTAAGTCCTTTCGCGTGGGTTGCGGTGGAGTTAGCCAGGGCAAGGATTACCAGTTTTCCATGGGACCCTCTGGGCATCACGCAGGTGGACAATGCCCTGCTGACCCGGCTGGCTCCCTGGACGGGAGCATACGGACTTTCATTCGCGATCGCCGGCGTCAACGCATTGTGGTTGACGCGCATTACGCTCAAAGAGAGGCGCTTTACCAGGGTCCTGCTTACTGCGTCGGGTGTCGCCATCATCTTTCTGTATTTCGTGCTTGCGCGGCGCGCCCAGACGCCGGTTCGAGATGGCACTTCGGCGATCGCGACCCTGGTGCAGGAAAACATTGAAGTTGGTGCGGCGAATACGGGACCGCAACTTACAATACCCCAAGAGCTACAGGCATATTCTCGCCTGAGCTTACATCCAGAGATGAGTTACTGCCTGGGCATGCCGGAGTTGGCTTCAACCAAATGCATTCGAGTTACTCCTGTCGAGAGATCGGAAGAGCACACGTCTGAACTCCAGTCACTGACCAATCTCG
>OCTA010003988.1_pt1 | contig 13000 bp, 10 predicted proteins | sample 1538991 | NCBI WGS metagenome assembly OCTA01 (sample SAMEA3539302, study PRJEB22396) | soil metagenome | biome: tundra; feature: field; material: soil | place: USA | collected 2010-05 | depth 0.15 m
AGCGAGACTCAAGGCAAGGCAGAGGATGCCGGCGGGAGCAAACCGCTCCCTAAGGAAGCACCAGACCGCGATCGCACAAAGGCTGACGACAATGGCGGCAGAGTTCCCGATCATGAAGAGCCAGAAGCTGTTCATGAGCAGGAAGCCGAGGAGGGCGCCGGAAAGGAGCGGCGCAAAATCGGCAACCAGATCGAACATGAGGAAGGCGGCCAGAATGAGGCTTCCCGCGGAGACAATCATCCACAGCACGTGCCCGGGGCCATACCCCAGGAGCGCGAATGGAAGCGTGACGAGAAACGAAGTAGGCGGATAGAAATACTGCGTCATGACCTGGCGGTTCAGAGCAGATTCTGAAGGCAGTTCCCTTCCCTCGGCCTGATAGACACGCACTACATCGCTTTGAAGGTAGGGATCGCCGTGCTGCAGGAGGCATCGGGTGGGGTAGTAAACCACTTTGAAATCGCCCGACGAAATGGGAGAGACACGCTTGAGGGCGAGACCGACTAAAAGAAAAATTGCTGCGCCCAGCAACAGGAGAACCAATCCGTCCAGCCGGTTCTTTGTCATGATCCGCGTCGCCCCCAGAGGCTCAGGGATGGTTCGCCAACTCGGAATAGTACTCCTGCGTAACTTTTCTTCCAGAGGCATCGAAACGAGGCGAGCGACGGATGCCCCATTTATGCGCAACGAAGCTGGCAGTGGTGCTGAGGACTCCGAATCCGTACTCGATGCTGCGCTTGAAATTTATCGAAGAGGCCTCTGCAAAGTACTTTGTGGGGCAGGAGATTTCTCCGATGCGGAACCCGAACATCACGGCCTGGGCAATCATCTGGTTATCGAAGACAAAGTCGTCTGAGTTCTCGAGGATGGGGAGAGTCTCAAGCAACTCCCGCGAGAACGCGCGGAAACCCGTGTGGTATTCAGAAAGCTTGACACCCAGAAACACGTTTTGAAACGCGGTAAGGACGCGGTTGGCGAAGTATTTGTAGACCGGCATGCCGCCCTTGAGTGCGCCGCCGCCAAGGATGCGCGAACCCAGAACCATGTCATAGACGCCACTGGCGATCATTCCCGCCATGGCGGGGACCAGAGATGGCGTGTACTGGTAATCGGGGTGAACCATCACCACGATATCGGCCCCCGCAGCCAGGGCCTCGCGATAGCAGGTTTGCTGATTGCGGCCATAGCCATAGTTGGCGTCGTGGATAAAGGTAAGCACGCCGAGTCGTTTGGAGAGCAACGCCGTCTGGTCCTTGCTGGAGTCGTCGACAAGAATCTTGATGTCCACGACCTCGGACAATTCCCGCACGGTGATTTCCAGCGTTTTCTCGGCGTTGTAGGCCGGCATCACAACGGCTATCCGCTTACCGTTGATCATGGTCGCCTACCCCGCATGCTTCTATTTTCACATCTTTGGCCGTCTGACAGTTCGCCGAGGGGGTTCACCGGGACGCGGCGGTAACCTGCTCAGGTACGGGGTACGGCACGATCTTAGCCTGCGGCAAATCGGGCTGCACCAACCACACTTTCCGGTGGCTATAGTGCTCAATCAGTTCGCGATTGGCGGCCGCATCCATGTCACGGGCCCAAATGACCTTAGAGTCATCGATGTCGGCCGCGTTGTAGACCCACTCGTCCAACGGATCGTGGGTGGCGGAATAGCGCACAATGGCGAGTTGTTGACCGGGATCTTGCTGCAGCTCGCTCAGGACAGAAGTGCGATCGGTGTGGAAAAGGTCCGGTCCATACCAATTGCAGATCCAGGTTGATACGGGACGCTCCGGAACCGCGCAATGAAGTTGGCGGTCGAAGGTCCTCAATCCGGCCATCAAGACGCAAATGGCGACGGAGAGCCGGGTCATCGCCAGACCAACGCTTTTGCCACCAGGACTCCAAACCCTCAGGTGGCGCATGCACTGCAGGCCAACGGCATAGAACGCACCGGTAAACGGCGCAAGATGATGCGGGAAAAGATATACCTCAATCGTCATGCCGACCGCCAGCACGACGAGGCACAGTACCAGGAACCGGATGCGGTGATCACGCAAGGCCCATGGAAGCGTGAATAAAGGTGGAAGCAGCGCAGCGCCGGCGAGAAAAAGGATCCCCATGATTGCCTTGAACAAAGTCATTGTGGCAATGCCGGGACCGGAGTGAACCTGGTTGTAGTATTCGAGTTCATCGACCTGATAAAAACGCCGCATCTCCTCATGGTGATAGACGGGCTCGGGTCGGGGCCGCTGCCAAACGAAATACGGCGCCGTAGCGTAGGTAGCACGATTGATTGTGTAGGGCAAAGTGAGGGAGCTTCCAAACACGCGGCTATCGTAGTAGCCCAGCCATGCGGCTGCGGCGATGAGCAGCGCCAGCGCTGGCGCAGTGCAGCGAAAAAGCACCGCTGCGTCCGGGCGGTTTTTTGCGACGACAAGCCTGCGAACCAGTGCCACTGCAACGGGAATACAGAGAAGTACGCCCTCGAAAGGCCGCGTGAAGGCCATCAGTACGGCACCTGCAGCCATAATCAACGCATACCGTGGGCGGGCATCTCTCATAAATCGTGGCAGGGCGCCCAGCAGCAACGCCCCTCCCAGCGCGGCAATGGGGCCTCCGTTATCGTAGGCATTGGTCCAGTAACTGAAGAGGGCGAGACGCAGAACTGCAAGGAATCCGCCAAGGAGTGCCCAGGAGGACGGCAACCAGGCATGCAGCATCCAGCAAAGACCGGCGCACATGAGCGCACCGGAGATGAGGACTCCGAACCACGGCTGCCCAAAAAGAACCTTGCCTGCGGCAAGTACCATGCCCTGCGCTGGAAAGTACATCGACATATAGGTGGGCTTCATATCGATGTGAATGGATTCGAAGTGGACCCACATGGAGGGCGTTGGGTTAGTAAGCCGGCCGTGGGCAAAGGTGTCTGCCGCGAGCAGATTGCTGAAATCGTCCGGGCGAAATGGCACCGGAATCGGATGAACGGGGAGAATGGCCAGGCGCAGGAAAAGTGCAGCCAGACCGACAGTGAGAACGTCCAAACCCCGCCGATGCGCCAGCCTTCCAAAGATGCGCTCGATTCGCAAGAACCAGTTCGAACCAAATCCGGGCCACGCGAATGCGGCCGCGAAGGCGATTGCGGTCAGGCCAATTTCGATGTCCATTACCGAGAAGTTGTTTTCCGTCGATGAAAGGAGGGTGATGGACATAAGTCTGTTCCGAGACTCAAGAAAGTCGTGGGAATGGTTCCTAAAGTAATGGCATCTTATCAGATTCTGCCCAATGACAGCAGGCGACCTAACCAGAGATCCGCCGACTGGTCAGTCTTAAGAAAGCACGCTAACAAGGTTGGGATAGCAGTCAATCTCGGATCTCGTTTTTGCGCTTTGCGCTGGCAGCTCTGTCAGGCTTTCGAATGAGCTTGCTACCTTCGAGAAGGAGGCGCCGGAAGGTCATAAGTGTCACAAAATATTGCGGTGCGCGCAGAAACTCCCGCAAAGCCTGTCTTCTCCATCCCGGCCGCCCAACTGACTGCATCAGCACCGTCGCCAGCAGTCCCGTGATGAAGTTCCGGCTGCTGCTACGGATGCGCCGCGCCTTGTCCGCATCGCCAGACTGCTTCAGGTCGGTGAGAATATCTCGAACAATCATCTCGCCGGCACGTTGCCATGTTTCTGCCGGAGAAGTTCCAGTGCAACTGGCACCGTGGGCCGTATAGCGAGCAAGCGGGGCCGGCACGCAGCAAACCCAACCACTGTCGACGCTTAGCCGTGTCCAGTTCCCGACGTCGGGAATTGGCCCGTGTTCACTAGAGAAACCAATCTCTACATCGTTCTTTGTGCGCATCAGGATTCCGCAGAACCGCGGACCTCGGTTGCCATCGAAGAGACCAATGACAAGGTCAATTCCTTGCTCCACTGCGGGCCCTGAGCCGGTAATGTAATGAACTCGCCGTTTCTCATCCTGAATTTTGCAAGGGCACCAGCTCAGCAGGATTTGCTCCGATTTCAGTCCTGTTGGAGGTTCCCAGAAACACCGCGCAAGATGCTCGATTGCCCCCGCTTCCAACTCATCGTCGTCATTCAGGATCATGAAAAGCTCACCGTGGGCATGATCGAGCGCATTCTGAAAGTTCCCTGCGATGCCCACTGGGCTTTCAATCCGCAAATACTTGACGCGCGGGTCGTCCACCTCAGCCATCAGTTGCGGCGTCTCATCGTTCGACGCATCGTCAGAAACAAGAATCTCCAGCTTGGAATAGCTCTGCGAAAGCACGCCCGCAAGCGCACGTTTCAGCAATTCGCTTCGGTTGTGGGTCGTAATAGCGACCGTAACCAGATATGGCTCGAAAACGCGTTCGCTCACACGCTGAATCCTTTCCCACCTATTCAATTAAATCCTGAGACTGTTTCTGCTGTACCATTGCACGACCTGGGACGGGACACCCGTTCAAAGTCACGTAAAAAGGTTCATTTTGTGTTGGCCGTGCTGCCCATCACCCAAAAGTTGCAGGCCAAATATAGTTTATTGAGCTTGCTGAGCGGCAATTGAAATATTGATAGTTGGATTCTGCGCATCAGCCTTGGAACGTTCCCTTAGTAATAAGATATAGCCTTGGCTTCCTGCTTTTAGTTGAATTCCATGCGAGATCCAAATAAACTCGTTTTAACTCTTCCAGCCTAAGACGCGCCTGGACGGTTCCCCGCTTGCATGTTGAGTGCGACGCCCGCGAAAAGAGAGGCCCTCTATGAAGTCACCTGCCGATATGAAGGTCGTTCAGATCGATATCACTAATGCCTGCCACAAGTCATGTTCCAACTGCACTCGATTTTGCGGTGAACATGCCAAGCCATTTTTTATGGACGTGGATTTCTTCAAAAAGGCCGTTGACTCGATGGAAGGATTTCCTGGGATTGTCGGCATTATGGGCGGCGAGCCGACCCTTCACCCCCACTTCGACGAAATGATGGAGTACTATGCGTCAAGGATCCTAGAGCCCCGTCCTGCCGTTTTTATCGGTGATCCAGTGCCGAGTTTCAAAGACTATGGTCGTACCGTCAAGTATATGCGCGGGCGCAAGAGAGGCTTGTGGAGCGCATTGGGGCCGGGATACTACAAGAACTTCGAGCAGATTCAGGATACATTTCCTTACCAGAACCTTAATGACCATAAGACAGTCAACACCCATCAGGCAATTCTCGTCACGCGCAAGGAACTTGGTATACCTGACAAGGAGTGGTACAAGCTGCGCGACAACTGCTGGATCCAGAATATCTGGAGTGCCTCGATTACACCCAAAGGCGCCTTCTTCTGCGAGGTTGCCGCGGCACTTGACATGCTTTTCGATGGACCGGGAGGTTGGCCAGTTGAACCCGGCTGGTGGAAGAGAAAGCCCTTCGAGTTCGGTGAGCAGCTCAACTGGTGCGAAAACTGCTCGGTCGCGCTCACTGTGCCGGCGAACAATGCGAATGATGAAACAGACATCGTCTCACCGGTGATGCTGGAAAAACTGAAAAAGGTCAATGGGCCAAAAATTCGCAACAACCATTTTGTGATACTCAATACGGCAAACTACGACGCCTCGAAGATCAAAGGGCACGAAGCCGACCCCATCTGGTATCTGCCCCAGGATCAGCGGGACGAAGCGCGCATATCTGCCGATAACACCACAATGCACCCACACCGGATCGATGTCGCCGTGTACGAGGGTCAAAGCGACACGACCACTCTAACTCGTGAGCAGGTCGTGTCTCTCAACTTCAAGGATTGGGTCGCTGTTTTCCGTGATCCGGCTGCCATTAGCAATGATTTCCTCGCCAGCGTCGCGAAATGTATCCTCAATCCTGGATGCTTTTACAGCTTCGGCGATATCGTGTGGCTCTTTAACCGTCGCGCCCGCGCATTGCGCGGTCACACTACCATCCAACTCGAAGGGGGTATGCGCGATCTATGGGAAAAGAAAAAGCGCATCAAGCTGAGAAACTACCCCCACATCGACGTCAACACGCCACTGGAGCGCGCTGCTGTCAAGGCCAAACAGATCGGCCAGCGCGCTGTGTTTCTTCTGCCCGTTTTGCCGGCAACCAAAAGGCCGAGTTTACCGATGCATACCTAATCAGGAAAAGCCCAAGTGTTTCCGGTGGACAGGAGAGTGGCTCATTTCTCCATCGGATGGATGCCAGTGCAGGCGTCTCGAGAAGGCGAGAATGAAAAGTTCTTATGACCGAGGAAGCCCACGATTACATTGATGCCCATGAGCAGCGCGCCCGCAACGTATGGAGCCGAAGCATTGAAAGGCGTAAGGCGCCGAATCCCAAATACCGCCGCTGGAAGGAGCGCGGTCCCCAAAACCACTCCTCCTATATAAACAGTGAGGCAGCGAATCCATTCGCTAAGATAGTTTCCCCCGGTCTTGAAGATGAACCACTTGTAGGAAAGAAATGAAAAAGTTACATTCAGGAAATACGCGAACACAATTGCGACGACATACGGATAGGGGACATAGGGGGTAAGGAGAAAGGTTAAGAGCACGTAAGTCGAGTAGCCGAAGACGGTGTTACACAATCCCACAACAAGGTAGCGGCCAAACTGCCCCGGCGGAAAGTGGTGGACCACCCACGCGATGAAACGCGCGCTCAAGCCGTCGCCTTCTCCCTGTGGACTGTTACCATTCTGGTCCAGCCCGTCGTGTTGATTGGTCTGGATCATTTGTACAGAGGAATTCCCCTATTCGAAACTGTCGTGTTCGTGTTTAGTATAGTTCATGCTTGAAGAAAGCATGCAAAGCGCAGAAGAGTTAAAGCCAGCTTATTCTTCGAGGCTGGACGGCGAGAGCAAATGATCGAAGTGTCGCATTGCGTGATTTGCGATGGGCCAATCAGGCGACTGAAGCGCGCCTTAGTTGCGCCTTTTCTCGCGAAGCGTATTTGGAACAGAATGCCCTTCTGTATTAATCTCGTTCAATGTGAATCCTGTGGGTTCCAATTCTATAATCCTCGGGTTGAGGACTCTGAGCTGAGCATTCTCTACAAAGACTATCATTCGGAGGAATATCAGCGGACGCGATACGCTTCCGAACCATGGTACACAGCCAAATTCAATGCAGACCTGCTTTCGAAGCTCTATTACGGAATCCATCGCGATGCACTCGCCCCGATCGTCAGAGAATTTGTCGGCGATCGAAAGATCGACCGCATTCTTGATTACGGCGGCGACCGAGGCGATCTGGTTGTCGACCTGATTGAGGGAGCCGAAACGTTTGTATATGACATCTCGGGAGCCCAGACAGTGGAAGGCGTGACCGCCACCAGCGACCCGGCAGCCTGCAAGCCCGACCTCATTATCAACAGCAATGTACTTGAGCACGTCGGCTTTCCGCGGAATATAGTGAACGAGATGTTCCAGATTGCTCCCACAGGCAGCCTTGTCTTTCTTGAAGTGCCATTGGAGAACCCATTTGGGACCAAGAGAATCGTGAGACGGCTCGCCCAGATTGCGGTCACGGCCGCTACGAGACTGGCTCTGGCGCGGCATGTCACTCGCCCAGCGAGCCTGTACATGATGCATGAGCACGTCAATTTCTTCTCGGAACAATCCCTGTCCGCACTCATGTCCTATTGCGGCGGCACGGTCATTGCGGCCGGAAGGTTTCCAATACTGAGCCCTGGTGGAGAGGCCAGGATGGCATGGTGCCTTGGGACAAAAATATAGTCCGTCGCTCCTTTTGCCGAGTGCTCATCGATTCCAGAAAACAATAGAATCAAGGGCCGGCCGAACGCGTGCTACACTTTTGATCGAATCCTACCCGACTGATGCTTGAGGCGCCCACAAACGCCATTTGTGCTCTGGAGCGAGCGGAATGACCGCAAAGCTTATCACCATCATGACGCCATGCTTCAATGAGGAACTCAATGTGCGCGAGCTTCATCGGCGGGTGATGGCGATGGCGGCGGAACTGCCCGAATATCGCTTCGAGCATCTTTTCATCGACAATGCCTCAAAAGATGGCACGGTTGCCGCGCTGCGCGAGATGGCTGCCGAAGACTCCACAATCAAGGTCATTGTGAACGCCCGCAACTTTGGCCCTGACCGGTCTTCCATGCACGCCTTTCTGCAGGCCCAGGGCGATGCGGTCGGCTCAATTGCTGCAGACCTTCAGGATCCGCCGGAGCTGTTCGTCGAAATGATTCGCAAATGGGAGACGGGCATTCCGATTATCGCCGCCATCAAGAATTCGAGCGATGAGAACGGCCTGATGTATCGCGTACGCACGGCTTATTACCGCCTCGTAGCTCGCCTTACCAATGTCGAGGTTCTCGAGCACTTTACCGGTTTTGGGCTTTATGACCGCTCTGTCGTCGAGCAGATCCGCAATCACTTCTGCGACCCCTATCCTTACTTCCGTGGAATGATCGCCGAGCTTGGGCTGCCTCATGCGAAGGTTTTCTACAATCAGAAGCGCCGCGAGCGCGGCGTCACCAAGAACAACTTCTATGCCCTTTATGATCTGGCGATGCTCGGCATTACAAATCTTTCCAAGGTGCCTCTGCGCCTTGTGATCTTCTGCGGGTTCATCTCGGCTGCTATCAGCTTTGTAATTGGAGTGTTCTACCTGGTGTACAAGCTAGCCTTTTGGAGGAGCTTTACGGTGGGAGTCGCGCCAGTGGTTCTTGGCCTGTTTTTCCTCGGATCGGTGCAATTGATTGCGCTGGGCATTATTGGCGAGTACGTCGGTTCCATCCACACGTTTGTGCTGAACCGCCCCCTGGTAACCGAGAAAGAACGCATCAACCTTTAGAATCGCATTTCATTACATGTCGACCATCACGGCAACCATTGCTACTCAGCTTTCGCGGCTACAGAGATCCCCATGCTGGGCGATTTCACGCGTTGCCCTTTCCCCCATTGGTGCCCCGGTTGTAGATTATCTGTCGCAGAGAGGGGATCTGCGAATATGGGCTCTCGATGTCGTCAATCATGATGGGCGCGTCCTTTTTTATTGGTTTCAGCAGGACTTCCCCTCTCATCAACTCGCGACATGATAGCTGGCCTTTCTGCAAGGGAATTGCCAGATACACGTCCTCGTCTCTGAGGGAGTGCCCTTCGGGAAGATCCTCTCTCACATAGACTCCCCGGACGAGGCCGTCAAGATACTCGATTTCCTGTTTCAATGGAATTCTTTTCTGCGTTCCGGGAGCTCCGCACATCTCTCTTGCCTTTCGAAAGGCCTTGAACCATTGGTCAGTTTGATGGGGGAGGCTACAATATGGCGACACCTCTGCGCCGTCTGAGTTGGTATCGATATGCCGCTCAAACAATCTTGCGCCCTTGGCATACGCGATGAGCATCGAGTTTGTCCAGTCAGTGAACTCGTGAGTAGAGAATCCGATTGTGTTACGCGGATAGCGGTTGCGCAGAAAGTCAATCTGGTTCAGCTCTAGATGCGAATCCTCAGACGGATATATCGATACACAATGATTAATCGCAAGAGGAATGTTTCGGTTTGCAAAGAATGTGACGACATCGTCGAGATCTTTCAAGGACGACCCGCCCGTGGAAACCACGACGGGCTTTTTTGTCTTCGCAATCTTCTCGATGAGTATCCAATCGTTCAGATCAGAACTCGCAATCTTGAGAATCTGGATGCCTAGTTCACAGCATAGGTCGACGGATCGTTCATCGAAAGGCGTCGCAGTCGGCAAGCATCCGGCATTACGAATCGCCTTGACCAGGATGGCGTATTGATCGTCGGACATGCGGGTGCTGAGCGTCTTCTTAATATACCTCTCGTTTGAATTCAGAAACTCGCGGTGCACGAATTTCTCGACATCGCGCAATTGAAGCTTGATGGTTGCGCGAATGTTGTTGAATCGTACAACTTGGGCAAACTCGCCTATAATCTTCAGTCCGCGTTCAACTTTGCCGAGATGGTTATTCGCCATTTCAAGAACAAACAGGTCCTCGAAGAGATCTTTGTCAATCATGGACAAGCTCCTCCTTGATCAGTGACAAAAACTGCTGAAAATCATCCAGTCTCAAATCGACGGAGACTTCCGCGTGTTCTGAAACCTCTCCATAACCGTGGGCCACGTATGCAAACTTGATTCCCACTTCTGCGGCTGCTTCGGCGTCCTCGATTGTATCGCCGACGAGGATACAGTCGTCCCGTTTGGCCCGGTTGCCGTTCATGAGTTCCTTTAACATCTCTTGTTTTCCCGAGTGCGAAGGTGAGCGGGAATCCCGTGTGACGATTGCCTTGAAGAGACAGAGAATGCCTTCGGCCTCTAGAATTTGCAGGGAAATATGCCGCGGCTTATTGGTAACCACAAAGAGTTGAAAACTACCCTCTCGATGCAAGATGCGCAGCACCCGGGCAGCGAAGGGAAAGCAGACAGTCTTGCGCCATCCTTCATGGTCATAATTTGCGCGGAATGCCTTCTCCAATGAGGTAAGAACCTGAGTATCGGTGATGTTTCCTGCTTCGGAAAGAATGGTTCGAATTGGCGGACCAATTAACTCGCGCAGACTCCGTTGGGGGATCTGAAGATTGCGGAATGCAAACGCTGAATTTACTGAGTACTCAATCCCGGGAAGTGAATCCAAGATCGTCCCGTCGAGATCAAAAATAATGCAACGAGGCAGGAGGAATCTCATTCCCTGTCTCCTGCCAGCATGTTGGACGACATCTCTTCAGACGACAGGAAAGGGTACATATCCTCTAGACTAGGCGTGAGGATACTCCCGTCCGAAAGTATCCGTGAGCGCAGGCGAGGCTCAAACTCCTGCTCGGGGTCGAGATAAACGTCAAAAAGCACGGGCCCGGAACTCTCCAACTCGCGCTTGACAATATCAAGGTCAGCCACTTTCTCAATTGTGAATGACGGACATCCGTAGGCCTCACCGAGTTTCGCCATGTCCGGGAATGTGACACCGGTCGCTGGGCTTTCGCCGATCTTGCGTCCGTCAAAGAACCCAGTCTGCGTTTGCCGGATCGAGAGGTACCCGCCGTTATTCAAGATAAAAATCTTGATTGGCAAACGATAGCCGACAATCGTTTGTAGCTCCTGGATGTTCATCTGAACTGAGCCATCGCCTGCAAGGCAGATGGTGCGCGCTCCCCTTGCAACTGCTATGCCGAGTGCCGCAGGCAGATCGTAACCCATGGACGCCGCACCTGAATTTGAAATCAGGCGCTGCCCTCTCTTAAGCTTGGCGGCCTGAAAGGGAACGATACACGCAGTTGCATTACCGCAGACCACAGCATCACTGGGATCAAGCATCTTAAAGAGCCTATCGACAAAATCGTATGGATTCAGCGGTGGCCCTGGAACGCGCTGACGGGTTTGCACAACACCATACTGGATCTTCCATTGGCGAGCTCTATTGAGCCACTCTTCGTGGCTTGTTATGGAGTCCTTCCTCTCCTCGATTTGGCGAACCATCTCACCCAGAAAAAGCCTCACATCGCAGTGAATGGGGACATCGGGTTGTTGCAAAGGCTTGCGTAACTCCGCATTATCTATGTCGACCTGAATCTTGGTTGCGAATCGCGCAAATGATTTCCAGTTATAGCTGATTTGGCGAATGTTGAGTCTTGACCCTAAGACAAGAAGAACATCGGAGTTTTGGACAGTAAAGTTGCCCGCGCGCTCGCCGATCGTCCCGGGGCGACCGCAGAAAAGCTCATCATCGCTCCCGATCAGATCGTGCGTCCAGGCAGTAACGACCGGGATGCCGAGTGAGCGTATCACTCGCTCGAACTCAGGTAAAGCTTCTCCGTGTCGGATACCACTGCCTGCCATGATTACAGGGCGTGCGGCCCTGCGGATGCGCATAAGAACATCAGTCACCTGGGCTTTCACCTTCGCAGGATCGAAGACCAGATCATCCTCTGAATGGTCATAGTGAACCAGATTGCAGGGGTCGATTTGGGCAGCCTGTACGTCCACTGGCACATCGAGCCAGCAAGGCCCAGGACGTCCCCTTCTCGCAAGGTACCATGCGCGTTCCAGATGATACGCGATTGATTCAGGTTCATTGACTAACATAGCGTATTTTGTGATCCCTTTTACCATTCGGACTATGTCGACTTCCTGATCCCCGAGTTGTCGAAGGTCAGTAAGGCCGTAGGTCGACATGCAGGTTTCTCGCTTGACTTGGCCAGAAACAACCAACATGGGAATTGAGTCCGTCCAGGCGCCGAATACTCCGTTCATGGCATTTATGCTTCCGGGACCGCTTGTAACGTTCAATATACCTGGAGTGCCCGTAATGCGGGCGTATCCCTCGGCAGCCATCGCAGCAGCCTGCTCATGATGCGTGCAGATATATTTCAATCCGCTGGTGCCGACAGAGTCGTTCAGATGCATAGCACTGCCGCCAGTCACCAGAAAAACGTGCTGCGCGCCCCATGATCGTAGCTGTTCAAATATGTAATCAGAAAGTTTCATAAATGATGTTTTGCATTGGTTTTGGTAAAGCCTCCCTCCGATCGGCAATGGGGCGACAAGACTAAAAAACATCAAGAGCCTGCCGGGACTCCTGCTAGGGGATCTATATGCACACCATTGGCCTGGCGGCTATATCCACCTGCAGTCGCCCGAAAGATATTTTTCCGGGGCTATCATAGCAGGCCAACGGGATTCCTCTTTATAAGAATCGAGTTCAGTATGGTAACTAAAGGGTTCCCGGCGCGGGCAGGGTGCGCCGCGACAAGCTGGCCGTTCCTGATCTGTAAAGCCCTTCTGACCCATTCTTCGCGCTCGCCGTTCGAGATCTTAGAAACTGGCTCAGCAGGTTGGTTCTGTCTCAAAAGTGAAAGGTTTATGCTGGTTGCGTGAAGCCACTCGCCACCGAAGATCTTCAACATATCCTCCGGCACACTCTTCCGCTGTGGGAAGAGGCTCGCGGAAAGCATATTTTCGTGTCTGGGGGTACAGGCTTCTTTGGTGCATGGCTGCTGGAGAGCCTCGTGTTTTGCAATCGGAGACTGAATCTCGATCTCTCGGCT
>OCTA010003991.1_pt1 | contig 12997 bp, 30 predicted proteins | sample 1538991 | NCBI WGS metagenome assembly OCTA01 (sample SAMEA3539302, study PRJEB22396) | soil metagenome | biome: tundra; feature: field; material: soil | place: USA | collected 2010-05 | depth 0.15 m
GGATATTGCTTACGAAACATTTCAAACACCTTTGTTTCAAACATTTCTTCAAGGTCCTGCTGCCCACGGCAGACCACAAGGATTTTTGCTCCAAGTTTGGAAGGGTCAGCGGATTCTTCATTCAATTTTCGCTGGTGAGCAAAGAAAGCGTCAGCAATAGATTTGAACAACGCTTCATAATCCTTGTCCAGCTTGTTCAGGTTGACCACAATTCCCTTTTTGGCTCTGACTACATGAACGTGCGGAGGCACCATTTCTGCTGCCTCAATCATTTCACGCGGAGATTTTGTATAAATAATCTTGCCAAAGTGCTCTTCATTATTCATTCCAAGGCCTGCTTCGTTTGTCTTTTCGGTTGCCGTGAAAAATAAATTCTTTCCAGTTTCAAGGCGGGCAGCATGATAAAATTCATTTGATACCAAGTTATGCGCTTCATCGTGAATGGTTAAATCAGGCACCACTTCGCTTAACGAGAATTTCACAGCAGAATGATAAGTGCTGAAAATAAGCAATGGTAGCTTTTCTTGTAAGCACTTCTCATAAAAACTCTTTACTTCTTTTGGGTTAGTAGTTGAGAGAATTTCACGATATAAGCCGCCGAGCTTTCTCAACTCTGTAGTGTAAAACCGCTCGTCAGCCTTGCCAGAATTGAAATTGATATATCGAGCGGTTATGCCATAAGAGTTAAGATAATTGAATACTTCTTCAAACAACTGAAAGCACAGCAGTATTCGTGAAGCATTTATCTTTATGACTGGCACCTTGCCCTTAGCGATAATTTGATTTATGGTTTGAAGTATGATGTCTGCTTCAATCAGAGTTTTTCCTGTGCCTGTCGGCAGAATAACCTTTCCATTTTTCAAAGCAATACCCATAGAAACATCAACAGCTTCCATCTGGTGATTACGAAGGGTTTTCTTGGGCAAAGCATTTGCTTTTCCTACTCTCGACCCCTTAACAGCCTCCCAGAATTTCATCCACCATTCGGGCCGATTGTCAAGCATCTCTCTCAATGCTTCACGATTAAGCACTCTCACCTTATTGTAAAGCATGTTGTCCATTGTCCGCTCGTCAACCTTGAGGCCGGTTGTAATAATAAGCATGTTCTTATTATCTTCCATTCTCACTCCGTTCATGTTTTGAGAACGGGCAACAAAATTAGTCAAGTGATCATCGTTCGCCGTCAGCACCCAGTCGCCTCTGCGGAATTTGACTTGGACAGTTGCTGGATTGTCATTCTCTCCGACACCGCATCCGTCAGCACCAAAATCATCATCGCCTTCAATAGGACAATAGTTATAAATTCCAATTCGATTATCGGCACCCATGAATTTAATCAAAAATTCAGCCAGTAGCTCCAGAGAGTGTCCCTTGAAAATATTAGACTCAATCACTAAATTATATTTCTCAGCAAGGTCATTTACACGGCCAGTAAATGAATTGACTGTGGTTATTACGCCGGGTTCAGTATTAGCCTGAAAAAATTCATCTACATCTGGCATTACATCCTTGAACGTATGAACCAAAGTAACGCAGGCAGTTGGTTTGTCAACAATCTTAATAAATTCAGTTTTCATACTCAAATAATATCAAACATTTCTATTTTGTCAAGGGATACACAAAAACACTGTTCGCTGACTGAGCGTGGGCAAGCAAGGCCTGTCCATGTAACCTGCTGCTGTAAACAGCATAATGCGGGCAGCCAACCATGCCAACCGCAATGAGAACCAGAAGGAGAAGAACGACTAATGCGCTCCATCCTGCAACCGTTGTGCCACTTGGGCCGTATCCATTGCTCATAATGTATAATAGTTTGGTTTATTGTCAAGAGGGATCTGGTTCAGCGCCAGATCCCTCTTGGACGGTTTGCCTTAGACAGCCGGCTCAACCTGTGCCGGGGCTTGTTCAGGCGCCGGAGCCACAGGGGCGGCTTCGGGGGCCTGGACAGGTGCGGCAGCCGGAGCTTCGGCCGGAACCACGACGGGTTCGGGGGCCGGAGTTACCTTGCGGGGGCGGCCACGGGTTTTCTTCGGAGCGGCCTTCGTCAGGTCGAAGTTGAACTGCTCCTGCGGACGGCCGGGACCTTCGTGTTTGGCGTGTTCGGCCATCTTCACGAGCTGCTCGGCCTTGCGGAGGTCCTTGATGCGCTTGGTGATGGTCAACATGCTGACGGTGGCGCCGTTCAGGTCGTAAATGTTCTGCTTGGTGAACGCCCCGCGTTTGCGGTTCTTCGTCATCAAGCCGATCACGTCCTTCGGGGGAGCGCCGGGTTTCTTCCACTCACCCTGAAGCGACTTCCGGGCGAGGATGGTGACTGCCTTGGTCGCTTTAGGGGCGACCTGACCCTCGACGGCAACTAAGGGCGCCATCGTGCCACTGGTGTTCAGTATTTTCATAAACTTGCTTTCAATGTTATGTTGTTCTTACGATACTTCAATCATATCAAAGATTTCTTATTTGTCAAGGGACCACTTAAATCTTTTTTCTTATAGTATAGTGGCACCTTTTTGTCTTATGAAGTAACAATAGGCATCATTTTTGCCAAAACCAGACCACATGATTTCGCCGGTGGCCTTATTCCAATACACACTAAGATTCCGGAGCCTCTCTCCTACCATGATCCAGTCAGGCGACTTCAACAACTTTGATCCCTCGGCATTTGTGATTTCTTTTTCTTCGTTATACATTGGGGCAATCATATCATCTATTTTTATTCTGTCAAGGGTGTTGACAATATAGAAATGTATGATAATATGGAACCAATGAAAAAACTAAAAAATGAATCTGATTATTGTTGCCCAATATGTAACTCTGCCCTAATGATTGAATGGGGCAATGGTGTTCATAAAGGAGATCAAGCTTTCGGTGGTTTCCTTACCTGTCAGGCACCGGCCTCAAGGTGTCCTACGCCTGAGAATGTTAGGGGACACGGAAATGGACGAAGCGAAGCATCAATCCTTGCCGCTGCTTATAAGATTATCATGGCCAAATACACAGGGGCAAATATTGACCTTTCCGATGATCAACCAGTAGAATCGGCTGCTGAACTGCCAGAGGCTCCAGTAGAAATCAAAAGCAAACCATCCAAAAAGTCTAAAGCAACTCTGCCGGTGGTTGCCATAGAAGTAAATGATGAAGATGCTCTGTGATGGAGCCTTCCTATTTAGGAGTTGAAGCAGCCTGAGTGGATAATACCACTGAGGCTTAATCTCTGTTTGGTTTACCTATTTTGGACAAGGAAATCCCCAAGGCTTGCAAGCCTCAGGGTTCCTCGACAGCATCAGGTTATCCCCACTGGCTCGCGTTGCCAGGGGCCTTTATCTGCCACGTTCTCAAAAATCCTCAATCGCTACTACGGGAGGATTATTAAATATGCGAACAATCGTTTTCAGTTTACGTTCAGATCTAAATCTTTCCTCTGCTTCCGTGATAACAAATAAAGCAGTCAACCGCTGATAAAATCCCAAAATCTTCTCAATCTCATTTGGCGAAACTTCGCCCTTCTCACTTACTGCTTCTGATCTAAAACCCTCTGCCCAAGGTATGTGGCAGACCTTACACATTTTCGATCCTACCTTGACAACGATATAGCGAGCGTATCCTCCTTTCGTCGGCCACTTCACAAATCGACCAGGTTCAACCGATAATCGGCCTTGTTGCGCCTCATCATCGAGTGCCTTTACGGCGTTCCAGAATGATCTGTAGGTAGAAGTGTGTTCAGGCGAGCCAAACTTAACTTCATTTGCCCTATCGCACAAAGCGAGGATTTCTTCAATCCTTTCCTGTAAGATGTTATTGTCAATCACAGGGAGATTGTATCAAAGATTTAGGATTTGTCAACTCTTATTAAAGAAAACATTATCGGTTATAGTGCTGACACACCAGTACAAACCTTTGCCTCCTTCCCACAGTAGTAGAAATACTATCCAAACGGGAAACGTAAGCATCAAAAATTTGCGCTTCATAGAATGAGATTTTTTTACTTAGTCAACCGCTCAGAAAATGTGCCTATCAAACGCCATTGATGCTAATATCTGCATAAACTCATCAGAAGCAAAATCTTGTCGGGGATTCTTTACTTCCGTTGAGACAGCATAAGGGTCAACCACAATAAGCGGTATTTCTCTGGCTATCAGCCGAGCCAAATCACTTGATTCAGGTTCCACCAATAAAACTTTAAGCGGTTTTTCCATTGATGAAAGTATATCAGTCATTTCTGTTCTGTCAACTCCTGCGGTTCAACAACCAAGAAAGAGCCTTTGATATTCCAAGGACTATCAATATAAATGCTACAACCAATCTAAACGTCCTGCTGAGAAATAGTAGTGCCGTAAACAAACCTATACCTACCATCCCCCACCAAAATGCTATAGTTTCATATGCTTGACTCTCAGCCACATCTAGTTGGACACCAGGCTTGTAGGCAATACCCTCGGTGATATAAGGGTTCTGTCCTATTATATAGACTACAACACACAGGCAAATGAATACAATGAAACTGGCAACTCTCCTCATTATACAACATACACCACTTTTGTAATAAGTCAAATAGGGTTTCACTTGTCACAAAGGACCTTGTGTAAACCGCATTAGAGACAAATAGAATGCTGATTTATTACTGGAATACCCCTTATTATCAGCGAGTATATTTACTGGTTTCAGTGATAATTGAAGGGCTTGACAGGATAGAAATATAATATATCATTCTACTACACCACCCGATCCGTAATTTCAGTCTGGTAATGGCGGGTGGGGAAGATATAGAAATGAATACTAAAGGCTTGACAATATAGAAATGTTTGATATTATAGGACCAGTAAAGAAAACATAAAGTCGTGTGCGGCCAACGATAATCGGCCAGACAGGCGGTGATACGCTGAGGGTCGAGGACCTTCTGGCGATAAATATTATGCGCCCTATATGCCCTATTCCCGGTATTACCCTATTCCATATACTATACCAATATGCCCTATACGGGATACCACAATGAAAAAAAGATTGATATTTTCTGAAAAACCACTCACAGGAATAGCGATTTAGGAACGTTTTTGAGCAAAAATAAATTTTCATGCGGTGAACCACATTGAAATTTTTAGGGACCATAACCAAATTCGCAATTCCTTCTAGGTATATTAGTACAATCTTTAGTACTATTTTTACCTTTGCTCAGCGTTTTCGCCTGCTACCGCCGCTCAAACGCTTACGCTTTATACGTACGTAAATCTAATCCTGAAAAAATAATAATAATTCTCTTTTATGAGATCAATCATTTAACTAATCTGCCCAAGAATTTTGGTTTATCCCAACACTCTTGACAAGTATTAACATCCGGCCGTTTAGAATTTCCGCAATCACAGATTGTATTATCTCCATAACAACCATCATCATATACTCTCTGTTTATTGTAACAATGATCACACATATCTGCATCAATATGTTTTTTTCTACCGCAGCCGCATCTTTTATTTTCTTTAGCCATACTACCTTTCAATTTTTAAGGGGCTGTACCCTCTCCCATACTGGGGCCTAAATGATTAACCAATAACTTACATAAAGAATACAATTCGTTATCAGTCATCGTCTGCCTCGCTATGTTAATGGGTTTAATTACCAGACGAATATTTTCTGAAATATTTAAGCCGCCCTTAGATTTTGGAATAATATGATCAATCGACATATTATCAATAGTTAAATATGTTCCGGTGAGAATACATTTACATTTTTGTTTTTTAGCAATCTGCCATAAAGAGATCGGTGCCAGTTTATTATCTTTGTAATCCCTATTTGCATTTCTGCATAGACGACGGAAAACCTGCTTTCTTCTTCTTGTATAATCTTTATTTTTATAAATTAATCTAATTTTTTCCAATCTTATTTGATTTCTAATAGGATCATTTTTTATTTCTTTTCTATTATCTCTTTGTCGTTGAGATACTTTTTCTCTTTCTCCTTCTTTTTCAAATCGTCTTTTCCAATATTCTCTATTTTTTATTAGTAATGATTGATATTTTTTGGGATCTTTCTTTATTTCGTCTAATCGTTTTTTTGTCATAGAAATAAATATCTATCCCTATATCAAAAACGACTATATTACTGATTTAGGTCATCTTTTTAAGAAGAAAAGTGTCCCAGATGCAGTCAAAGCATATGTTCCCACACTTTCATGCGTCATACGCCTTAACGGCAACTGGAACTAATGCGGTTTTCAATCACATCTAGATTTACTCACTCGCTACTGTTGCGGATTATCCATCATGTTTCGGTGGATTATACCGCTGACTTCCGGTTGGAAGCGAATCAAGCCCTTATAGGTCTGTTGGAAACTAGCCTACAACCGAGGCGACTCAAGCACCATTCCGAAATAGTTTATTCAACATCATCATCAAACAACACCATTTTTCCATTGTCTATTACATAAGCGGTTGAACCATAAATGCTTGGCGAATAGATTTTTGTTACCTTGTGCCCCTTTCTCTTAATCTTTATGCCATACACTTTCATAACGTGCTTTAGGTGAGACGTGAAGGCTGATTTTCTGACGTTTACTAAATCGCCTACTTCAATCTCAGTTTTCATAAAAGTATTCCCCTTAATCATCAGAACCACATTGCTTTCTCAAGAACATCTCCGTTAAGGCCATAGGTATTGCTACCCAACGGATTGACCAATCTAGGAAATTGTAGTTTCATGCTGGTTGTAAAGCATCAAAAGGAACTACTTCTGTGTGAGTATTAAAGACAAGGGATGCTCCTCTCATAGAACTTGACATCTTGCACACTCCAGTCTTTCCAACAAATCGTCTGAGCCAACGTTTGGTATGGTCAGTAGGAAGCACCTTGTATTCACTGCCAATCCGAATATTCACAAAGTCTATTTTCATATCCAGATGATACCACCTATTTTTATATTGTCAATGGGATGCGTTTATGAACATTCGCAAGTTCCGTAAGGGATACAGCAGGTGTTTGTATATGTCTGGCAGCAGTTGCACCATTCTGATTGTTCGCCACAACCTAAAGAACAATCTTGGTATCTATCAATGATTTCATAATCACGGGTCCTTACCCTGTCATCAGGCAGTTTATTTCCTTCATTGTCTAAAGTGCTATTAAACATGTTATTGCCAATGGGGAAGAAACTCACTTTGTTTCTCCAGCCGTTGTTTCTCCAGACGCCTCTTCTCCATAAATTTTATATAGTTTTTATGAGTATTTAATGCTTCTCTCATACAATCTTGCCATTTCTTTCTGTAATATCCATTCCTTGAAATGTTATGGGCAACCATCCGCATATAAAGAATATGAGCATGGCCCAATCTCTGGTCGTTTACTTCAACATCAAAGGGATGCTCGTTCACGATTTATTCTTTATAAAGTTCTGGGTTCTCTTTGATATGATCAACCACAGACATTAAGTGCCTCAATCCTTGCCTTATACCCATTGGGTTGCCAGTGTAAAATGTGGTATATCGTCCAAAGGTTATAATAGGAATGTATTTAAGTAGCACCCTATCCTTCACCATTCGCAGTTCCTGACTAAACCATCTTTTGGATTGGTCTGTCATACCTTCACACTTCCTATTTCAGCCATCGATGGACTGCCATTTGGAAACTTTTCGGTTATTCCAACCGCTCTCAAGATTGACTCCGCCCACTCTTGTTCCGAATCATAACCAGAATCATTCAGTTTATCCACCACCCGCTTTACTTTTTCTTGGTATGTCATATCAATGCGGATAATCGGAGTTGGTTCTGCTTCTATTTCAACCACTGGTAAATCAATGTGGATGCGTTCTTTAGGCACGGATAAGTCAACATTGCAAGATGGACACTTGAATGTTTGCCCCGGCATCCCATTCACTTCTATGCGCTGACCGCAGACACACTCAAACTTTATGAACATTTACTGTTTTTATGGAATGTAGTATTGTTTAATGTAAGACGTTGCTTCCGCTATTGCTCCATCACATTCCAAATGATGAAAATAATGTGATCCTTTGCCATCCATCATATTGATAGTCAATAACCACTCGCCTCTCCAAGCAGAACTGTTATTGGTCAAAGAGAATGTAATGTATCTTTGCTTCTTTATCAGATCGAGGATTTCTTTTAATCTTTCCATAAATCTTAACTTTTCATTAGACAGTATTTACGCCTTTTTAAGTCGGCAAGAAGCATGGCAAGATAATCTTGTTTATCGTGTATTTCTTGTGATACCCGATCAACTTCGCAGGATACATCTCCAATAACCATGCGGGCTATATCCTTCTTTACTTCTGCCCTTTGTAAATCATTCATAATCTATCCGTTTTGTAGTGCCGCCATTTCCTCTGGCGTCATCCAAGCAGCCGGGGAAAGAACATACATTAAATGATCTTCCATTGCACCAAAATCCTTTTTTTGACATAACCGCCACAGTTTCTTCTGCTCGGCCATTGTAAAACCTTCATACTTCAACCGCACATCAAGCATTTCCACTCTGGTCCGTAGAATATCCCTCTCATGCGTAATCTTACGCAGTTGGTTTGCCAGATACAGCCGTTTCTTTTTCTTGGCTGTCATATCCGCCTCAAATCTTTCATCAACTTCTCGGCATTTTTCAATGACTTATTTACTCTCCGCATTAGTGGGGCTTTACGTGGCTTCGCCAACCGACGAAGATTGACAGCAGACTTTTCTTGTCTGTCGCCAAACTCATGCCACGCATCTTCCGCGTTACAGGTGCCTGGCGAATATTTCTTAAGCATCCGAGTTTCCTCTTTCTGGACAGCAACGTGTTCCCTGATTGCGTCCAGATATTCTTGAGCAGCAGTTTTTATTTTCATATATCTTTATACTTTAGGATGACAGTCTTTATTACCACAGCAGAAACCTGGTTTCACCATATATTTCTTCTCATCACCACAATAACACGGAAAAATGGCAACATTGTTATCATCTTCATGTTGAATTACAACTGAGCAAGCATAGAAAACTTTTGGATCATTGAAAGTAGCGCCTTCGTAAGATGAAATATTTGTTGAAAGAGTGCCAGGCACGATTGTCCATCCATCTTTCAAAAAACCATTAACTTCATCACCAAAAGATTTTAAGTTGTTGCTCGTCCAGATTCGTTGTATCATAATCTAATACTACCACAGATTTTTATATTGTCAACTTTTCAAGCCAAGGAGTTTAACAATCTTCGGGTCGCTGTAATCTGTCATTGAAGTAAAAACTGAACTATTCTTTAGCCTATGTTCCGCTTCAGAATCCTTTATATCTTCGGTTGACCAAGCGAGAACCTTTCCTTTGGCACGCAAAACAACCTGAAAGGGATACCCCATGAAACCAGAATAAATCCTTTCAACGTCTATTTGACCAGTTATCCTCGGGCCGCCGAAATCATTTACCTTTGCCAGAAACTTTGTCATTTCCTTCACGGCCTGTTCCATAGCATGCCAACGAGGCGTATCATCCGCCTTGTCTGTTTCCAAAGCGTAATACTCAATGGCCCAATCCTCAAATGTTTTCACTTGATAAACTTTATTCTTTCGGTTATTTCCAGAAATGGTTCGTGAGATATATCCTTATATGATATAATCTTTCTCTGTTTCCTTGCTATAACTTTTATGCTTGTGCCATCTGTAAACGTTATAGTAAGTTCAGTTGTTTTTGGTTTGCTATCCCAGCCAGAAAATTCTTTAATATCAGCAACCACCTTGCCCTTGAATGCTTTAGTCATATTCATCGGTAGTATCTCCTTACACGCCGGTCCATGTATGTTCGCCATTTTCGCATGGCCGCTTCCTCATTGGTTATTCTATTTTGGCGAGCTCGACGATAACTGCTATTGTTCCAAACATCTGCTATCATAAACCATCCACACGTTATAACGATTGCCCCCGCAAGCAGAAAGAAAAATCCGACAGAGGCTACTTCTGCTGATGTATATGATAGATGAGAATGCATCTAACATCAGTCCTTTGGATAGTTTTTCCGAGAGAGACGCATCGAAACCCAATCTCGTAAAGCCTTTCCAGCATCTATGGGAAAGTTTTTTTCATACTCCCGGCCTTCTGAGTATATGGGAATATTATAGTAATCGCATTCCCTCTTGGTGCCATTGCCCTTGTATTTCTTGTTAGGAAACGTTGAGGCTGGCCAATGGTATTCGTGCAGGAGTTTCTTTCTTTCCTCTAATGTAAGTAGCCTGGTTGTTTCCATAGTTAGTTTGTTTCCAAAGTGATGTCATGTTGTGTGTTGGTTTTTCCACAGGTTATGCAGTTTCCACCATATCCACCGTCATCAAAAATATGAACATCAACTTTCTTATCAAAAGTCCCACGCTTACAATGACGATTAAAGTCTAACCAAGTAACCCAAGCACAAAGTAAAAATCCCAAAGCAAACTTCCAAGAGAAAATCAGCATAAACCAGAAAGTACAAGTAGCAATAAGAGCTCTTTCCAGTTGCCACTTCATTAGTTTATATCTTTCCATCTCATTTTACGTTTTCTTCTTTGTAACATGCACAAAATCTGTATTCACTGCGACAACATATTTCCAGTTGTCCAGTTCAACGGCCATTTCGCCAGGGTATTTTTCATCGCAATCATATGATAGATGCAAGGTGTCAACAGCACCAGAGAGAAATGCACTTAAATTCTCCGGGCTGAAAAACAAAATCATTTTCATATTTACTCTTTCACAGGAAACACAGTCAAGTCAGCGTTGGCTATAATCTCACTCCCATCATTGCTGCCAGCCATATCCTCTTGCCATTGAGAAGCAGTTGCCACTGCATGTGCCATATCGGCAACGTCAAACTCTCGTTCGATTTTGATTGATGCTTTGAATTTCATATTGTTAATCCTCGTTACAACCGTAAAAATATGGCTGTCTTGATTTCGGACGTTCCTTCTCATCCATCAGGTCAAGATAGGTTTTGTCCGCCCGGCCAAAGGCACTGCCATATTTGTATCCCTGATTGGAATACCATACATCATCATCGAAGGCGCCCATTTTGTCATTGTAAATGAGAACTTCTCCGGCAGCAGACATTAGAATGTAGGCTCCCCAACCCCAGACATCATTGGTCTGCATTTTCGCAACATCCTTATAAGTGCCATCTTTGATAGCAGGCTCAAGGACTTGCTCACAATAGTTGCCTGTATCGGAAAGAGCCTTGTTCGACATTGGGATGCGAAATATTCCATTGTGAACCATTGCGAATTGTCCATCGCACATGGTAAACGGATGACAGTTAGCATCGTTGACGGGTCCGTGCGTTGCCGCTCGGAAGTGAACCATCATGGCATGATTAAGTTCAAGAGCATGATATTGCTCGTAAAACTCCTTAAAGGACATCAATCCCTTAACCACAACCAACTTGCCATCGGCTACGTAGGCGAAGCCGCTTCCAGAGTTGTTACCGTAGAAGCCAGACCGGAGACTGTTCTTCTCTATGCGTTTACCCGCCGGTTTATAGATTGCCAGGCACATATTTCGTTTTATTTTGTAGTCCTATCATCTTACCACCGATTTTTATATTGTCAACCGTTGATACCATAGAAGAAGCCAGTATCAGCATTTTCCCGTTTCATTTCACCCAGAAATTGTTCCATATCATTGAGAGCAGCAGTGATGCACGGAGCGTGCTTCTCAATGTTGGTTACGTGTCCCTCAAACCTTGCTTTGGCTTTGATTCGGGTCCAGCATTCGGTGATGCTTCCCGAAATTTCCTGCATCTTCTCTGTTTGTTCTTTAGTCATATTTTGGTGCTTTGTTCCATCATTGTTACTTTAAGAATGGTGAAAAACTTTTCTTTTTCTTCCGCCGTATTGTCTGGCATGTTGACTTCGCAGTATCTCTTTATTTCTTCATCTTCAACCTGCCAATCAAATTCTGAACAAACGGCATATATGTTCTCTCCAAAACCAGACAAAAAACTTGGCGATTCGAGAATGCCTTTCTTTTCCAATTCGGAAATCCAGTGAGCAATAACTACGCTGTTAAGAAGAAATGCGTTAAGAAAGGCTGGATGATCCAGACGTTCGGCTATTCCAAATGCTTTTTGTGCTCGGTTCAGGTTCATTGGATTGTGTTTTCTGGTAACTTATGAGTATTGGGAACTTTGAGACAGGTAGGTTTGACATTGACAGCGGTTACACAATAACTATCAGAAAAGGTTCTTCCGCCAGATGGACAGACAATGGTCCCTTGTAAGTATGGCAGAATATCTGCCCCTGTGACAGGTGCTGTTTCAGACTGCCTCGTGTCCAATGACCACTGCTGGATAGAAAGTTCAATGTTGTGAAGATTGCTTATGCACGTTTGCATCTTTGCGGTTGAACTATTTTTCAGGAGACTTGGAATAGCAATGGTAGCCAACATTGCTATGATACCTACTACTATCATTATCTCTATAAGCGTAAAACCTTTAGTATTTTTAATCATATCATTATACACGTCACGTACTGATGCTGCCTTCCGGCAGTGGAACATGATCTCCATCAACCGTCAATCCCCAAAACTCACGCATCTTCGGATTTGGATGATCTTTGTATGTTGAAGCAGCTACGGCTTTCAACTCCCGTTTCATTCCCTCCAGTTTAGCAATTCTTTCACAAAAGACTTCATGTGCTTTTTCAATGCCAGACTTCTGGCCGCGTCTGGGCACATCTTTGGAGACAAAACCACACGCTATGGCAAACTCGTTGCTGTTCTTCTGAACCTGCAAATCAATCAAGTCTTGAAGAAAAGCGTATGTTGTGTATTCCATTCTGACTGTTTTTTCTTTAGGCATAACTATTTGATTATCACCCAGTAAAAAATGTTTCCAACAAAAACTAAAACTAAAGCAACTATCCAGAATATGTTTACCGGACCTAAATGCACACCATCATACTCAACTTTTGCGGGGATCGTTAGATTATGGTCCTCAAACCAGTTTACGCCATCACTGGAATAGAATATCCCACGCGTCTTGCCCTTGCAATCTTCTTTTACTAATCTCAA
>OCTA010003995.1_pt1 | contig 12992 bp, 12 predicted proteins | sample 1538991 | NCBI WGS metagenome assembly OCTA01 (sample SAMEA3539302, study PRJEB22396) | soil metagenome | biome: tundra; feature: field; material: soil | place: USA | collected 2010-05 | depth 0.15 m
CATTGACGATCAGGCCGTTGAGCGAGCCGCACACCACGCCGCGCTCGGTGGGGTAATTCCCCCATTCGATGGGCTGGTCGATCAGCGGATGCACGGGGTGGTTGTCTTTCGAGGCCGTGTAAGCGACCAGGTTTGCCAGCAGCCGATCTGCCGCGGGGTCCAGGCCGGCGCGGTTGACGAGGTCAAAGCCGGACAGGATGACCGAACCGGTTCCGTCGAACATCTCGCACAAGGCAACCCCTTCGAGTCCCCGATCATAGTCGGCCAGAATGGCCGTGTGCTGCAAAGCTTCTGGTTTATGGAGCTTGAAGCCGGCGGTGACGGGATAGACTTGCGGGAAGCCGGGTTTGGTTTCATCCCAAGCCGTATAGTCCGACCACAGGGCAAGGCGATGTCGGTCCAGTCCACGGAACACAGGATGGTCGGGCCGCTCGGGGTTCACGTTCATCTGCTCGCGGAATGGCCGGGTGCGGGGTGGGTAGGCAGTGTCGTTGGGAGAACTGGCAAGGACCGCGGTTTCCTGCGGCAGCCAATCGAGGTCGGATGCCTCCGCCGGTGGCCGGAGGCAGAGAATGCGCCCGCCGTCGTGAACGAAGCGCCGCAGTTGTTGCTTTTGCGCAGCGAGCGCCTTATCCCAGCCTCCCTCAGCAATAACGAGGGCTTTCATCTCCGTCGGCCAGGGCGAGAAGCTCGTAATGCGTTTGAACCCGAGCCCGATCTTCTCAAATGCCGCAGCCGTCTTGTCAGTCGGATCGTATAGGTGCACCGGCCCCTCTGACCGTGGCGCGAATTTGATCCAGTCAACGCCAGCAACAAAAACACCGACCCCATTGGTCGAGAGGGTACGCGAGCCGGCAATTATGCGGCCGGAAATGACATAATCGCCCGTGGCGAGCCGGGCTGGCAAATCGAGGGTGACGGCTTTGCTCCAAGTGCCGAAATAGGGAATCACAGGCAGGTCAATTTCGCCCTGGCAGAAGTCCCCGCCGTTCTTCGCTTGAACCTGATAGACGAGCGTGGCGTTGGTCAGAGCGCTGCCGTCGTCGGCGTCATTGATGATATGGGCGATCGCGCGGGCCTTCGTGCCCGCATAAACTTGCGGGGTCCACATCTCCCAGCTTAGGAGCACGGGCTGATAGGAAACCCCGAGCTGTTCCATCGCCGGCTTGGGCTTCATCTGGTCGAAAGAGGAGATGCCCGACCAGTTATAGAACAGGATGGTGAATGGCATGAGCCCGGCCAGCCGCGGGTTCAAGGGGCGCATCCGGCGGAAGGATTCGGTCGCCTGCTTAACCATGAACGATTGATAGCGCAGGGCGTCCTCGCGCCGATTGCCGGAATGGCCGATCCAGCCGAGCTGCGGTGCAAGCTGTTTGCTGCGGACGATATTGAATTCCCCGTCCCAGCCGGTGAAGGAGCCCACGCATTCCGTGAAAGTGAGCGGCTGGTTCTTGGCCACATCGCCAAAGAGCGGTTTTGGGTAAAGCTTGTCGCGCAAGTTGTAGTAGGTCAGGAACGAGTTGTAATACCAGCCCCAATAACGGTGCACATCGCACACGTCGCCCTCGCGGCCCTCGCCGTAACCGGCGTTGCCGATATACGGGCGGGTGGGGTCCCACTGCTTGAGGGCCTCATGGGCGCGGGACAACAGGGCGCTGAACGCCTTCCCGCGCTCGCCGGAAACGGGCAGTTCGTTCGCCAGCAGGTACATCACGATGCACGGGTGCGACACGTAACTCTCGAAGAGCTTCTGGTAACCTGCGATAGTGCGGTCGAAGTCTTTCGGCGCAACGCGTTTCCCCTCGTCGGCTTCAGGGGGTGAGCCGTAACGCCCCGCATACATCATCATGCCCAATTCGTCGCACACGTCGAACCAGACCTGCGACTCATCAGAAGTGAGTCGAAAGATGTTCACGTTTTGGGATTTCAGGTAGCGGACGTAGGCCTCGGCAAACGCGCGCGATTCGCCGACTGCCGGCGGTATGGTCCGACCCGGCGGGTTGATGGCGATGCCGCGCAGGAACATCGGGCGGCCATTCAGATGGAATTGGCCGTCCCGAATCTCAAAGGAACGGAAACCAATGCGGACGGTCCTGGCCGCGAGCGTTTTGCCGTCCTTGGTCGCCGTTACCTGGAGGTTGTAGAGCACAGGAGAGTCCGGGTTCCACAGCTCTGGCTTCAGGCCGGAAATCGTCTTGGTGAACGATGCCGCTTTGGCATCGCCTGGCGCGCCTTGGCCCAGCGAACCTTGCCAGAAGGGCCGCCCGCTCTTGGCCTGCGTGATGGCCGCACGGAATTCGACGCCGGTAAAATCCCCGTCTCCCGCGGGCGCAAGCTCGATCCGCACGCTGTCGGCGGTCGCAAACGCAAGCAACTTATCGATTTCCGCCGCCAAGAGCGAAGGAGGGATGAGCAGCACGGCGATTACCAGCACAAGGAGCGCCGGCAAGCCGGCTCGTCTGAGGAATGCAGGGTCTTTCATGTATTGCTGCGGGGCATCCTATGGAATCCCGGATCCTTGGCGAGCATTCTGCTGATAGTCTGAATGGACCGAATTGACAACTCCCCTGCCCTGCGACACTCTGGGCGCATGGCAAAGCCAGCTTTGGGCCGGGGTCTGGGAGCGTTGTTGGGCGAGAGGCCCATCGCTAAACCGCCAGTTCCCGCGCCCGCCTCAACCACAGCCCCGGGTGCCGCATCGGCCACGGATGCGCGCGAACTCGTGCAGCGTGTTGCGCTCGATCGCATTCGCCCCTGCCCCTTCCAGCCGCGCAAGGACTTCTCCCCAGAAGCCCTGAGGGAACTGGCCGATTCGATTAAGGAACAGGGCATAGTGCAGCCGCTCATCGTCCGTGAGCGCAATGGCCACCTGGAACTCATCGCTGGTGAACGCCGCTGGCGCGCTGCCCAATTGCTCGGGCTGGCGGAAGTCCCCGTTATCCTGCGGCAGGCCGACGACCGCGCCGTCCTCGAGTTGGCGCTGATCGAGAATCTACAGCGGGAGAACCTGAACCCGCTCGAAGAGGCCCAGGGTTACGCGCAGCTCATCGAGCAGTTCCAGCTCAAGCAGGAAGAGGTGGCGGCGAAAGTGGGCAAGAGCCGCGCCGTCGTGGCCAATGCGCTGCGCCTCCTGAAGCTGCCGCCCACGATTCAGGCCAACATCCGCGAAGGCCGCCTCTCCGTCGGCCACGCCAAAGTCATTCTTGGTCTGGCCAGCGAGGCGCACCAGAAGCTTGCCGCCGAGCGCATCCTCAAGGAAGGGCTTAACGTTCGTCAGACCGAGGCCCTGGTCGCGCGGCTCCAAGCCCGCGAAGCCGGCACCGCCAGTAGGTCCGGGCCCATTGCGCCGCTGAACCGGGATGCACACGTCGCGAGCCTGGAGAACCAACTGCGCGAACGTCTGGGGACCAAAGTTCACTTACGCTACGCCCATGGCAGAGGCGCATTGGAGGTAACCTTTTTCAGCGACGCTGAACTCGAGCGCATCCTGCAGGTCCTCGGCGTAAGCCCGGAATGATCCGACATCTTGGAATCGAGGGATCGGCACCGACTGTTATCAATCAATATGAGCACACCCGAACAACACGAACTAACCGCCACCCAACTCCTTGCCGGTGTAAACCGCGCCAGCCAAATGACCGCCTTTGTCGGCCTGGACGGCTTTGTCGATGACATCCTGCATGTCGTCGATAAGCGCGAGAGCGCCGACAAATACCTGCGCCTGCCGACCATCGCCCAGCTCGCCGAGCGCCTGGCCGCAGCCGCCGGCCGGAGCACCAACGTCGAATTGGTCAGCCAACTTAATAAGCTGGGCGGTAATGGCCCCATCATGGCCAATGCGCTCGCCAGCTTCGGCCTCAAAGTGACCTACCTCGGCATCCTCGGCTACCCGAACCTGCATCCGGTGTTTGCCGACTTCGCCAAACGCGCCGAGGTCCATTCCATCGCTGAGCCGGGCTACACCGACGCGCTCGAGTTCGACGACGGCAAGATCATGCTCGGCAAGCACGAGTCGCTCAAGCAGATGAACTGGGAGAATATCAAGGCGCGCTTCGGCCAGGACAAGTTCACCGCCAAGCTCGGCAGCGCCGATCTCGTTGGCTTCGTCAACTGGACAATGCTCACGCACATGAGCGACATCTGGGACGCCGTTCTCAAAGAAGTCTGCCCTGGCATGAAAGGCCCGCGCCGCAAGCTCTTCATCGACCTTGCTGACCCTGAGAAGCGGACCAGCGGAGACATCCTGCGCGCACTGGAGTTGGTTGCCGCCTTCCAAAAGCATTTCGACGTGATCCTAGGCCTGAACGAGAAGGAAAGCATAGAGGTCGGGAAGAACCTTGGCTTGAACACCAGCGACCATTCGCTGGAAGGGTTGTTGAAACTCTGCCAGGCAATTCACCAACGTGTCCGCGTGGACACGCTCATTGTCCACCCGACCGCCTACGCGCTGGCCTCCGGACCGGATGGCGCGGCGCTCGTCCAGGGGCCCTTCACCCCGAAGCCAAAGATCACGACCGGTGCGGGCGACCATTTCAACTCAGGCTTCTGCCTCGGCAAATTGCTCGGCTTCCCGACCGACCAATGCCTCCTGACCGGCGTCACCACCAGCGGCTTCTATGTGCGCACTGGCCAAAGCCCGGCCATATCGGACCTGGCGAAACTACTGCGCAACTGGCCGGCTTGAGCATGTCCCTCACCGTCGTCAAATATGGCACTCCGATGCTCCGCCAGAAAGGCTCGCGCATCGACAGCATTACGCCCGCAATCAAGAAGCTCGCCGCAGACATGCTGGAGACCATGTACGCCTACAAGGGAATCGGGCTGGCCGCGCAGCAGGTTGGCCTCGCGGTGCAACTGACGGTCATTGATGTGCGCGGGGTGACCGACCGGCCATCCTCACTCGAGTTGAATGGGCAACCGGCGGATGTGAACGGGTTCATGCCGCTGGTGTTGATCAATCCCGAGTTTAAGCCTGTCGGCCAGCCGGTGGCCGGCCCGGAAGGCTGCCTGAGCTTCCCTGAGATTTACGCCGACATCACTAGGCCCGACATAGTGGACATCAAGGCGCTGACCCTGGAGGGCAAGCCCATCGAGTTCCGCTGTGGCGGTCTGCTTGCCCGCGTCGTCCAGCACGAGACCGATCACCTTCTCGGCATTCTGTTCATTGACCGCATGGACAAGAAGACCAAGGCAGACCTCAAGGAAGAACTGGAACTTCTGATGGCCGAGACCAAGGCGGGGCTAAAGGGGTGAGCCAACAACTTCTCAGGAAAGCTTCTTCAGAATCGAACGTGCAAGGAATTCGTTGATCTCACGATGCCGCGGAACGGGCTGCGTCATGCGCGTGCGCGGATTCTGGTACCAGTCGTGTTTCCCTCCGTGACGGATCATGATACAGCCCATTGCTTCGATCTTCTCCACCAAGTCCCGGCGCTTCACGCCACCTCCAGCTCAGAGACGTGCCGCACAGCCGGAATCGCCCCGCTGGTCAGGTCCCGATAGAGGTCTCGCAGGTGCTCTTTGAGGTCTTCCAGCGACTCCCCCTGCGTGAGGTAATCAGGAAACTCCTCCAAATAGCCCAGCCAGAACTGACCATCCTGCCAGTAAGTAAACCGTTGACCTTTCATACCGTGAAGATAGACGCCAAGCCTGTGCCCGGCAACGGTATTCTGACATCGCCAGTTGCGCGCAGCACGGTCTCTGCCTCTACTTCTTATAGTAATCCGGTACCGCTATCTTCCCCGCGATGATCTCCGCTTTCAGCTCGTCAGCCCGTTTGCGCACCAGCTCAGTAAGTATTTTCTGGTTATATTGGTCAAATGAGTAGTCCACGCCCTTGTTGGCGAGCCCGAACCATTTGACGCCTCCGGTGAACTTCCCCGCCTTCGTTTCCTCGATCGTCGAATACACCGCTTCATCCACCCGCTTCAGCATGCTCGTCAGGATCAACCCTGGCTTGGTCCAGTCCTGGTTGGAATCCACGCCAATCGCGAACTTCTTCTTGTCCTCCGCCGCGTCGAACACGCCCAAGCCCGAGGCTCCGGCTGCGGCGAAGATCACATCCGCGCCGCCTTCATATTGCGACACGGCGAGTTCCTTCCCCTTTGGCGGATTGTTCCATGCTTCGCTCGTCACCCCGACGTAATTCGCGATAACGATAATCCCAGGATTGATCTTCTTCGCCCCGGCCTCATAACCCATCTCAAACCGGCGGATGAGGGGGATATCCATGCCGCCCACAAATCCGACCTTGCCCGTCTTGCTCGTCATGGCCGCAATGGCGCCAATGACATACGCCCCTTCATGCTCTTGAAACATCAGCGACCGCACATTCAGCGCTGCAACCTGCGAGTCCACGATGGCAAAATGCTTGTTAGGAAACTGTGCCGCGACCTTCTGAATCGCCTCTTTTTGGGCAAAACCAATGCCGATAATCAGGTCGAAGTCGCGCAACGCAAACGCCCGCAGCGTGGGCTCGAAGGCATTGTCGTCAGCCGCTTCGACATATTTCAGGAAAATGCCTAGTTTGGTTTTGGCGCGGCTTGCCCCTTCATAAGCGGAGGAGTTGAAGGACTTGTCGTCCTTGCCGCCACGGTCCAACACCAACCCGACCTTGAATTCCGCCAACGCCGTCTGTAACGAAATCGCAAGACCGCTCACCACCAGCAATGCCGCCAGCCGGAAACCCCTCACTCCCGTCCAAGAGAAACTGTGCATCATGTCCCTCTTAGTAGGCACAAACCCCCGCCTGGTCAATCCTCGCCATCACGCGCCGCCCCTCCCGGCTCCGCCCGCTTCCCCTCTGAGGATGACAAAACTGTCACCCATGCGTCATGGGTCCGTCACGGTGATATGTTGCACTGCGCGGCACCGGGAGTGTTCCCGGCAAGAACAACATTAAAGACAAATATGAAAATCAAATCCATCATCTGTTCGGTAGTCACACTCGGTCTGCTCGCTGGCGGCCTCACGGCTTGCACCACGGAAAAGGAAGGCAAAGAAGGCAAGGAGAGCGAAAAGGCCACCGCGGCCCAATTGGAAGCTCAGGCTAAGATCACCAAAGCCGAGGCGCAGAAGATCGCGCTGGACAAAGTGCCGGGCGGCACCATCAAGGAGGGCGAGATCGAGAAGGAGAAGGGTAAAGTCATCTGGTCCTTCGACATCGCCACCCCGGGCACCAAAGACATCACTGAGGTGAATGTGGACGCGATGACCGGTGCCATTGTCGATGTTTCCAAAGAAACGGTCGCAGACCAGGCGAAGGAGAAGAAAGAAGACGCCAAGGCGAAGGCCAAGAAGGACGATGACGACGATAAGGAAGAGAAGAAGTAAGTCCGGTTAGGGGTCGCCATATTTGCCGCCGCCGGGAACCTCCGGCGGCGGCGTCCAGCACAATGAGGAATACTTCAATGAAGACACGGATGACGAAAGCCGCACTATTTGCTGCTTTACTGGCGCTCGTCTGCACGCTGGCGCGACAAGGGTTTGCGGGCCAAACCCAGAAATGGGAGGACGTGCCGGAATCAGTGCGGGCCACGGTCCTGGCCAACGGGGGCAAAATCGGCCCTGTGGACCTGGAAGGCGAGAAGATCGGCGGCAAAGCTGTCTATGAAGCCGTCGGTAAAGACAAAGCCGGCAAAGAGGTGGACCTGGTGGTGACCGAAGACGGTAAGTTGGCCAACATGAAGTATGATGCCGCCGCCGATAAGGCCCAGGAGGAGGCAGGCCTGGCGAAAAAGGCCTCGCCAGCCCCGAAGTTTACCCATCCACGCGACATCACCAACCCCTATCTGCCGCTCGCCTCCTTGAAGCAGGACATTCTCGTGGGCAAGGAGGGCGGCAATACTGTGCGCGTCGAGCGAACCGCTAAGCCAGACCTGCACAAGACCTTCAAGATCGGCAAGCAGACGGTCGAAGCCTTTGTCGTCGAAGACCGTGAGATCGAAAACGGCGAGTTATCGGAGAAGGCGACAGACTATTTCGCGCAGGCTGACGACGGCACGGTGTATTACTTGGGCGAAGAGGTTGACGAATACAAAGGCGGGAAGGTCGTCGGTCACTCGGGCGCCTGGATGTATGGAGCAGACACCACGAAGTTGACCCCGCTGATGCCGGGCCGTCCCAAGCTGGGGGACAAGTTCCGGTCTGAGGACGTATCGAGGACCCTGTTCGAGGACGACGAGGTGGTATCCATGTCGGAGATGGTGACCGTCCCCGCCGGAACATACCACGGCTGCCTCAAGATCAAGGAGACCCTCCCCGACGGGAAGATCGAGTACAAGTACTTCGCAAAGGGCATCGGCTGCATAAGAGAACAGCCCGAAGGCGGCGACGTGCCTCTCAAATCGCACACAACGAGGTAAGCAAAAGGAGACTATGAAGAATATCATCTTGACAGCACTGGTTGCCACGGCGATGCTAACTCTGCCAGCCCGGGCGCAGGTTCTCACGGCAGACCAAGTACCGCCCGCGGTCAAACAGACGGTTCAGGCGCGCTTCCCGACCGTCAAGACCGTGGCTTGGAAGCTCAAGTCCGACAAGAACTACGAAGCCGAGTTCACTCTTAAAGGTACAGAGATTGCGGCTAAATTCGACTCGGCGGGCAAGTGGCTGGAGACCGAATCCGCGATCTCGCGATCCCAGGTTCCCAAAGCCGTGCGGACCGCGGTCGCCAAACAGTTCGCCGGTTACACGGTAGTCGAGAGGCAGTCAGTGCAGCGCTGCAACGAAGAGCGCCTGATTTATGAACTGCACTTGGAGAACGCCAAAGAGGTCGTGAAAGCCTGGCTGTCTGCGGACGGCGCGATGCTGAGCCAGTCAGCGAAGCCCAAGCCCGAAAAAGCAGCTACGCCAAAGAATTGACCAATGGCTCTACGTCGTGCTCGTTATCCGCGGGGAAATCCATTAAGCTCCGTTTGATGCGCGTGCTCGTCGTCGAAGACGAAAAGAAGACTGCCTCGTTTATCCGCAAGGCGCTCCAGGCGGAGGGCTTCGCCGTCGATGTCTGCCATAACGGCGACGAGGCGTGGGCCGCCGCCCGCGCAACGCCATTTGATGCCATCGTGCTCGACATCATGCTGCCGGGCCGCGACGGCTTGAGCCTGCTGCGGCAGTTGCGCGAACGCCAGAACGCCACGCCGGTCCTCCTGCTCTCCGCGCGCGGCGAAGTCAACGAGCGCGTCGAGGGCCTCAATGCGGGCGCGGATGATTACCTGCCCAAACCGTTCGTCATTGCCGAGTTGATCGCGCGCGTCCGCGCCCTGGGCCGGCGTGGCAGCGAGACGAAGTCCCCCGTTCTGCGGGTGGCGGACCTCACGCTGGACACGGTCACGCGCGAAGCCCGGCGCGGCGGTGTCGCCATTGAATTGACCGCGCGCGAGTACCGGCTGCTGGAGTTCCTCATGCGCTCGGCCGGGCGCATCTGTGGCCGCATGGCGATCCTTGAGAAGGTGTGGGACTACGACTTCGACCCAGGCAGCAACCTGGTGGACGTGAACGTCATGCGGCTGCGGGAGAAGATCGACGCGGAGTTCGACTCCAAACTACTCCATACCGTTCGCGGAATTGGCTACGTGATGAAGGAATCGCCGTGAGCATCCGCACCCGGCTCACGTTGTGGTATGCCGGCATCATGTTCGTGTCGCTCGTGTCGATGGGGATACTGTCCTATCACGCCTTCGGCCCTGAGCCGCAGACTACCGGGCACAGCGCCGGCGACCGCCCAAAACCAGACGAGTCGGACGAAAGTGACCTTGGAGAAGTCTTCCGAATCATATTCTGGTGCGGAGTGCCCGCCACACTGCTGGCCTTGGGCGGCGGTTGGTGGATGATGCGCCGGGCGCTGGCGCCGGTGGCCGCCCTCTCCCGCGCCGCCGCGGGTGTCAATGAGCACAACCTGGGCGAACGCCTGCCCCGCACCGGCAATGGCGACGAGCTCGACCGCCTTACCGAGGTCTTCAACGCCATGACGGAGCGCCTCAATCAATCGTTCGCGCGCATCCGCGAGTTCACCCTCCACGCCTCACACGAACTCAAGACGCCCCTGACGGTCATGCACGGCGAGCTGGAAACTGCGCTCCAGGATCAAGCACTGGCCGCCCCACAGCGGGAACAATTAGAGAGCGAACTCGATGAAGTCCAGCGCCTGGCCAAGATCGTGGACGGGCTCACGCTGCTCACCAAAGCGGATGCCGGCCAGATCGCCCTCGCCCGTCAACCGGTGCGCCTGGACGAGCTGCTCCGCGAAGCCTGCGCCGATGCCCAAAGTCTCGCCCGCCCGCATGACATCCAGGTTAGCGTGACGGCCTGTGAGGAACTGACAGTGACAGGCGACCGCCACCGTCTGCGCCAGTTGCTCTTGAATCTCAGCGACAACGCCATCAAATACAACCAGCGCAAAGGAACTGTCACTCTCTCCTTGCGCCGGGTAGCCGAATCCGCCGAAGTGGCGATCACCAATACCGGCCCAGGCATCCCGGCGGCCATCCTGCCGCGCGTTTTCGACCCCTTCTTCCGAGCCGATGCCAGCCACAGCCAGGCCGTCGAAGGCTGCGGCCTGGGACTGAGTATTGCCCGGTGGATTGTCAGCGCCCACGGCGGTACCATTCAGATCGCTTCTCAGCCGAATGGGCTCACCACAGCCACGGTGCGCCTGCCGCTCACCGCACCTTCACTGCCGTCCGGTCCTCCACGACACTGAGGAGTTGGTTGCCGCTCAGCACAAAGTTCGCCGCGTTGGACCGCACTGCCGCCCGCCGGAATCTGTGCGGAGGCACCGGGCAATCGGCGTCCCTGCCGTGATCCCGGCCGCGCGCCTGAGCGAGGAAGAGTGTTGCCGGAATCCCAAAGGCCGGATAAACGTGAACCCATGCATACAAAGCGAATGATCTGTGGTGCCTCTTCCCTGGCAATCCTGTTGAGCTTGAGGGTGGCGGTCTGTCATGGGGCGGAAAGCGCCGCATCGCAGCCGCCGGGGCCCTTGGCCATTGCACCCGGCAAATTCCAGCCGACGATGGCATCGCTCACCAATTATCATTGTCCGGAGTGGTTTCGGGACGCGAAGTTCGGTATTTGGGCGCACTGGGGACCCCAAGCCGTGCCGATGATGGGAGATTGGTATGCCAGGCGGCTGTATTTGCCGGGAGACAAGATATACCAACACCACCTCGAAACCTACGGCCACCCCTCGACCAACGGCTACAAGGACATTATCCCCCTCTGGAAGGCCGAGAAATGGGACCCCGAGCGGCTGATGGCGCTCTACAAGAAAGCCGGCGCCCGTTACTTCGTCAGCATGGGCTCCCATCACGACAATTTCTTCCTCTGGAACTCGAAGCTCCACAAGTGGAACGCCGCCAACATGGGGCCCAAGCGCGACGTGGTCGGCGATTGGCAAAAAGCCGCGCAGAAATACGGCCTGCGGTTCGGCGTGTCCGAACACCTCGGCGCCAGCTTCACCTGGTTCCAGCCCAGCCATAAGTCCGACACGAACGGCCCGCTGGCGGGTGTGCCCTACGACGGAGCCGACCCGCAGTACCAGGACCTCTACCATTTCCCGGCCGAGCCGGGGGACAAAGGATGGTACAGCACCAACCCGCGCTGGCAACAGATGTGGTTCGATGAAATCAAAGAGCTGGTCGATAACTATCATCCTGACCTGCTCTATACCGACGGTGGCGTGCCCTTCGGCAACGAGGTGGGCCGCAGCATGATCGCCCATTTCTACAACCAGGACGCTGCCCGCCACGACGGCAATGTCGAAGCGGTCTATAATTGCAAACAGCGGTCGGACGGCCGCTGGGTCGAGGACCTCGAGCGCGGCATCATGCCGAAGATCGATCCGCACCCGTGGCAGACCGACACCTCGATTGGCGATTGGTTTTACAACCGCAACTGGAAGTTCCGCCCCGTGAGCTGGGTCATCCACATGCTGGTGGACAACGTCAGCAAGAACGGCAACCTCCTCCTCAACGTCGTGCAGCGCCCCGACGGCTCGCTTGATCCCGAAGTGGAGACAATGCTCGCCCAGCTCGCCGACTGGAATGCCATCCACGGCGAAGCCATTTTCGGGACCCGCCCTTGGCTGGTCTATGGCGAAAGCGGGCTGAAGGTTAAGGGCGGCTCCTTCGGAGAGGACTTCCGGTACAACGCCAAGGAGATCCGTTTCACCACCAAGGGCGCCACGCTCTACGCCATCGCCCTGGGCTGGCCGGAGGACGGCCAGCTCACCATCCGCTCCCTCGCTAAACCCGGCGGCCAGAACGTCAACAACATCACCGCAGTCAACCTGCTCGGCTACGACGGCAAGCTCGAATGGAAACAGACCCCCAACGAGTTGGTGGTAACGCTGCCGGCACAGAAGGTGTCCGAGTTTACTGCTGCGCTCAAAATCACCGGCACCGACCTGACCAACATCGCGGTCGCGGTCCCTGTTCAGACCCTGGCTCCCGACGCCAAGGGCAACCTCAAGCTGAGCGCGGACGACGCCCAATTGCACGGCGACCAGATCAAAACCGAAGACCATGGTGGCCAGCCCAACATCGGCTACTGGGACCATGGGAGCGATTGGGTTTCCTGGAAGGTGCAGTTCCCACAGCCCGGCGTGTTCAAGGTCACCGCCAGTTGCGCGTGCGTCTCCGGGGAGTCCGAGTTCGTGGTGGAACTCGCCGGCCAGCAAATCAGCGGCAAAGCCGGCCAGACCGCCGGATGGGACCAGTTCAAGGAACTCAGCCTGGGCCAAGTCGAGATCAACAAGCCCGGCGAGCAAGTCGTGAAGGTCCGCCCGAAGGACCCGCAGAACTGGCGGGCCATGAACCTGCGGTTCGTGAAACTCACGAGGGCGCAGTAGCGGGGCGATTTGGGGCCTCTTCTTCGGAACGCCCAGGGACGGTTCGCACAAAGGCGGCGCGGCGCGCTCCACGATCTTTTGGCCAACCACGCTGGAGCACCACGCTAGCCGTCATATCTATCCCGCCCCTGGTTACCGCGCTCTT
>OCTA010003998.1_pt1 | contig 12989 bp, 13 predicted proteins | sample 1538991 | NCBI WGS metagenome assembly OCTA01 (sample SAMEA3539302, study PRJEB22396) | soil metagenome | biome: tundra; feature: field; material: soil | place: USA | collected 2010-05 | depth 0.15 m
ATGGCCAACTTCGGCTTTTCCCGGCTAGCCGTCGTCGCTCCTTACACACCACACTGGCGCGAGGCGCGTTCGGCCGTTGGAGCGCCGCAATTGTTGCAGAACGCAAAAGAGTCTACAACTCTCGCGGAAGCAGTTGAGCAATGCACGCTCGTGGCCGGCACCAGTACCCTCACCCATCGCAAGCCGGAGCAGCAGGTCATCTCTCTTCCGTCATTGGCCCCGCTCATCCGCCGGCAACTGATCGAGGGAGGCCGTGTCGCCGTGGTCTTCGGCCCGGAAAAGCACGGCCTTACCCGCGAAGACCTGTCCTATTGCCATGTGCTGGTTGAGATTCCAACTGACGCGCGCCAACCTTCGATGAATCTCGGTCAGGCCGTAGCTGTCTGCCTCTATGAGCTGGCAACCCGCGTGTTTTCCAATACCCAAACCCCGTCTGAAGAAATCCCGAATCAAGCCGAAAATGTGCCGCCCGCCGCCACCTCCGGCAACCTCGACACGCTGGCGAAACTCATTGAACAGGCCATGGCAGCGTCAGACTACTCCCCGCGCGCCATGCAACCAGCCAACCGCCACGATCTCCGCTTGCTCCTGCGCCGTCTCCATCTGAACCTCGCGGATACACGGCGTGCCCTCGGCCTTTTTCGCCGCATCCTTTGGCGCATTGAACGGGAACAGCAGCAGGACGGTTTACCCCGATAACACTCTCGTAACCGACTGCATTCAATTCGTTTGCATAACCAGAAGTCAATGCTGGTAGAGTGGCGAACAAGGACAGCCCTGATGCGGTTATTTGTCACTCGATCTTGCGCATTGTCTTGCGCCGCGGCCGAGCCCCGGTTAAGCGCCTCCGTGTGCGCGATCGCGCTGGCTCTGGCACTCGTTCCGGCCGCCTCAGGACAGCAGACCTCGCCCACTCAGCCATCGCCGCAACCGGTCTCCGCTCAGCAGCCAGTGCAGCCTGCCTCCGTCGATTCGTCGCAAGCCGGCGCCATCACTGAAGACGAGATCAGGCAGCTCCTTGTCGGCAAGGCTCTCTACTTGCGCGGCGGATATCTCGATAACTCGCTCAGCTTTGATGAATACGGCCACCTCATCGGACACTCGCCGCAAGGGTCCTACACGCTCAACCTCGTTCAGATCGACAAGGTCCGCCTCGTAAAGCGCAAACTGGAACTGCAGGGCGTGCGCTATGGGCTGCACTTCCTGGGCGCGACCGACAACGAAGATCCCACCAAGGCCGTGGACAAAGTCAGAATTACGCCCAAGAAAAAGCTAGTCAAGATCACCATCGACCGCGAACTCGTTGTCATTCCAAAAAAGAAAAAAGCCAGGAAGGGCAGCGCTGCGGAAGACGCGGCGGAGTCAGCACCTTCCAAAGATGCCACCACTGAGAAGAACGCTAATGCCGGAACCGAGATGGCCTTCGAACCTGAGGCGGATCGCCCGGTTCCCGCCCGAACCGTCACCACCACGAAGTATCCCGCTCATGCCGCGCAGTTGCTCAGGGATGCTGTCGACCGCATCTTCGCCCCCGGACTAGACAGCCGTATGATTGCCGCTTTGCCGGCATTCTGGAAGCTCTATTACCAGGCTGTCGATGCCCACGCCGATTACCGTCCTAGCGAGCCGGGCGTTTTTCGCCAGAATGATGTAGACCAGAAGGCAGAGCTGGTCACCAGGATTGAGCCGCCCTCAAATGAATACGCGCAGACTGGCGGCGTCGCCGGCATGGCCTTGTATCACGCGGTGATCGGCGCCGATGGGAAACCGCAGCAGATCGTGGTGGGAAGGCCAATCGGATTCGGACTGGACGAAAGCGCTGCCGAAACCATCAGCAACGCCAGCTTTCAGCCGGCCCTCAAAGACGGCAAACCGGTTCCTGTGCTGCTCGACCTCCTCGTGCAGTTCCGCATTTACTCAAAAAGAACTGCGGTAGAGAGCAGCCAGGAGACCGCCAACAAGCCAGCCGAGGCTGTGCTTCCCGGCCCCTATAGCGCCGCGCGCCCTTAGTTTTCGAAACAAGAGCAACGCACCTTGCGAAGCGAAGGCACGGCCACACTAACCCTGGCCAGGTCCGCGCTGTGTCCCTCATCATCCGAACGAAAACTGCCCAAACTTCTGCTTCGTGCCTCCGCCTGTAAGACAGATGCGGCGACAAGCACTTAAACACAAGACACAACCAGAAACGTGTAAGGCGTTTGTCTTACAGTGGCCTTACGCCTGCAGGACATGGCCGGAATCGGGCTGGCCTTGTAAGACATCAGCCTTTCCGCACACCACCCTGGCTTGCTGGCCGGCCATGCAACGCTTTCGCCAGCCTTCAAGGCCAGATGAGCGGTGATTGGCAAGCGCATGCATCTAATTCTACCGCTGGGGGTCGTTCGGAACGCATTGCAAATCCCTCATCTCGCCACCATCCTGATCTGGACAATCTCGCTCGCCAGCATCCTGTGTATGCTGCTGCGCCCGCGTCGCATCGAGGAGGCCTATTGGGTCGGTGCCGGCGCCATGCTCCTGGTCGTCACCGGACTCATCCCCCTTCGTCAGGCCGCATTTGCGGTCTATGAGGGCTTTGATGTCTACCTCTTTTTGACTGGAATGATGGTCCTCGCTGAGTTGGCTCGCGAGGAACATGTCTTCGAATGGGCAGCCAGTCTGGCCGCGGGCCACGCTCGAAAATCGCCCCGCTGCCTCTTCGCTCTCGTGTATATCGTCGGAGCAATCGTCACCGCGCTGCTCTCCAACGATGCCACAGCCGTCGTTCTCACCCCCGCTGTCCTCGCCGTCGTCCGCCGCGCCCGGGTCAACCCAAAGCCCTACCTGCTGGCCTGTGCGTTCATCGCTAACGCGGCCAGCTTCGTCTTTCCCATCTCCAACCCGGCCAACCTCGTCGTCTTCAACGCCCAGATCCCGCCCCTCCTGCGCTGGCTCAGCGTCTTTCTCCTACCCTCTTTTGCGTCGGTTCTGGTGACTTTCCTTTGCTTGCGCTGGATGGCCCGAAAAATGCTTCAGGGCACGATTCAAGTTGAAGTAGAAACCCTGCCGCTCAGTCCGGAAGGAAAGCTCGCGCTCGGTGGACTACTTCTGGCCGCGATTGCGCTGATCGCTTCCTCGGCTTTCGGTCTGTCCCTCGGTGCTCCCACCCTTGGCGCAGCAGTTCTCGTGTTGGCAATTGTTGCATCGCGCAACCACAATCTTCTCGGCCGCGTCGCGAAGGGCGTCTCGTGGGCCGTGCTGCCCCTTGTCGCCGGGCTCTTCGTAATCGTGGAAGCTCTCAAGAACGCGGGGTTGCTCCGCGCCGGACTAGCGGGACTCACGTCGCTCGCACCCATGCCGACCTGGATCGCGAAGGGTGTCTCCGCGTTCGCGGTGGCCTTCATCTCCAACGGAATGAATAACCTTCCCGTCGGCCTGATGAGCCGTGCCGCGATCCAGCACGCACAGGAATCAGGAGTTGTCGCGCACGCCATCGTGATCGGGGTCGATCTCGGGCCGAATCTCTCCGTGACCGGTTCGCTGGCAACCATCCTCTGGCTGATCGCTCTTCGCCGCGAAAATGTCGAAATTACCGCGTGGGAATTCTTCAAATTCGGCATCGTTGCGATGCCTCTTGCGCTGCTCGCGAGCCTGCTGGTCCTTTTCAATTGAGAAGACGCAATCTTCTGCGCAAGCTCTATCCGAATTTGCCTAAAGCCATTAACCCAGCGGTTCCCACAACTCCACCCGGTTTCCGTCCGGATCCCATATCCACGCGAAGCGCCCGTAATCGTAGTCTTCCCGCTTGGTATCAATGCGTACCCCAGCGGAAGCCAGCTGACCCAGCAGTTGGTCCAGGTTGTCCACTCTAAAATTGACCATGGCTTGCTGCGGACCAGCCCCGAAGTACGTCGTGTCCGCTGGAAAATGCGCAAACACAGTCATGCCGGTTGACTCGGAGCCATTGAAGACCAGCGACCCGTCATCGCTGGGTGTCACGCCCAGGTGCGTCGCATACCAGGCTGCCAATTCCTTCGGATTCCGTGCCTTCAGGAAAACACCGCCGATCCCAACCGCCTTCGCCATTGTCTATTCCTCCAGACTGATCAATTCATCCAGTTTTGGTTTGTGCTTGGCTTCACGGCCCGTACGCGGCTCGGTTTGGATCAGACGAGCCGGTTTAGGCTGGCCCACTCGCTCTCGCGCGTTCGCCTTTACCGCCTTGGCCGCCGAAAATTTCGCTGGCTTGCGTTTCGTCATGGCAAGGACGAGTATGTAATAGATTGAGCACGATGGGAAGTCTGGTCGCCCTTGGGCGGCAATTCTCCATCGCACAATGGGAGTCACCGACACCGATGGAAGAGCGGGAATTCTTCAACGAAACCACGGAGATGCGCAGTCACATGATCACCTGCCCCAAGTGCGGGCAGGAAGCTGAATACAAGGTCACTTGGGTGGTGCGACGCAAGAAGTCTCAACTGCCTCGGAACGCCGACGAGCGTGACCGTGCCCGTTTCGCCAAGGCGCAGTCTTACATGGTGCGCCGCGACGACAAGCTGGCTTGCGCCAACATCCGCTGCCGCAAGCCCTTCGAAATCACATCGCTGCAGTCATTGGCCTTTCTGTCGGAATGAGTTGACCCGGGCTGGAACAAGGATTGATCTGCTGGGTTCTCGGTAGTTTCTTGCTGTCACGTCACATCCGCTGGCGCGTTACCCACGCCATGTGATTGAATCTAAGACATCGGCGACCCAGGCCCGGAGGCACAAAGCGGGTCCGCCAGGAGATTTAAATAATGGCAAATTTCCTTCTTCCCCCTGAAGAGCGCAACCTCACCCCCGACCAGGTGGAGGCGCTCGACAAACAGCGCGACCTCGGACACACCTTCCTCGTTCTCGCAGGTCAGTTTTCGGTCATTGGTACAGTGCTTCTGCTTTGGGTGGGTCAGGATCTGACCTACTCGCCGGGTTGGGCGCATCCCATGGCCTACTACTTTTTCATCATCCTGATTCTCATTGCGTGCTTCGGCGTTGCCGGCATCGTCCTTCGCAGAGGCACACCGCGCCTCGACTGATCCCCGTTTTGCCCGAACCCGCAGAGCTATGCAAGCTCCGACAAAACGGTATAGCCTTGAACATGCAGATGGCCGCCGCTTCCCCAATCGCTTCCCCTGCCCTGACGCCCACTCCTCGGCTAACTGACAGCCATGGCCGCGTCATCCACGATCTTCGCGTCTCGATTACGGATCGGTGTAACTACAAATGTGTCTACTGCCGAACGGGTGAAGTCGGCGCGCAGTATCCGGAACTCGGCATTGACGAGTACCTGCGTCTCATCAAGCTTTTCGTCAGCCTCGGCATCGAGAAAGTCAGGCTCACCGGTGGCGAGCCTCTGCTGCGCCGCGGACTGATCACTTTGCTTGAAGATCTGAGCCGCATGCGCACGCTTTCGGGCAAGCAGCTTGACTTGGCCGTTACCACCAATGGTCATCTCCTCGACACCCTGGCGGCCCCCCTCAAAGCCGCCGGCCTCAACCGCGTCACCGTCAGCATGGACGCTGTCGATGCCCCCACATTTGAGCGCATCACGCGCGTTCCCGGGAGCTATCAAAAGGTTCTCGGCGGAGTTCGCGCGGCACGCGCCGCCGGTCTCACGCCCCTCAAGGTCAACTGCGTTCTTCTGCGCGGATTCAATGACGGTGAAATCGAGGGCTTCGCCCGCTTTGCACGCGAAGAAAACGTAGTCGTCCGCTTCATCGAATTCATGCCCCTTGAAGAAGACCGTCTATGGACACCGGCTATCGTCGTGCCCCTCACTGAAATCGTTGAGCGCATCAACCGAGTAATGCCTCTTGTGCCGCTCCCGCCGCGCGAAGCCAGCGAGACCGCCCGCCGCTATACGTTTCCTGACGGTGTTGGGGAAATCGGCATCATCGCGCCCGTTACGCAAGCCTTTTGTGGAGCATGCAGCCGCGTGCGCCTCACTTCCGACGGCAAAATCCGCACTTGCCTGTTCTCCCAGGTTGAGCACGATCTCTACGGCCACATGCGCGCCGGAGAGAGCGACGCGGAGCTGCGCGACTACATTGCCCGCACCGTGCAAGGCAAAGAAGCGCGCCACCACATCGGAGAACCCGGCTTCCTCAAGCCTTCCCGCTCCATGGTTCACATCGGCGGATAGAAGCGCCGCAATCAAGACTCGATACGCGGATCAGCTATGAATCGGACTCGAAAAACTCCACCGAACTCCGAGTTGGGGTTGCCCGTGAGACCTCGAGGCCTGATCACTGAAGTACTCCCAAGCCCTCTACATGGCCGCTGCTCGCCTAAGGTTTCGTGTGCAAGAATGACTCCATACTCCGGTGAACTTATGACGAACGAGTTGGAAAAACGCATCCCGATCGACGACTTGCTCGTCTTCCACCAGTTGGCGCGATCGCTCACGTCGAGCTTCGACCTGGACATGATTCTGCGCACCATCATAGATCACATGGAGCGTTTCATCGACGCCGACTTATGGACGCTCTTGATGCTTGACGAAGAGCGCCAGGAACTCTACTACGCCATCGCCGCAGGCGGCGAAGAAACTTCACTTCGCGACCTCCGTGTGAAAGTGGGCGAAGGTGTCGCAGGCTGGGTGGTCGAACACGGCGAAACATTGATCGTCCCTGAAACGGAAGACGATCCGCGGCTCCGGAGTACCAATACCCCCGAGACACCGAAGATGCGCTCCGTCATCGCTCTGCCACTGCGCGGCCGCAAGGGTACTCACGGCGCAATCGAGATCTTCAACCCGCGCTCTGACCAGTTAACCGACTACACCATCGCCTTCCTGCACATACTCGCGGATCATGCGGCCATCGCCATTGAAAATGCTCGTGACGTGGCCCGCATTCAGCAGCTCACCATCACTGACGACACCACCGGGCTCTTCAACGTTCGCCATCTCTATGACATGCTCGCATGGGAGATTGAAAGGTGTGGACGCCATGGTCTGCCTGTGAGCCTTGCCTTCCTCGATCTTGATCGCTTCAAACAGGTGAACGATGCGCACGGTCATCTGGTGGGAAGTGAGCTTCTGGCATGCGTCGGGCAGCGGCTTCAGGAGCTGAGCCGCAAGCAGGACCTGTGCTTCCGTTACGGCGGTGACGAATTTGTGATCCTGATGCCCGAGACAAGCGCCAAGGAAGCCCTGACTCGCTCTGCGAGCCTGCTTCGAGCCCTGATGGATACTCGCTTCCATACGAAGAACGGCTTGGAGCTCACCATCAGCGCAAGCGTTGGCGTGGCCACCGCCCCCGCCGACGGCGAGGCCGTTCACGCCATCATCGGAACTGCCGACGACCGTATGTACACCGTGAAAACAGATGGCCGCGGCAACGTGCGCGGCGCCTAGCCCTCATCGCGCGCAACTCAACGGCGCTACTCTTCCTCCGTCGAATCCTTCTCCGTGATCTGTCCCTCGGCGAGCTTCTCCAATTGGTTACGCCAGTCCAGCCCTTCGATAAAGCCGCGTGACTCGCGCCAGCCCGCCTCGACAATCACATGCAGTTCAAGATAGACGCGGGTGCCAAGCAGAGACTCAATCTGCTTGCGCGCGCCGGTGCCAATCTCTTTCAGCTTGGCGCCGCCCTTGCCGATTAGTATCGCCTTCTGTCCTTCGCGCTCGCAATAAATTGCCGCGGCAATGCGCGTCAGCGGCAATCGCGCCGGAGCCTGTCCCTTCTTGCGGGGCGGTGCGGGCGGCTCGGCCTCTTCATACTGCTCAATCACCACCGCCGACGCGTATGGTACTTCTTCGCCGGTCTCCACCAGAATCCGTTCCCGTATCAGCTCCGCCACCATGAACCTCTGCGGCTGGTCGGTGTACTGGTCTTTGGGGTAGTAGCGTTCCCCCGTCGGCAAGGCTTCCACAATCTTCCGCACCAACACGTCGAGCCCGTCGCGCTTGCGGGCGCTCACCGGAATGACCTCGGCAAATTTGTACTTCCGTGTCAACGTCTCAATCAGTGGCAGCAGCTTGTCCTTCGCTACCAAATCGATCTTGGTCAACACCAGGAACACAGGACAATCCAGCCCGCGAATGAGACCGAAAAGAAACTCCTCCTCGCTGGCCCAGTTCGGACCCCGCGAAGTTGCGACCAAGAGTTCGTTGTCATCCTGAGCGGAGCCAGTTGCGTCTTTTGCAATTGGCGCAGTCGAAGGACCTGCGGTTGTCTTTCGCTCATCCTCCTCTACGAACGTCTCCAGCCCCACCCGCCGGCTGGCATCCACCAGCACCAGCACCACGTCGCGCGTCTCTAGCGCAGCGTGCACCTCCTGCAACATGCGCCGGTCCAGTTGCGAACTGGGCTTGTGCACACCCGGCGTATCCACAAATACAATCTGCGCCGCGGGATGTACCTTCTTGCGCGCGGGCACCTCGACCACGCCAGCGATGCGGTTGCGCGTGGTCTGCGGCTTCGGCGTGACAATGGCTACCTTCTCTCCAATCAGCGCGTTCAGCAGCGTGCTTTTGCCGGCATTCGGCCGGCCCAGAATGGCAACAAATCCAGATTTCAAAGGATTCCGTTTTCTCCTGACTGAGTGTACGGCATTTCATTCCGGATCGCAGACGACCTCAGACTTCACGATGAAGGCGCCGCTGCGCTTTCAATTTGTGGCGGAAATACCCGCAGCCTCTCGACACGGCGATCCGTCGAAGCCACAATCTCAACGCGCAGCCCAGCGTGATCCAGCACCACCACCTCACCGGCCAGCGGAATGCGCCCCTCAATCTCACTTACGAGTCCGCCCAACGTACTGGCTTCGTATTGGTCGCCCACCTCGACTGGTTCGCCGAACAGATCCGGAAGACGGTCCACCGGGAAGTTGCCCGGCACCACCCAGACGCCGCCCGGTTCGCGCTGCGGCTCCTCGATCGGTGCATCCACCTCGTGCTCGTCGCGAATGTCGCCCACGATCTGCTCCAGCAGATCCTCGATCGTCACCAGGCCGGCCACGCCGCCGTATTCATCAATCACAATACGCATGTGCTGCTTCTCACGCTGCATCTCACGCAGTAGTTCATAGCCGCGCTTTGTCTCCGGCACAAACACCGCCGCTCTTTGGATGCTCGCCACCGTCCGTTTATGTGCCTCTTCGTCACTGATCTGCAGCAGGTCGTGTGCGAATGCAATCCCCGTTATGTTGTCGAGTGAGCCGGAAAAGACCGGCACACGCGAGAAGTTGTGCTCGCGCAGCAGTTCGAGAAACTGCTCCAGCGTTATCGATTCAGGCACCGCAAAAACTTCAGGCCGCGGCGTCATCACCTCACGCACCAGCTTGTCGCCAAACTCCACAGCGGAGCGCACGAGGTCGCGGTCGTTCTCTTCCAGGATGCCCTCTTCTTCGCCGGCCTCGAGCAGTGCTTCCACGTCCACCGCGGATTCCTCTTCCGGGCTTGCCGGCTTCTCCGCCAGCGATGCCACCGAATTGAAGAAGCGGATAAACACCGTAATGGGCGTCATCAGCCAGAGCAGCAAACGAATGGGCCACACCAGCCGCGCCGCCCATCGACCTCGCGTGTGATTGAAGAGGAGCGAAGGGAATATCTGGTTGCAGAAGGCCACCACCAGCACCAGGCCAAGCACCGCCTGCACAATCTCCGCGTAGCTGGGCCCTTCGGTGCGCGGACCGCGATCGAACAGCACCGCGCCAAACTCCAGCGCAATCACGCCCAGGGCAAGTTGCTGCAACACGACCGCGGAGATGGCCGCATGCTCGCGGCTTAACCCAAGTTGCGGCTCCACTTGCTCTTCCCAGGCGTCGAGGTTGTCCTGCACCTCGTGCGAGAGTATCTTGCCAAATTCCGAATAGATACGGTTAATATACGAAGCGAGCAACTCCACCAGCGCGAGCAAAAACAAGCCCAGGATTGTCAGCGCGGTCATGGCTTTTCGCCCGTGCGAATCCGCCGCGTCGGATTTCCGCGCGCCCCTCTGATCATCGGCAGTTTGGGCTCAGCAACTCGCTCAATCAGCCCTTGCGGCAGCCCCAGTCGGGTGCGCAGCAGTCTCTCGCGGCGCGCCATTCGGCCCGTGTCCCTTTCGTGGTCATAGCCGGCCAGGTGGAGCAAGCCATGCAGCATCAATACCTTGATCTCGACCGCCAACGGATGCCCCTGCTCGCCAGCCTGGCGCAGAGCCGCCGGTACGCTGATGGCAAGATCGCCAGCCATCCCTTGGGCTCCCACACCTTCTGCGGGAAACGACAACACATCCGTCGCGTTGTCCTTGCTTCGGAATTGTCGGTTGAGCCGGCGAATTGCCGCGTCAGTAGTTAGCAGTACCGTCACTTGTCCGCGCAACTTCACAGCAGCTTGCGCTTCACCAAGAAAGCGAGCGAGCGTGCGTGCCGTGGGGAGTCTATGTTCGCGTGAGGTTGCCGGTAGGCGGGACACTACTGACCGCCCGCCATGGCGAATCTTGGCCAGAGCAGCGTCGGGTTCCAAATCTGAGTCGAGAAGGATCATCGTGCGCAGGGTCCCGCCGCAGCGGAACCCCGAGTCACCTTTGATTTTACGCGAACCGCATTTTCATTGCGGCATCGTCGGGTGCGCAGGCTGTCCTTGCGGCTGCTCAGCGATGCCTTGACCCATGCCCAGCGACAACTCCTGTTGCGCCGGCTTGGCGCTTTCGTAGGCCCGCACAATGCGCTGTACCAGAGCGTGACGCACCACGTCCGAGTCCTCGAAGTGGCAGAAGTGAATGCCCTGCACCCCGTTCAGAATATTGATCGCGTCCACCAGCCCCGACTTGCGCGGATTCGGCAGATCGATCTGCGTAATGTCTCCCGTAATCACGGCCTTCGAGTTGTTCCCCATGCGCGTCAGAAACATCTTCATCTGCTCGATGGTCGTGTTCTGCGCCTCGTCCATGATGATGAAGGCGTCATTCAGCGTGCGCCCGCGCATAAAGGCCAGAGGCGCAACTTCAATGACATTCTTCTCCAGCATCTTGTCGACCTTCTCCGGCTCCAGCAGGTCGTAGAGCGCGTCATACAGCGGACGCAGATAAGGATCTACCTTCTCCTGCAGGCTGCCCGGCAAAAAGCCCAGCCGCTCGCCCGCTTCCACTGCGGGCCGCACCAGCACAATGCGGCTTACCTTTTTGGCGTTCATCGCTGCAACCGCCATCGCCACCGCCAGGTAGGTCTTGCCGGTACCTGCCGGTCCCACGCCAAAGACCATGTCGTGCTGCTCGATGGCCTCGACATACTTTCTCTGATTGATCGAGCGCGGCTGCACGGTGCGCTTCACGCCCGCCGACCGCTGTTTGCCTGAGTCGGCCAGCGATCGCAGCGTCGTCGCCGGATCCGCCACCACCAGGCGCAGCATCCCGTTCAATTCCCCATTGTGTGGATTGATGCCCTGTCGCCGTAGAGCCTCGAAATCCTGAAAGATGCGCTGGACCCTCGCCACCGCCTCCTCAGGCCCCTCCACGTGCACAGCGTCGGAACGAAGATCGATCCGGACACCGAGCGAGTCTTCCATCAGCCTGACGTTTTCATCGCGGGTCCCAAACAGGGGCTCAAGGTTAGGTGTGATTTCCAACGCAGCGTTCAGACGGCCTCCATGGCTGCCTTCCGGGCAGACGACGGGTATGGATTGTAGTGTGTGGGCCTATCGGCAGAATCGCGTAAAACCTTTGGGCTTCGAGCCTACAGGCGCGCACTAGAGCTTGGATGGTATGAAGCAATTGCGGGTTGGCGAGGGCGACCAAGTCCTGTATCTGGGGAGAGAGTAGCGCCAGTCGCTCCTGCCGTCAATCCCACCTCCATCAAAGATTCAACAAAAAGGTCACCATAAGGTCACCATCTGGGTACGCCGCGTGCCTTTCGGCTTGGCATCTCCTCGATCACTGCCGTCTTGCGGCAACTTGATCCGCGGGCGTGTGTGGCCGCCAAGCTGGTCCGCCCTCTTCCCATTGGTTGTTGGTCAACTGCTCCACATGAGTGCCGTCATTGTGGGTGCCGCTGCTCATTACGAAGATCTCGCCATACGCCTGCCGTCATGGGCAACCTGACCTGCGAGAATGCGTCTGCATTGACCAGCCCCCCGCTTTCCCGTAGACTAGGAAATTGCGAGGGATGCGGCTGTGCTTGCATTCTAGCCCGCATAACCCAAAGAGCTTAAGGAACAGTAATGGCAAACCATGTATCGTCGTTGAAGCGCGCCCGTCAGACCGTAACCCGCACCGCGGTGAACCGCGCCAACCGCACCCGCGTTCGCTCCAGCCTCCGTGCCCTGCGCGAGGCCATTGCCAAGGGTGACGTCAAGGCTGCCAACACCCAGTATCGCGAGACCGTCTCCACTCTCGACAAGAGCGTCCAGAAGGGCGTCCTGCACTCCAACACCGTCTCCCGCTACAAGAGCCGCCTCAACGCCCGCCTCAAAGCCCTGGCCACCGCCAAGGCGTAGCATTTGGCTGGCCCGCCCGGTCGCAATCCGAAATCTACGTTCAAGAATGACATGGCCGAGAGCAATCCCGGCCGGTTTCGTCATCAGTCGAAATTGCCGGCAACCTCATTTGGGTGCCCCAGGTCCCGATTCTGGGACCTGGGAATCCTCAGGCCCCAATCACACTTTCGGCCAGTGACGCAGCCGTCAGCCCAGCCGCTCAAAAATCCCCGCCGCTCCCATTCCCCCGCCCACGCACATGGTCACCATCCCATACCTTACCTTCCGACGTTTCATCTCTCGGAGTAATGTTGCGGTGAGCTTGGCCCCCGTGCAACCCAGCGGATGCCCCAGCGCAATCGCGCCCCCGTTCACATTCACCTTCTCCGGATCGAGTCCCAGTTCGCGAATCACCGCCAGTGCCTGCGCCGCAAATGCCTCATTCAGTTCGATTAGCCCGATGTCATCCAGTTTGAGTCCGGCCCGCTTCAGCGCCGTGGGAACAGCACTGACCGGCCCCATGCCCATCTCTTCCGGCAGGCACCCGGTCGCAGCGTAAGCCACCAATCGCGCCA
>OCTA010004000.1_pt1 | contig 12986 bp, 12 predicted proteins | sample 1538991 | NCBI WGS metagenome assembly OCTA01 (sample SAMEA3539302, study PRJEB22396) | soil metagenome | biome: tundra; feature: field; material: soil | place: USA | collected 2010-05 | depth 0.15 m
TGGAGTACATCAATCAGCTTCGCGCGCGCGGCCGTTCGGTGATGGACGCCGCGGTGGAGGGCGCCGTGCTGCGGCTCCGGCCCATCATGATGACCACCCTGGTAGCGACCTTGGGCTTGCTTCCGGCGGCCATGTCGCGCGCCATCGGCTCCGATTCCCAGCGGCCCTTCGCCATCGTCATTGTGGGCGGCCTCATCCTGGCCATGCTGTTGAATATCTTTCTGCTGCCCGCGCTGTATGTGTGGTGGGCCGGCGATCGCGACGTGCTGCCCACACCAGAGGCGGAATTCGAAGAATCTGCGTAGGCGCCCGATACACCGGCGCTGCACCAATATAATAAGACCTTAACATAGACTTTACATCCCGGCCGGAGTATAATCGAAGCCGGGAGGATGCATATGCGCCCCTTGGATATTCCCGAAATGCTGATCGCCCTGGGCCTGATCGCCGTCCTGGCTTGGGCTATCTACAATTGGAAGCACCGCGCGCACACGCCGCGCTAGCGCCCGCCGGGCGAGCCGCATCCCGGTTACGTCGGCCCGGCCGCGCCGTTTCCGCAACTCATCCACTAATTCCGGCGCCGTCTCCGTGCGCCCTGGAATTGGATGGCAGCCCGTACTGGGGGGCGGACGTTCATCGCATCGCTATAATTCGGACTTGTTCTTGCCGGATCGATCTACAAAGGAGAATGCGGACGTTTAAACTGACGGTCCGGCTGGGCGGACAGAAACCACCAGTTCGGGCCTCGTGGTCCGACCAAATCTCGCTGTGCGAATAATTCTCGTCCTCCGGTTCGTGTCGCATGAAGAATACATAGGAGGGACCGTTAGGTTGGTCCAACCTCGCCGGAATGTCCGCTACCTTAATCGTAATGAATCGCCACGCTGTTGGTACCAAAGGCTGGAGCACGCCCAAACAAAGTGTAGCAGAAATGTTCAGCCAAGGAAGGACGCACCCTCGTTGGCTGAGATCTCGCCTTGAAACGCTGTTTATTCTGAGAGTCCTCCCGAAGGCCCGCCCGCTATCCGCCGCCTACCCGATCTGCTCCATCTCCGTCTCCAGCATGGCGATGTGCTCGTCTTCCTCCGACGCCAGCTCCTGGCAAAGCTCCTTTTCCAGGCCCTCCGGCAATCCGGCGGCGAGCTTGCGGAAGTGGTCGCGCGTGCGGCATTCCATCTCCAGCGCCGATTGGTAAAGGCGCAGGATGCTGGATTCGTCCGACACCGCCAGGTCGCGGAAGAGCCAGCCCGAGAGCAGCTTTTCGGCGTCGGGCGACATCTCCGTAACAGACGCGTCCAGGTGGGCATGATACTTTTCGCTCAGCTCGTGCAGGTGGTCCAACTCGGCCTCGTAGAGGCGCTCCAGCACCAGGCGGTGCTGCGGCTCGGTGGCCCGTTCGCGCGCCAGCTTATAGAAGTAGAACGCGTTCAGCTCGAACTGCACGGCATCGCGGATGGCGTGCAGCCGCATAGGGTCGCCCAACTCGCGGCTTTCCACCACCGCCAGATCGCCGCCGCATAAGAAACACTTGCCATAGGGCAGCGCGAATCCGGTCGAGAGCTTGTGGCACTGTTTGCATTTCCAGGTGTAGCGGATCTGTGCGCAGCAGATCTCGTCCTGGTCCAATACGCGATGACACTTGGGACAGGCAGATGGCATTACACGCTCCCTATAGGGGTGCCCACTGGGATACCCAGTGGGTCCGGCTCGGCGGCGGCAACTCCCATGTACTCCAGCATGCCGTGGCCGGCGCGGCGTCCCGCGCCCATGGCCAGGATCACGGTGGCGGCGCCGGTCACGATGTCGCCGCCCGCAAATACGCCCGGAATGGAAGTCATGCCGGTGCGCTCATCCGTCTCGATGTAGCCCCACTTGTTGGTGCGCAGGCCCGGCGTGGTCTGCGCGATGATGGGGTTCGCGGTCGTGCCCAAGGCGTAGATCACCGTATCCACATCCAGTTCGAACTCGCTGCCTGGTTTGGGAACCGGCCGGCGGCGACCGGAGGCATCCGGCTCGCCCAACTCCATCTCCTGGCAGCGCAGGCCCGTGACCCAGCCCGCCGCATTCCCCAGAATCTCCACCGGATTCGTCAGCCAGCGGAACTGGATGCCTTCCTGAATGGCGTGCTCCAGCTCCTCGGCCCGCGCGGGCGATTCGCGGCGCGAGCGCCGGTAGACGATCGACACCGACTCGGCGCCCATGCGCAACGCCACGCGCGCGGAATCCATGGCGGTGTTGCCCGCGCCCACCACGGCCACGCGCCGGCCCATGCCCACCGGCGTGTCGTAGATCGGCTGTTGGTAGCCGCGCATCAGGTTCACCCGCGTCAGGAATTCGTTGGCCGAGAAGACGCCATTGTACGCCTCGCCTGGGATACCCATGAACTTGGGCGATCCCGCGCCGGTGCCGATGAAGACCGCGTCGTAGCTCATCTCCGTCAGCAGTTGCGGGATGGTGAACAGCTTGCCGATGATGGTGTCCAGCCGGATCTCCACGCCCAGCTTGCGCAGGTTGTCGATCTCGGTATCGATGATGACGTCCGGCAAGCGGAACTCCGGAATGCCGTACTTGAGCACGCCCCCAGCGACGTGCAAGGCTTCGAAAATGGTGACGGCCACGCCGTTCTTGGCCAGGTCGCCGGCGCAGGCCAGGCCCGAGGGACCCGAGCCTATGATCGCGGCGCGCTTGCCGGCACGGCCCGCGGCTTCGACCGGCTCATCCCAACCGCGCCCCATGGCGGCGTCCGCGACAAAGCGCTCCAGGCGTCCGATGGCCACCGGCGGATACTTGACGCCGACCACGCACGCCACTTCGCACTGCGATTCCTGCGGACACACGCGGCCGCACACGGCGGGCAGCGTGTTGGCATCTTTCAGAATGCGATAGGATTCGCGTATATCGCGGCGCGCCAGCGCGGCGATGAATCCCGGAATATCGATGGCCACCGGGCAGCCCGGAATGCAGCGCGGTTTCTTGCAGCGCAGGCAACGGTCGGCTTCGGCCAACGCGCCCTCCAGTTCGAGCCCCAGCGAGACTTCTTTGAAATTGTGGGCGCGCTCCTCGGGTGGCTGCTCCGCGCAATGCGCGCGAACCGGGGAGATGGTGCGGATGTTCTTGGGCAGGCGTGGGCCGGGCGGCTGCGGCTCGGCGGCAGGCAATTCGGGCAGCGGGCAGGGCGCCACCGCGGCCGGGTGCGCGCCGTTTGAGCCGCGCCGGGACATGGCCGCCATGCGCGCGCTCTCGCCGCGGAAGCGCTCCAGCGCCTGCTTCTCCTCGCGCTCGAAACGCTTCTGCCGCAGCGCCAGCTCATCGAAATTCACCAGGTGGCCGTCGAAATCGGCGCCATCCACGCAGGCGAATTTCATGGCGCCGCCCACGGTCACGCGGCAGGAGCCGCACATGCCGGTGCCATCCACCATTATGGAATTCAGACTCACTATGGTCGGGATCTCGAGCCGCCGCGTCACCTCGCAACAGGCCCGCATCATGGGGATCGGCCCGATGGCTACCACTTCGCACGCGTCCTTCTCCTGGGCCAGCACGTCGGCCAGGGCTGCGGTGACGAAGCCTTTACGGCCGTAACTGCCGTCGTCGGTGGTGATCTCCAGCCGGTCGCTGAAGGCGCGGAACGGCTGCTCCCAGAAGACCAAGTCGCGCGTGCGGAAGCCGATGATGGAAACCGTGCGGTTGCCCAGCCGCTTGTATTCGCGGAGCTGCGGAAAGATGGGAGCCACGCCCAGGCCACCGCCCACCAGCACCACCGTGCCGTCCCGTTTGCGGATGTCGCTGGGCAGCCCCAGCGGGCCGATAAAGTCCAGCAGGTAATCGCCCTGGGCGAGGCCCAGCATCTCGTAGGTGGTCTTGCCGACCGCCTGAATGACCACCGTGACCGTGCCGCGCGCGGCATCGAAATCGGCGACCGTGAGGGGGATGCGCTCGCCGTGTTCGTCGATGCGCGCCATGACGAAATGGCCGGGGCGCGCGGCGCGAGCCACATCCGGCGCGCCCACTTCCCAAAGAAACGTCGTGGGGCCGAACTGCTCTCGGCGGACAATCGGGTACATCCACTGTATGATATCAGACTTTAAGGGCCTGTGGTATTTTTCTACAATTGCTGGAGCCCCACACTGGCTAACTAATATATCGGGAATGCTGCATAATTTGTGGGGCGGACCTCCAGGTCTGCGCGGGTCCCCTGGACCCGCTCTTCGCTCCAAGAATCAAGCAGGTGTTCGGCTATCGAAAACTGAGTGACATTGGAGCCAGCAGCGGTTTCAGATTCTTCCGAACTTAGCCACTGCCTCCCTAATCGACCGGAACTTTTCGATGAACGGAACCATGCTGTGTTCGGTATTATCCAACTCCTGCGCCTTCTTCAGGATTTCGGCGGCGTGCGCGCGCGGGACCACCGCGACGCCGTCCTCATCGGCCACGATGATGTCGTTCGGATTCACGCGCGCGCCCGCGCAAGTTACCGGAATGTTGGCGCCCGCGAAGCGGTAATGATTGATGGATGTGGAGGGCACGATGCCGCGGCTGAACACCGGAAACTGCAGCCGCTTGATCTGCGGCAGGTCGCGCACGGACGCGTCCACCACCGCTCCGGCGAGGCCGCGGTATTTCATGGCGGTGGACATCAGGCCGCCGATGCCCGCGATATCCAGGCCGTCTTCGAGCACGATGACGTAGACCGAGCCGGGCGGCGCGGCGTCGATGGCGTCCAGCATGCCCTGCGATGCGGCCGCGCCTTCGTGATGCTCCTCCTTCTTCAGCAGCACGGTGACGGCGGGGCCGGCGAACTTGGCGGTGAAGATGGGACGCATGTCGTGCGACATGTAAATGCGCTGGCCGTAGAGCTGTTCGGCGGCGTCGGCCACCGAGGCGACTTCGACCAGGCGCAGGCCTTCCACCAGCGGGTCGGCGGCGGGTTGGGCGTAGAGGTACGCGGCGGCGCACAGGGCCAGCGCGGCGGCAGGGGCGAGTAGCAGGCGGAGTTTCATGGTGCAGAACGTAGCACATTTCGGCGCGCTGGCCGGGCGTGCTACAGTGGGGTTGTCTTCCGTTTACGCCAGCACGTCCCTATCGTCTAGCCCGGCCTAGGACATCGCCCTTTCACGGCGGTAACGGGGGTTCGAATCCCCCTGGGGACGCCAAACCCGATTTCTCTATTGGAATAGGCTGGAACTGGGTGAAGAAGATGGGGCGTAACCGGGGGCTGACCCCTTTTTGGGAACCACCTTCGGGAGCTGCGCGCATTCGTTGATCGCGAAGCCACCAAGGAGTGGACGCTGGAGCATGGCTATGCGGACGCGGCATCTGTCTGGACAGACTGATTCGGTAAGAAGGCATCCCAACCATGTTCACGTCTGATGCGCGAACATACGACAGTCTCAGAAAACTGTATGGTTTAAGCAGAACGACCTCTGGGAAGCAAACGCTTATCTGGATCGGAGCAGGAGCGAGTTCATGGCTTGGTTATGAACGGTGGGCTGATCTTGCCCAACGATTCCACGGGTCTTTTCTGCGGGCTAATTCCGCCTACCCAAGCGCCGAGGCCGAGCGGAAGCTTGATGAGGGCGATTACCCCGCTGTTTTCCAACTGTGTCGTGACACTGATCGCCAGCGCTATTTCTCCTTGCTGGCGAACTCCCTCACTCCACTTCAGATGACACCAGTTTACGAGCGATTCCTCAGTGCCCTCCGCTCTTTGAACCAATACTCAATCATTACAACGAACGCCGATGAAACCCTGGAGCGCTGGCTTCCCGGCCCCGTGCTGGTTCAACGTTCGGATCTATCTAGGACGTTGTCGCTGGTCGCTTCTAAAGTCCCATTCATAGCGAAGGTGCACGGCAGCATCAGTGAGGTGGAATACACAGTTTTCACGTCCCAGGATTACGATACCCTGGTGAATGATGCGCGTTTCGTCGAGGTCTTGCGTACCTTGCTGACTACCTGTTCTGTAGTATTCGTCGGTTACAGTTTGCGCGACCGATACCTGTTTAAGCTGCTCGAACGAAATGCTGAGTTGCTGTCCTTGTTTGGTGATGGCCCCCACTTCCTGATTTCATCCGAGGACCGGCCAGATGTGCCGGAGAGCGTAAACGTCATTCGATACCTTCCCGACCTACATCGCGATCATCGGTCTAGCATTTTGGCGCTGGAATTAATGTGTAGGCCCACAGCCGAGGTTGAAGCACTTAGGTATGAAGGCCAACATGTTACAACGCTGCAAAGCGCCCACTTCCTCACCGATTTCTATCCGGGTGGTACTTGGATGACGAGTGGTCAGCTTGGGCTCAAGAGGAAAGACGGCAGCGTAGCTGAACTGTTGGTCGGGCCTAATTGGTCCGCAGAGGAATACCCAACCTCGCTCTCAACAGCCGCTTTTGATCTTGCCGTTGGTCTTATCTGCTTTGATCGCGTGTTTCTCCCAATTGACACTCTTGGGAGAGCACATGACATGTTGGGGTCGCAGCTATTTTGGCACTTTGTCGCGGCAGATGTGGTCCGGTTTGTAAAATGGGAAGGCCTAGATGGTCTTATGATGCCGACCCCAGGGGCCAGCTATGGGCGGTTTGTGATTGGCCAGAATGCAAGCCTGAGCCTAGGTGAGGCCATCACGCGCCAGCTGCGTCCCCTCCCCGGTAAAGAAAAAGACGCCGCTGACCATTTCGGCCTTTTGGAGAGCAGGACGAAGCAATGTGATCTGTCAAAGACTCTGAATTTCACTGACCTATGTAACGGCTTGTTAGTGGCTCCGAATATGAGGACCATGTTGGGACTGAGCGACGCGACCCCTATCGGCCATATCCCTCGATGGCTTGCAGCACCAGTACTGCGATTGGCCCAAGTCGCCAGGGTCGGCGCGACATGCCAAATGCTTGGCGTAGCCTCAATGAAGCTGATGGCCGGATGCGCTCCGGTTGCGCAGACGGCTTTTTCAGCCGTCGCTGGCGGCAGCCTCGCGCACGAAGCAGCTTCGTACACCCTAACGGGTCAGTTCGGATTGATACCCGAGGCCGCCCTCAGCACGCCTGAAAACTGGGAAGCGATCCTTCGTTTTCGAGACACTCAAGTCGGCGCGAATCTACGAACGCAAGTGCTTAGGTATTTGCAGGCCAACCAAGGCGCTGAGATCGCTGCATCTGTCGACGCGAGCCTCCGGAATGCTCTGCCTACGCGGACACTGGACGAGGCTAGAGCGGCGATGTCAGTTCTACTAATTGCTGCACGCAGCACAATCAGCGTAACGCCGGGAATCTGGAGTGATGCTTTCCGCCTCTGGGATGGGCCAGCCGCTTGGAGGAATAAGGCTCGGACTCGTTTTGAAAGCTATGTCCGAGAGGCGGGGCTGAGCCCCTATGATCTATGCCCGTGCGGTTCGTGTGAGAAAGTCAAGTTCTGTTGCCAATCCGCTTTAACCCCATGATTCATCGCTGAAGTGCGTAGAATCTCGGTTGGGCTCCCGGTTCGATGGCGATGGCGGCGTCCGATGCGGTGCCCACTTCGACGTCCACGACGAACGGTATCGGCGGTGATAATCTCCCGCATGATGCGCGTTGGCGATGCTGCCACAAAGACGCGGCCGCGACCAATCGGTGGGGATAGAATCATGGTGCTCGGCGCACAGGAAGAATCGCTAATCAGCGTGGTAGGGGCACCCCTGCCGGAAGAAGCTGGGAAGGTTCTGGATTGGGCTTTTCATCTTGCCGACCCGGCAGGTGGGCTCGCGATCGAATGGTCCGATGCCTGGACTGGCGAGGATCTCGCAGAGGCAACAGCGGCCGCCCACTTAGAATGGACATATGGCCGTAGCCGAAGAATGCACCGATTACTTTGGGACGTGGGCGTGGGAAGAGCGGTGGTCCCGACCCGCGCGGATCGGCGCCAGCCAGCCCCGGCCTCGGTCCTTCTAAGCAGTCTCTCTTCATTCTTGCGTGGAGCGCCTCAAGATGGCCAAAGACGAAAGCGAAGTCCGCCGCCTCACCGACGAACTGCAAAGGATCGTGTTCCACAAACAGCAACGGAACAAGAAGTACGGCCGCGTATTGGCGAGCGTACTGCCGCTAGTGATCGTAACGGACGAAGAACATGAACGTCTGCTGGGCGAAGTTGAAAGCCTGATGGACAAAGGCGAGCATCGCACTGCAGAAGAAGGTGCCGCCCTCGAACTCATGGTTCGTTTGATCAAGGATTACGAAGAGCAGCGCCATGCTCTGCCTGATCCGGGTCCGCGCGAGATGCTGGTGTATTTGATGGAGCAACGCTGCCTGAAACAATCCGACCTCGTCCCGATTTTCAAATCCAGGGGTTACGTATCCGACGTCGTCCGCGGGAGGCGCGCCATTGGCAAGGCGCGCGCCAAGGAGCTTGCCGGGTTCTTTAGGGTCTCGCCGGAAGTTTTCATCTGACCGCTTTGCGCGCAACGGGCGTTCCCATGCAGGCAGCAGCGGCAAAAGGTGGCTATAATGGGAACGGAGATTCTGTCGCAGAGCGGCTGGCTTCGACCGGTGGCTGTGCGTACTCTATCTCCTCTTTTTTTCGCCCGTCACAATCCTTTACGGTGTTCGCGCGCTTCATACGGATCTGGTACGTAGAAAATTCCATAGGTTTCGAAGGTCTGGTCGGCGCGTTGGCCTTGGCCTCGGTACTGAAGATCGAAAAGCCATTGACGAAACTCCGCGGCTACCTCGATCCGCACTGGAGCATCCATTCCTTGGCTGGGAATGCGGAAGCCCCAGTTGACCGCGTAGATGCACAGGTCCGCAGCCTGGGTTGGGTACGTGAGGTCCGAGGAGACAAACAAGGGAGTCGGCACGATCCAGACCGTCCTATATCGCCCGGTCTGGGTTCTCGTGAAATACCTTTCAATCTGGCGTACGAACTTCAGATCGGCGCCCTTGTCAACCTGGTCGAAGACCAGAATGCCGTGCTCCCTCTTTTGCTCCAGGAAATAGAAGAAGCGCTCGAACAGGAAGACCTGATCTTTCCGCAGGTACTCCAACGCCTCAAACGTGTCCGGGCGAACTGCACTCGCCGGTATAACGGCGGCGAATAGCTTTGCGTCGCTGGCGTGCAGGATCTGAAACACTCCCCTCGCCATCTCAAGGCTGGCCTGGCCATAGGCGGTGAATTCCTGGCGAGTCGGAGCCTTCTTTTCGAGGCCCTTGGTCAGGAACGCACGCGATGCCTTGCGGCGCTGTTCGTCTGGCATCCATGGGCCTTGCGCCGCCCATTCGAACCGCTTCTTGTCAACGAGCTTGGCGCCTTTGATTTCGCTGCGGAACTCAGCCAAGCGAGTTCCGAATGACGCCAGTTCCAGTTGCTGCACTTGCTGCACAAACGACCATAGCTTGCCGGCATGCAGCGCCACTCCGCCACGCACCTCATACGGGGCATTCTTGTGGTCCTGCCCGCTCTCGTCAAGGAAGAACAGCCAACTCATGCGTTGTCCCTCAGGTTAAGTATCGCATTGGCGTGGGAACCTGGCCCAAATCGGTCCGGGCGATTCGTTCTCACCAAACCAGGATAGACCGGCGCCCTCTCAATCGCCGGTCCGTTCCTCCGGCGGCTTCAGATCCGCGCGCGGGCAAGATTGAGTCATAATGGAGGGGAGCCGCTATGACGATCGAAGAGGCGATCCTGGAGAAGGTCCGCATGCTGCCGCCGGAAAAGCAGCATGAGGTGCTGGACTTTACCGAGTTCCTGCAGTCCCGCACGCCGGCGAACGAGCCGCGCAAACCCCTACGGGGGCTCTGGAAGGATCTGGGCGTCTCGATTACCGAAGAAGACATCTCCGAAGCGCGGCGGGAGATGTGGGGCAACTTTCCGCGGGAAGACGTTTGAAACCCGGCTTGGTTGTCGATACGCACGCGGCGCTTTGGTATCTCGCCGACGATCCGGCGCTCTCCGTGTGCGCCGCGGCCGCTCTCGACGCCATAACCATCGCGGGCCGGCCAATCTACTTACCGGCGATCTGCGTGGTGTAGACGATATACCTGGCCGAGAAAGGCCGAATTCCGGGAACCGCCCTGGAACGGCTGCTCCGTGCGCTTGAGGAGCCAAATCCGCGGTTCGTGCTCGCGCCGCTCGACTGGATCGTAGCGATCGCCGTTCGCGGCGTCGCGCGAGCCGATGTTCCCGATCTTCCGGATCGCGTCATTGCCGCAACCGCCGCCGCTCTCCGGCTGCCGCTCGTCACCAAGGACGGACGAATTCGGGCGACGAACCTGGAGACCCTCTGGTGAAGGGTCGTCAGCCTCGAATCCCCCGTGTGCCTGGAATGCTCCGCGTTCTCCTGTTTACTGAGAGCCAATTCGGCGCCCGCGGCCAATTCGGTGAGGATAGAATGGAAACATGGTGCTCAGTGCACAGGAAGAATCGCTAATCGGTGTGGTCCGGACACTCCCGCCGGAAGACGCTGGGAAGGTCCTGGATTGGGCTCGTCAGCTTGCCGGCATTGCAGGGGGCCGCGCGATCGAGTGGTCCGATGCCTGGACTGACGAGGATCTCGCCGACGCAACAGCGGCCGCTGTGCAGCGCTTCGAAGATCGGGAGCGGGAAGACCGTTGAAGCCCGGAGACGTCGCCGTAGGCGCCTTTCCGGGCGCGCACGTAACCAAAACTCTTGGCTCCCACCGACCGTGCATTGCGTGATTGGAAGCAAGCGGGGCTACATGCGGCGTCCTATTTTAGGCTGTTTCCGGTCACTCTATCCCAGCACGAAGTCCGGCTGATCGGAAGACTCTCCGATTCGGACTGGGAGTTGATGCGATTGTGCTTTAAGGTTGGGTTTGGCAACCGGTAGTTCCCGGCGTTGCTCAACCTGCCAAACGGTCGTGAATGTGATCAGTTCGAAAACCATCCGCAGGTACGCAGCTCTGCGCGCGGATGCAGCCGAAGAACTGTTCAAATGGAACAAGGCCGCCAGTCACGCGGTCTGGCGCGACATTCATTGCGTGCGCCAGCACTTTCCGGATGCGGACCAGTACAAGTCGTTATTGATTTTCAATATCCGGCATATCCGGCATAACTACGATCGCCTCATCGTAAAAGTGGATTACCGGGCAAGGCTGCCGATGGTCGAGGAATTTGTCACTCACAACGGATACATGCGAGGAGATTGGAAGAAATGGGCGCGCTGACAATCGACAACAAGAAGTACGGCCGCGTATTGGCCAGGGTACTGCCGCGAGTGATCGTGACGGACGAAGAACATGAACGTCTGCTGGGCGAGGTTGAAAGCCTGATGGACAAAGGCGAGCATCGCACCGCGGAGGAGGATGCTGCCCTCGAACTCATGGTTCGTTTGATCCAGGATTACGACGAGCGGCATCATCCTCTGCCCGATCCGGGTCCGCGCGAGATGCTGGTGTATTTGATGGAGCAACGCGGCCTGAAACAAGCCGGCCTCATCCCGATTTTCAAATCCAGGGGTTACGTATCAGACGTCGTTGGCGGTAGGCGCGCCATTAGCAAGGCGCGCGCCAAGCAACTTGCCGGGTTCTTCAAGGTCTCGCCGGAAGTTTTCATCTGACCACCTTGCTCGCAAGGCAGGGAGTGGGGACGGCGCGGACTTCCGCTCCAGTCCCGCAGGGATGCGCTGATTTTCGCACACTCAACCCGGGACACTCTTCACGGTCTGACCTCACTGCCGTGTCTCTGTGATCCCTCGCGCACAATCGACGTATGGCTGCAAAACAGAGGAGTCCCGCTGCGATTGGCTTGGCGGGTAAGGGCGGCAAGAAGGGCGGCCCAGCCCGCGCGGCCCGGCTCACACCCGAAAAACGCAGCGAGAACGCCAGAAAACCGGTTTCGGCACGGGGGCCCAAGAGCGGAAATGGCAGCCCTGGTGACGCCCGCGGATCGACGCCTGCCAACTCCCGCCTCAGTACTTCCAAACAGGCCCTTCATATCCGCCTGAAGCGCCTGAAGAACGCCAAAGACGAAAGCGAAATCCGCCGCCTCACGGACGAGTTGCAAAGGATCGTATTCCACAAACAGTACCGGAATGCCGAAAATTAGGAAGCCTCCGCCCGGTCCAATCATGGACCACCTGGCGTTGCGTTTTCGGGAAGGCCGGATTTCGATCGCCGATTTCGACGAATTGCACGACTGGCTGGCGTCCGATCCGGGTGTGCCACATGGGAAATGGTATAAGCGCTTCAGACGATTCACTCTCGCGGGCGAAGGCGATCTGCCGAAAACGTTCTTGGAACCGGGGCATGGCCGCTCACGGGAGGGAAGTCGAATAGCCGCCTCATTTGAGGCTTGCACAATACAGTTACAAATCAGAGGGCGGGTGCCCTCGCACGGGTCAGACCCGCCCTAAGCAGGAGGGCGCGCGATGGCTCAACCCTGCGAGACGGCGGTGACACATCTCGCATCCCCCCGTACCGCATGAAAACAAACGCTCAACGTCAGCCGGTCAACCGAATTCCTGCCGCCGCCGTGCTACTCTTACCTCGGGTCTGGCCCCTATCCGCCCTCGGTCCATGACATTCGAATATTCATCCGGCGCGCAAGTCCGCGGGAAACCTGCCGTGCGGTGCGCCGCACCCCGAATTTGGCTCCTTCCGAAAGCAGCTCCGATCGGACATTCGGAAAAAGCCGATGGAAACCATGAAAACAAACGACTTACTAGAAATTGGCTTTGTTCGGCAGAAAATGCCCCACCCGGCGAGCATGCACAAAAAGGCACAAGCACGCACAACAACCCACAGCCCCGAACAGCCACCCGCCCCCGCCCGGCGATATAATGGAATCTAGCAGTCGAAGGTCTGATTATGAAGACCGTGGCTGAACAACTCTCCGAGCAGGTCCGCGAAGGGGAACTCTACGAAAAGCTGGATTCGAACCGGGTGCGCTGTTATGCCTGCGGCCACTGTTGTCCCATCCCCTCCGGCTTCGCGGGCGTCTGCAAAGTGCGCTACAACCAGGGCGGCAAGCTCTACGTGCCTTACGGTTATGTGAGCGCGCTGCACG
>OCTA010004001.1_pt1 | contig 12986 bp, 7 predicted proteins | sample 1538991 | NCBI WGS metagenome assembly OCTA01 (sample SAMEA3539302, study PRJEB22396) | soil metagenome | biome: tundra; feature: field; material: soil | place: USA | collected 2010-05 | depth 0.15 m
AGCGGAACGACCGCCAGGCGGACAACGCTGTGGGTGTCAACTCCACAGCGAAGTGATCCGTCTTGGCTGTCGGAGGTGTAGTCGCTGGGGCAGCGTTGGAAACAAGACCCGTGCAGACACCCTTCGGATCTCCGCCCGCGCCCGGCACTGTCGGCTGCGTGGTGGCGTTGGGAGTTCCCAAAGCCGTGGCGTTGGTGGCATTGACCGTATAGATCGTCGAAAGGCCAGTGCCTCCGTCACAGACCCAGAAAGGACTGGTTGCCGAGGCGGCAAGCCCCCACGGGTTGACCAGGCGGGGATCGATGAAATCCGCCGCCGGACTTGCCGTTGAGGCCGCGTCGGCAACAAGGTTGGGTACGAGGTAACCGGTGGCCGCCGGCAACGCCTGCGGCGCAAGTGTAAGAAACATACAGACAGCCAGTGCATAACGACCTGCGCTGAAAGGAGTGTCACAGCCGGGCAGCTCACGGTAACGACCGAGGCCCGACCCGCGACAGAGGCACCGCGCGTGACCGCTCAATCGCGGCTCAGGGCCGGACATTTTTGGTCCGACGCCGGCCAGCCTGGCCGCCAACCGCAGCAGCGCACGGCCGGCAGCCACAAACCAGCCATAAGCGGCCCATCGCCCCCAAGGGCGGGACGCTAATTTAGTATCTATTCGTACGTCCGCCGAAGACTTTGCAGGGTAGCAAAGACGGGGCATTCCATGCCACTATAGTTATAGCGGAGTAATGGGGATGCGGTTGGAGCGGGGCCCGGCACTGACGAGAGCGGCGGGTCTAAGAACCCAAGCAAAATCGAGAATAAGAAAGGTAGAAGGTGATGAGGACGTCACTGCTTCCCCGGACCTCCAGATTGCTGAACCTGTCCGCCCCGGCGATTTTGCTGGCGAGCGCATTTGGCGCAGGCAGCCTGACAGTACCTGCGGCATGAGGTCGCGGACTCGGCTACGCGCCTGTGGCTCGGTGGCGTCCCAGGCACCGGATATGCGGAAATTGCCAGCGGGCGGATCAATGGCATTGAAGAGAGCCGGAGGGCGGTCCGGTTCGCACCGGACGCGCCGGCCAGCGTCCCGGAGACAACCGCGAGTGGCGGTCTTCCCGACCAGGGTTCTTTCAAGAGATTGATCGCCAGCGCCGCCTCGACGTACCAGATGGATCCGAACTTCGTGGCCAGCGTAGTGGAGGCCGAAAGCGGCTTCAATCCCACTGCCCTCTCGCCCAGTGGCGCCCAGGGGTTGATGCAGCTTATGCCGGAGACGGCAGCCATGCTGGGCGCCGAGGACCTGCTGGACCCGGCCACGAACCTGTGGGCGGGCACGAGATACTTGCGCCAGTTGCTTGACCGGTTCGCCGGCGATGCGGTGAAAGCGCTGGCGGCCTACATTGCCGGGCCACAGCGAGTGGAGCAGTATGGCGCTCCCCGGTACGGCGAGACGCGTGCTTACGTCACCCGGATTATTGACGATTACAACCGCAAGAAGCTCCAGCAGCGGGAACATTCATCGGGGGCGCCGGCCGATAAATAAGCGACTGGCGCCAACCCGCACTTCGGCGCCTACTTGGCTCCGGGAAGCAGGACCGGCTGCGTGCCCGTGTAGTGGTCCTGCTGCGTCATCTGTGCCCGTTGCTGGTACATCTGCTGCAACTGCTGGCTGATGCTTTGCGGGGTCAATGTCGCAGGTGGAGTCAGTGCGCCCGGCTTCGCCGGATTCGACGTATCCGGCTGCAACAGCGGCTGCCCGGACAGATCCGGCTGCACCGGTAAAGGCGGCGTGGCGGGCTCGGGCCGCGCTGGCTCAGGCTGCGTCAAAGAACTCGCGTCCGGCGCCGTGATCTCCGGCGGTGCCGGAGCAGGACTGTCGGGCACTGGTGCTTCAGGTGGCGCCGCAGCCGCCACGTAAGGGCCGCGGGACGCACGCGCCGGCGCATCCGTTTTCTTCTCTCGCGGCATTAACAGCACGGCTTGCAGTTTCTCCGGATCGGCATCCGAGGCCTGGATCAGATAGTCGAAATTCGAGTCGCTCAGCAACTCCGCCAGAATCTGGCGCGCTGGTCCCGGTCCCAATTCGACGACCGGCATCCGCTCGCTCGCCGCGCCGGCCGGAACATCGATTTTCGCGCCGGTTAGAGTCGCGACTTGCGTCAGGACTTCCGCCAGGGTTGAACCGAGCGCATCAATCCGGAGCTGTCCGCCCACGTAGGTTATCTTTGGGGGAACGGCGGGGCGCGCGGGCGACTCGGCCGCCGCTGGCGGGGCTTCCGGCGTGGTCGTCTGAGCCCCCGCGACGCTTGCGAAAAGTAGAAGCGCCAGCGAGCAGCCGGCTTTAGTCGTGCCCCCGTGCCCCGCCGCAACTTTTGCCACTGCCATATCCGTTCACCTCGCAATCGCCATTCGAACTAATCACTGGCAACATTCAGAGCCGATGATGGAGGTAACAGTTCCAATCCTACCACGGATTCCTCCACTGATCCCGAGGGTCCCAGCAGCTTCTTCACGGCCGTGTTCCACCTCCAAATCTCGTAAATGGCCGGGTACACCAGCAGCTCGAGAACGAAGGAGGTGAAGATGCCGCCGACCATCGGCGCGGCAATACGTTTCATCACATCGGAACCGGCGCCCGTGGCCCACATGATGGGAAACAGGCCAACGCAGACGGTGGCGAACGTCATGAACTTCGGCCGCAGACGCTTGGCAGCTCCCTGAACGATGGCTTCACGCAGCTCGCCGAGACTGTTCAGGCGGCCTTCACGCCTGGCCGCCTCGTAGGCCAAGTCAAGGTAGAGCAGCATGAAGACTCCCGTCTCGGCGTCGATGCCCAGCAGAGCAATCAACCCCACCCACACAGCCACGCTCATGTTGTAGCCGGCGAGATACAGGAACCAGACGGCACCCACGCCGGAAAAAGGGACCGCCAGCAAAACGATCATTGTTTTGGGCATCGAGCCGGTGTTGATGTACAGAAGAAGGCAGATCAGAAAGAGCGTGAGCGGCAGCACGAGTTTCAGGCGCTCTTTTACCCGCTCGATGGCTTCGTACTGCCCGCTCCAGGCGATCGAGTAGCCAGTCGGCAGCTTCAAGTGGTCGCGCAGGAGCCGATTGGCTTCGCTGAGGAAGCTTCCAGGGTCGCGGCCCGCGAGGTCCACATAAACGTATCCCGTGAGCAGTCCGTCTTCATTGCGAATCATGGACGGCCCGGTGGCGAGGCTGATTTGCGCCAGATCGCTCAGGGGCAATTGCCGCTGGCCGCCGGCCGGAACCGGGATACGGCCGAGGGCGGCAAGGTCGCTGCGGGAATCGCGCTGGTAGCGGACGTTGACCCGATAGCGTTCCGGCCCGGCCACAACCGTGCTGACGTTGTCGCCGCCGATCGCATTCTCCACCACGCTCTGCGCCTCATCGATGCTGATGCCATAGCGCGCCAGTTGTTCGCGGTCCCATTTGAAATCGAGAAAGTAGCCGCCGGCGGTGCGCTCAGCGAGCACCGCGCGCGTGCCTTTCACGGTCTTCAGCAAGGATTCGATATCGGCGCCGATTTCCTGAATGTGCTGCAAATCGGCGCCTGCGATCTTCAGCCCCACGGGCGTCCGAATGCCGGTCGTGAGCATGTCGATGCGGCCTCTGATCGGCATCGTCCAGGCGTTGCTGACACCGGGAATCTTCAGCGCCCGATTCAACTGGGCGACCAGCTCCTCGGTCGAGATGGTGTCGGGCGTGATGTGGCGGAATACGCGCTTGGCCCATTCCGGCGCCCAAGAGGAATACCAGGTATCGACATGCCGCCACGCCGCGCGCGGTTTCAGGGTGATCACGGTTTCCAGCATGGAGAGGGGGGCCGGATCGGTGGCGGTTTCCGCGCGCCCGGCTTTGCCCAGCACGCGATCCACCTCCGGGAACTGGCGGATGATGCGGTCGGTGACCTGAAGCAACTGCTGCGCCTGGCCGATGGAGATGCCGGGCAGGGTGGTCGGCATGTACATCAGCGAGCCTTCGTCGAGCGGCGGCATGGACTCCGATCCCAAGCCGTAGAAAACCGGTATGGTGACCACAACCACTGCCAGCGCCGCGCCGATGACGAACCACCTCCAGCGCAACGTCCATCGGACCACCGGCTCGTAGACGCGTATCAGCCGCCGGCTGACGGGGTTGCGCTCTTCGGACTTTACGTCGCCGACCAGCACGGCATTCATCACCCGGCATAGCCATGCCGGCCGGAAGTCGAAGCGCTCGACACGCATCAGCAGCACACGCAGCGCGGGATCGAGTGTGACCGCCAATAGAGCCGCCACCAACATGGTCAGCGTCTTGGTATACGCCAGCGGCCGGAACATACGGCCGGCTTCGGCCTGCAACGTCAGCACCGGCAAAAAGGAGACGGCGATCACCAGCAGGGCGAAGAACGTTGGTCCGGCTACTTCCTTGATGGCCTCGATCACCACTTCGCGGCAGTCGCGCGTGCGCCCGGTCTTTTGCCACAGCTCGAGTTTCTTGTGCGTCTGTTCGACCACCACGATGGAAGCGTCCACCAGCTCGCTGAACGCGATGGCCACTCCCGCCAGCGACATGATATTGGCGCTGATGCCCATCATGCGGAACGGGATGAACGCCAGCAGCACGGCGACCGGCATGGTGACAATGGGGATGGCCGCGCTGGGGAAGTGCCACAGAAAAACCAGGATGATGAGAACCACCGTGATCAGGACCTCGAGGATGGTCTCTTTCACCGTGCCGATGGTCTTGCGGATCAACTCCGAACGGTCGTAAACGGGAATGAGCTTCACCCCCGCCGGAAACCCCGGCGCGATCTCTTTGATCTTGGCCTTCACCCGGTCGATTACATCCAGAGCGTTGGCGCCGTCGCGCATGACGACGATACCGGAGACGACGTCGCCCGTGCCATCCAGATCGGCGACGCCCCGCCGCAGGTCGGGCCCCATCGCCACCTGGCCAACGTCCTTAATGCGGATCTGCGAACCATTGTCTGTGACGCTGAGCGGGATATTCTCGAAATCCTCGATCGAGCGCGCGTAACCGCGGCCGCGAACCATGTACTCCGTTCCGCCAAATTCCAGCAATCGTCCGGCGGACTCCTTGTTGCCGCTGCGCACGGCCTCCACCACACGGCTCACCGGGATGCCGTACGCCCGCAGACGATTCGGGTCCAGGTTCACCTGGTATTGCCGCGTATAACCGCCGATTGGCGCAACCTCGGCCACGCCTGGCACCGACCGGAGGTAATAACTCAAATACCAATCCTGATACGAACGCAGATCGGCGAGGCTGTGCTGGCCCGACGTATCCACCAGAGCATACTGATAGATCCACCCGAGACCGGTAGCATCGGGGCCAAGCTCGGTCCTGACCCCCTCCGGCAAACGCGAAATGATGCTCGAGAGATACTCCAATGTACGCGAGCGCGCCCAGTACAGATCGGTTCCATCTTCAAAGACCACGTACACGTAGGAGTAGCCGAAATCGGAGAAGCCCCGGACCGCCTTGACCCGCGGCGCGCCGAGCATGGCAGTGACGATGGGATACGTGACTTGGTCCTCGACGATATCCGGACTGCGGTCCCAGCGTGAAAAGACAATGACTTGTGTATCGCTCAGATCGGGAGTAGCATCCAGAGGCACCGTGACCATCGCCCACCATCCGGCGATGCAGGCGGCAAGCGTCAAAACGATCACCGCCAGCTTGTGCTCCACGGAGAAGTCGATGACCCGGTTGATCACCGTCAATCTCCCTGGCGCCGATCATTCTGGAATTTCTGTTTGCACTCCTTGGAACAGAAGTAGTAGGTGGTGCCGCGATAAGCGAAAGAGTTGCCGGAAGCTGCCGCCTTGGCTGGATCCACCTGCATGCCGCACGTCGGATCTCTGACCGTCTTTGCCGCCGCCATCGGTTGGGGCATACCAGCCGGCCTGTCGGAGGTGCGCGCCGGTCCGGACCCGGGCGCTGGTGTTTTCAGCCGGCTTTCCGAATCGACCAGAAAGGTGGCCGCGACCACCACGCGCTCACCTGGCTTAACCCCTCGCCGGATCTCGACCCGTTCGCCAGAACGCCATCCGGTTTCGACTTCGCGAGGCTCGAAGACGCCTTCGCCGCGCTCGACATAGACACGCGCGTGCGCTCCCGAATCGACCAGTGCGTCCAGCGGTACCGTGACCGCCGGCGGCAGGCGGACAGGCAACTCGACGTCGACCAACATGTCGGGCCGGAGGATGAAGGTGGGATTGTCAACTTCCAGACGCAGCTTCACCGTCCCGCCACCGGCCTCGGATTGGGGCAGGCTGTCGGTAATGCGCGCGGGCAAATGGCGTCCTTCTTCTCGCAAGGCGATCTGTGCCAGGCCGCCAGGGCGCAGATACTGACTTTCCTGTTCGAACACCTCGGCCACCACCCACACCCGGCTCAGATCCGCGATGCGGTAGAATTCGCTGTTGCGCTCGAAATGCTGCCCTGGCGTAATGTTCCGGGCGAGAATGAATCCGTCCACCGGCGCCACCACAGCAATACTCTCGGGAAGCTGGCGGGCATCGGCCACTTGCTTAATCTGCAAATCGCTCATGCCGAGATTGCGCAGGCGATCGGTGTAGCCCTGAAGACTGCTTACACCTTGCCTGGAGACAGCGCCGGGAAATGGAACCGTCCGATTCCCGTCGTTGCCGTTGGCGCCCGGCACACGCTCGGTAGCGGCCAGAAACCCGGAAGCGATCGACAAAAAATCGGGAGCGTAATAGGTCGCCAGCTTCTGGTCCTTCTTGACCCGCACTCCCACCGAATCGTTGTAAGTCTCTCGAATAAACCCGTCCGCACCGGAGTTGACCCGGTACACTCGCGTGTCCTCCGGAACCACGCGGCCCACTACGCGAATGATGCGAGTGGCGCCACTCCTCTCCACCGCTGCGACCCGGACCCCCAGTAATCGCTGCGTGCCGCCGTCGATGGTGACCGCTCCCGCGGGCAATTGCGCCACGGGCGACGATGGCGCGGCGTTCCCGGCATCCTCGGCGTACACCGGTTCCAGCTCCATTCCGCAGTCCGGGGCAATGCCGGGCTTATCGGATTTGTAGGCGGGATGCATGGGGTCCACGTAATACAGCACTTTCCGCCCAGTCTGGCCGCCTGTTTGCGAATGCGGATGGTACCGTCCCAGTCCGTAGGACACAGCGATCGCCGCAACGACCGCTATGGCAAGACCTATCCGCCGCATTTGGCTCGTCCTCCTCTCCATTTGTCTGGCTCCGGATCGACCCAACGCACTCGTCCAAGCCGCACTTGGTTCGGAGTAGCCTGGGCAAAAGCCGTGCTCACGAAAAACGCTGCTCGCAAGAACCGCTTACGCGCCCCCGGCTTGGCACACTTACAGCATTCGCCGGCATCATTCAGGCCTTCAATAGCCGATAATGAGCGATACGGAGACGGCGTGTCTTTGCGCGCGCGCAAATGCGACAGCGCCAACGGCAAGTGCGCAACGGCCTGGCATCCTGGAACCGGCAGCCTGGGAGCCGGCCTACCCATGCGATCTGAAGCCCTTTTGATGCAATGGCTTCCGGCCCGAAACGGGTCGCGCGGAGCACAGCGATTCGTCACCTTTCGCGATCGCGCGCAGCGACTGAACGTCGCAAATCGTTGCAACCTCACGGCCAAGCCTTACTATCCCGCGCGATTGCCATGCCGAAAGCAGCCGGCTTACGGAAAACAACGTCGTGCCGGTCATCTGCGCCAGATTTTCGCGCGAGAGGCCGATTTCGACGCCGTCATCGACCGGTTGGCCTATATGCTCCATCAATCGCATCACCTGACGGGCGACCCGCGGACCAACTTTCTCCGTTGCCACTTCCCGAAATCGCTCTTCGAGGTCCAGCAACTTTTGGCTGAGAATTTTAGTCATGTTTTGGTGCAACGGGAACCGCTCCATCAAAGTCTTGAAAGCGGGCGCTTCCCAGACGAGCCCCCGGCACAACCGAAACGCTTGCGCCGTTGAACAGTGCTTGCCAGTAGTAAACAGGCTCGCTGCACCAAGTACGGCGCCGGGCACACTGAACCTGAGCAGCACCTCATCCCCACTCAGTCCAACCTTCGTCATTTTCACCGAGCCCGAGGTGAGCAGCAGGACCTGCCGTACCGACTCGCCCTCCATGTACAGCACCTCGCCGCGCTTGAACTCCTTGACCCGCGCGCCGGCGGCGATCTTCGCATAGTCCCCTGGCGAAATGCCGGCAAACAGCGGAGGACGCTCTGCTGCCGTCCCACTGTGCCGATCCCCCTCCGGATTCTTGCGGCGAACAATAGCCAACTTGTCGGCGCCCCTCGCCCAGTGACAGAAGGGGTCATCTTGTGGAAACGGATTATTCCCCTTCGTCGGTGTGGTAACACTATAAATCATCCGCGGCTCTCTGTCAACATAACTTACCCCGCTGACAGCGCTGTTGCCAATACGAAGAGGTACTTCTTCTCTATGGGGTAACGTATAGAACCTCCGTAAGGTCTGAGTGAGGCATGCCGATAGCCAAAGCCGTTCGGCTGCGCCGGCATAGCCAACTGGGAGTGGGCTCAGGAGTTCTGCCTGGTATGCCGGCGCGCGCCGGCGATCCGGCCTGTCGCTTTTTGCGACAGTGGCGCTTTTTGCTACACTAGCCTCTATGCCGCAATGCCTGGCCGAACTTTGTGAGCGTCCGACATCCTTGCTCCAACGCAAACAGATGCGGGGGCCGGTGCGTTATGAATAGAGGGGTACACGAACTCCGATCGCTCGATACAGGCGCCATGATCAATCGTCAGCGGCTGGCTATGTGGATTATCGTCGCCGCGTTAAGCTTGCCTGCCTACGCGGATCGTGCGAGCGACGCGTACAACCATGGAGTCCGTGCGGAACGCCAGCAAAACTACGATGGCGCTTACGAGTATTACAAGCAGGCTCACACGATTGCGCCCAATGATGGAAAGTATCTTGCCGCCTATACGCGCATGCGCTTCAATGCCGCCATGCAGCACGTCCGCACCGGCCAGAACCTGCGCAGCACAGGCGCCCTTCCGCAAGCCATGGCGGAATTCCGGCACGCGGTCGAGATCGACAGTTCCAGCTTCCTGGCGCAGGACGAGCTGCGGCATACGGCCGACATGATCCAGCGGCAGGAGCAGCAGCGGTCGGCGCCGAAGGTCGAGCGGGCGGTACCCAAGTTGGCCGACGAGGATGGCAAAACGGTGGAGCTGCAGCCGCTCTCCAACGCCCCCATTACCTTGCACATGACCGTGAATGCGGACGCGGCCTACAAGACCATCTGCAAACTGGCGGGACTCAATGTAATCATCGATCCGGACTACAGGCCGCAGAAGATTTCGGTCGATCTCGCGGATGTGACCATCCGCGAAGCGTTGGACATGGTTCGCCTCCAGTCGAAAACTTTTTGGCTTCCGGTGTTGGCGAACACGATTTTTGTAGCCGCGGATTCGGCCGCAAAACGCAAAGATCTCGAACAGAACGTCATGCGGACGTTCTACCTTCAAAACATTTCGACGGCGGCCGAGTTGACGGAAGCGGCCAACCTGCTCCGCCAAATTCTGGAAATCACCCACGTTCAACTTCTTGCAGGACAAGGCGCCCTGGTTCTGCGCGGCACGCCGGACCAGATGGTCCTTGCCGAAAAGTTGCTGACCGACATCGACAAGCCCAAGTCCGAGGTGGTTATCGACGTCGCCGTGATGCAGGTAAACCGCGACCGGCTTCGCACCCTGGGGACCAACGTGCCTACATCCGTCAGCATAGGCATCAACCCCAGCATCGCTGCGGCAACCGGCGGAAGCGGCGGCGGCGGATTCACGGTGGGCAATTTCGCTCTGAGCGTTCCAGGAGGTTCGTTTTCGTTCCTGGCCAGCGACAGCAACACCAAGCTTCTGCAAAACCCCGAGATTCGGGCTATGAACGACGAAAAGGCCACGCTGAGAATCGGCGACCGGGTGCCCATCGCCACTGGCTCGTTCGCCGGCACTACTGGTGGAACCGGCGTCAGTCCCCTGATCAGCACTCAATTCACATATCTGGATGTCGGCGTGAACATCGATATTACTCCGCACATTCATCCCAACCACGAAGTCACCCTGAAGATGGCGCTGGAGATTTCCTCGCTGAACGGTACGGAGACCATTGGCGGGATCACGCAACCCATCATTGGCCAGCGCCGCATCGAGCATGAAACCCGGCTGGCCGATGGCGAAGTAAACCTGCTGGGCGGCATTCTGGAGGACACGGAAACCCAGTCCATGAGCGGCTATCCCTGGATCAGCAGGATTCCGATCCTGAAGTACCTGTTTGCGCAGGACAATCGGGAACGCCGGGAAAATGAAATCGTATTCGCCATCACCCCCCACATTGTGCGGGCGCAAGAGATAACCGAACAGAACCTGCGGGCGATCGAGATCGGCACCGGCAGCTCCATCGAATTGCGCCGGAAGGCGTCTGCTCCGGCGGCTTCCACTCCCCAGCATCCGGCCGATGCGGCAAAGCCGCAGCCGCCTGCGCCGCCAGCCAAGCCTGGAACACCCTGACGAGGGTTGGCGATCGGGTTTTCGCCGCATCGGGAAGGCGAATCGAACCGGGCGGCCCTGCTCTCCTCCAGTGCAGTCCGGCTCAATTCAGGTTCTAGTAGTACTCACCCGCCTGGCTGGCGTCTTTGTGGGGCCGAGGCGATTTTTCTCGCCGAATGTTTGCTGATGAGCAAAGATATTAAAAAGCAATCCGTTAATATTGGGAAGACCCCGGCGGCGCGCGCTTTAGCTTGATGCAATCAAGCGCCGCGGGAGCAGGGACTATTCAAACGCCGCCGGGCCCGGCGGCAGAGGAGAAGAACGCATGGCAAGCAGAAAGCTGAGCACCCCATTGTTCCTAGCGGTGCTGATCTGTGTTGTGGCAATGTCCGCAACCGCACAGTCCTTCAGGGTTCAATGTCCGACCAGCACCATCACTCACCCGTCGACGTTAAACAACAATAATGTGGAACCGCCGTACATCGGTCCGACGACATTCGGGACAGTGCCGGTCACCGGCACCCAAGGTGGGTACGTGACGCCGACTGCGAACGTCAACGGAGCGATCAAGTGCCAGCAGGTGTCGGGCGGCGATGGCTATATGACGGAGGCTGACGGCACGCAGACGTACATGTTCTCCTTCGGGCCGCTCTCCGGGCTCGCGGCCATCGCGGCCGGCCTGCCGGGTACTGAGTTCCCGAGTGCCTTTAACACCCCGTATCCGGGCACGCTGACGCGCGGCGACCCCGCCGCGACCGATGGGGCCATAAACGGTGGTTCGCCGGGCGCGGGCTTGCCTCCGCTTGCGCCGTTTACCTGGAACGGCGCGGTGGGCCTTGCCCCCGATGTGGTGAGCACCGTGAATGTCGCCGACCTCGCTGAGGGTCCTCCTATCGCCCCCGCTACCGCACCTGGCTGCCCTACGCCGGGTCCTCATACGGTAACAGCTTACACCTACCAACCGCTGAACCAGCCTGTGGGGTCACAGGTAGTCATCGCGGGCAATACGGGCGCGGCGGCGCCCTATAACGGTACTTACACAATCACCTGTGTGAACGCTACAACAGCGGGGGTCTTCGTCGTCGATCCGAACGGCTTTAGCACGTCTGCCTTCCAGTACATCGATCCAACCGCAGGGCTGGCCGTGCAAACCGAGATAACGGCGACGGCGTCGACGCTTCCGGTAATCGATGGTCATGTCGACCCCCGCCCGATTATGGATGTTGGGGTGATGAACGGCAACATTCCGGCGCCGTTGGTTGCGTTCGATGAGGACGACGAGATGTTCCTCACCCTCACCAACGTCGGCATGATCATGCGGCCGGACCTGTTCGAGCAGCACACCGTCCACTTCCACGGCTACCCCAACGCTTCGCCGTTCTATGACGGCGTGCCGGACGCCTCGGTGGCCATTAACATCGGCGCCAGCTTTACGTACTACTACCTGGCGCCGGATGCCGGCAGCTATTTCTGGCACTGCCATATCACCCCGCCCGAGCACTTGCAGATGGGCATGGTGGGGCAGCTCTATGTGCGCCCGCGGCAGAATCGGGTGCCCTCCGGCGGTAACCTCTATACCTACCTGGGGTATCAAAATGGGATCGGAGTGACGACCGCGGATCTGCGCACGGCTTGCAATCCCGCGGCCGACATCCTGTGCAGCGCCACCATGCCGGCCATCAACACCGGCGCCAACCAGGGCACCGATTTACTAGGCAATCCCCAAAAGTACGTCTACAACGACGGCGACGGCTCAACCGCCTACGACGTCGAGTACCCCATCCAGATGCACGGCTTTGACCCCAATTTCCATTTTGTGGGCATGACGTTCAACCCGGAAATGTTTGTGGACATGAAGGACAAGTATTTCCTGCTGAACGGGCGGAGCTACCCCGACACGGTCGCTCCCGGCCCTCAGGCCACCGAGTCGACCGATGGCACAATGCACTATTCACAACCGTTGCCTGCCATCATTAACATTCCGAAAGGCGGGAAGGCGTCTCTGCGCCTCGTGAACCTGTCCGTCACGGAGTATCACACGCTACAGACCCTGGGGGTTCCCATGAAGGTCGTGGGATGGAATGCCAAACTCTTGCGCGACCAGGCGGGAATAAACACCGAATACTATTCCAACTCGATCACGCTGGGCGGCGGCGAGTCCTGCGACGTGGTTTTGGATGCTACCAGTGTTCCCGTGGGGACATACTATCTCTACACGCCCAATCTCGATCACCTGGCGAACGACGCCGAGAATTTCGGCGGGATGATGACGGAAGTCCATGTCTGCACCACTTTGACGGGCGGCAGCACCTTCGGTAACACTTGTTCCACCAATTAGGAGCGACGCAGTGAGGGAGACGAAGAAAATGACACAAGCGAACTGGATTTCACGACTGCTTCTGGCGACGGTGGCGGCGTTGCTGCTCGCCTCCACGGCTTATGCTGCCACCCCTGGCATC
>OCTA010004005.1_pt1 | contig 12981 bp, 13 predicted proteins | sample 1538991 | NCBI WGS metagenome assembly OCTA01 (sample SAMEA3539302, study PRJEB22396) | soil metagenome | biome: tundra; feature: field; material: soil | place: USA | collected 2010-05 | depth 0.15 m
AACCCGCCACCTCATTTCACTCCTCGCCGGACGTTGGACCTTGGCCGTCCTCGCCCAGCTCGCCGACGGTGGTCGGCGCTACCAAGACTCGATGACGCACTCGAAGGTGTCTCGCACAAGTGCTCACCGAAACCCTCCGGCGAGCCGAACGCGACGGACTGACCTCCCGCCACCTCGACCCCGGCCGCATCGAAACTGCCACCCTCTGTCGGCTCACTGACCTCGGCCGTTCCCTCGACGAGCCCCTCGCGACGCTCGAAAGGTGGGTTGATCGCAACTGGAGCCAGGTCGAGGCATCCAGACGACGGTGGAGCCGGCGTAGCGATTAGCTCCCGACACCGGTCCCCGTGTCGCCCTAGTGGTACCGCCGGGCACCTGCCGGTAACCCAGGGCTCGTTGAAGTGCCGTTTTGCCAGATGTATACATGGAAATGTCGGTTGTGGAGGTCCTTCGCCTCGCTGACCCTGGGGTAACGAGTGACCGCCGCGGCATGGAGGTCTTCGCCTATGCAGCTGGGTCGGTTGAATGCCCGAGCAGCCGTCGTAGTCGCAGTTGGGAGCCTGGCGCTCTTGATCTCCGCCTGCGGCAGCGCGCCCGGCCCGGCCCCGTCGGCCACACCTGCCAAACCGACCTCCACTACGAGAGCGCCGTCGACCTCCACGACGGTCGAGTCGACCTCGGCGGCCGTACTTCAGGCTTACCGCTCCTCGTGGAGCGCCTTCGAGCACGCCCTGGCCGACGCCAACCCGTCTGATCCAGACCTGGCAGCGCCGGGTACGACGCCCGTCCTCTTCGTGCATGGCATCAACTCCGGTCCCTGGGCGTGGACCAGGGGCGATGTCGACGGGATGGGCGAGTCGCCGCTGCAGTACGTTCAGAAGTCCCTTGGTAACGGCAAGGTGACCGGCTACACCTTCGACTGGTCTAAGTACGCCGGCGGACAGGGAAATCCCGTCTTGTGGGTGACCAGTCCGCTGCCGACCAGCCTGGGCGCAGACCTGTCCCAGGCGATCGCCTGCGTCGCCCGGAATTCCGGCCACCAGGTGATCATCATCGCCCATTCGATGGGAGGCTTGATCACCCAGGACGCCAGCAGTCTCGTTCGCGCGGACATTGCCTCGGTCTTCACGCTGGGCACGCCTTACCAGGGGTCGTGGGCCGCGAGCGCGGCTGGCGGCCAGCGTCTACTCGGGGGCCTCGACCTCGTCGCACAGGTGATACGGGCAGCTTGCGGGTTCCAGGCCAGCGACCTGTTGTGCATTTACGCCGCCGAGCAGCATGATCCTGGTGTCGAGGCCATGCGCCTGGACCGGGCGGCGGCTGGAAAGCCCGGCCGGGCTTTCGGTGTACTCGCTGGCCGGCAGCGTTACCGGGACATGGCAGCCGGTCTGGCCGCTCAACATCCAGGTGCCTCTTATCGACGCCGGGGACGTCGTCGTGGGCACCAACTCGCAACGGGCCTCCTGGCCTGGAACGACCCTGTCCTGTCCGGTACGGCTCGGACTGGGCAGCCCCGTGGGCACGCCAGCCGCGCTGTCCGTTCTCGACGTGCTGGACACCAGCCTGTGCTTCCACTGGAATGAGCCGGATACCAGGGCGCTGCTCGACCACCACGGCTCGGCATGATCATGTACGGCCGCCGCACGCGGAATCTACGACGAGCTGAATCCGGCATGAACGCAAAAAGAGAGGAAACCGAGATGAAGCTGACTACCGCCGACGATGCTGGCGGCCGGGCACCTCGCCCGCGCCCCGTGGCACGAGCGGCTCGTCCCGGTCGTCTGGTGATCACCGGTCGCGTGCCACGCCGTGCCTGGTTTGTCGCGCTGGTCGTGCTGGCGATGACGGCTCTGCTGACATCGGGATGCGGGGGGAGCAGCGAGGCTTCCACGCTCCAGGGCCGCCTCCTGTCGGTTGCCGACCTGCCAGCCGGATGGTCGGCGGCGCCCGCCAACCCGAAGTTGGTGCAGACGAATGCGCCATGCCTGTCGAGCCTGCCGGCGAACCCGAACGGATGGACGTACCAGGTCGCAGGCTTCGTGGAAGGCACCTCGGTCCCGACGCTCGCCGAGGTCCTGGCCGCCGGCCCGCGGGTTCAGCAGAGGTGGCAAAGCCTTAGCCGGGCACTGGCGCGCTGCCGAACGGCCACGATCACCATCGCAGGCACGAAAGCCACGGCCACCGTCCAGCCCCTGCCCTTCCCGCGGGTCGCCAGCACGTCCTCCGCCTACGCATGGGCCTTCACCATCGCGGGGATCCGGATTGGCTTCGACCTTGTCCTCTTCTCTGCCGGGACGTACGCGGGTTATCTCGCCTACTCCGACCTAGGAGCGCCAGCGGTGGCGACGGTGCAGGCGTTCGCCGGCGCAGCGGTGGCGAAGGCGAAGACGGGATCGACGGCGCGCGTCACGGACACGGTCTCGATCGCGTCCGCGCCGGTGCGCACCGCGCACACAAAGCTGGGCACAGTCGCCTACCGCATCATCGGAAGCGGGCCGCCGCTGGTCTTGATCACCGGGTACAGCGGAACCATGGAAGGGTGGGACCGGCGCTTCGTCGACGCCCTGGCTCAGCACTACCGCGTCGTGATCTTCGACAACGCCGGCGTGGGCCCAACGGCTGCCCTGCCGGCCCCGTTGAGCATCGACGCGATGGCCAGCCAGACCAGTGCGCTCATCGACGCGCTCGGCCTCAACCATCCGGACGTCCTCGGCTGGTCGATGGGCAGCATGATCGCCCAGGCCCTCGCCGTGCTCCACCCAGACCAGGTGCGCCGCCTGGTCCTGTGCGCCAGCTTTCCCGGCAACGGACAGACGGTACGGCCCTCCCAGCAGGCGATAAACGCGCTCACCAGCAGCGACCCGCAGAAGGTGATGGCCGACCTCTTCCCCGCCAGCCAGACCGCCGCGCAGAACACCTACCTCGCAGCGATCTCCAGCTATCCCACCGCCCCTGCAGCCCCGGCAGACACCGTGACCGCCCAGGGACACGCCGTGGACCAATGGTGGGCCGGAAGCGACCCGGCCGGCCAGCAGACCGCCCTGATCGCCGTCCCCACGCTCATCGCCGACGGCACGGCGGACCAGCTCGACCCGCTCGCCAACAGCCACACCCTCGCCAGCCTGATCCCCGGAGCCAAACTCACGCTCTACCCCGACGCCGGCCACGCCTTCCTGTTCCAGGACCAGACAGCCTTCGTCCCCCTGATCGAGTCGTTCCTCGGCTGACAACCCGCGCCACTTCACGCGAAGGCACACAAGGCAGCCGAGCCACCAGGAGCTCATCGTCCAGAGGATCGGCAAGCGCACCGGGAACACCGCGTGGGCGGCCCCCAACAGACAGGGATCCGAGTGTCTCGACACCGGTACAGGTGGTACGCCCTGGCCCAAGTGCAGCACGGACTGGTGCCTGGCCGCGTCCGGGGAGGGTTCCGGAAACTCGAAGGAACCGACTAGCGCCAGCGCTGACCAGCGCGCCTATCGGCCCGTGCCCCAGGCCATGTGCCAGGTTGGCACCGGTGGTGGCGACGATGCCAGCGCCGAGGCACCACGACGCCAACGATGGTACAGGCCGACGACGCCGGTTGGCGTCCAGGATCAGCATGCTGGCCGCCCAGATGAGCCCATCCACCGTGAACGGGACGAGCCGGGCGGTCAGGCCCGACTCCCCATGTGAGCGCACCAGTTCGTGAGCGTGCTGGTAGGCGATGATCGCGGCGACGGCCACCACGGCGAGAGCTGTCGTGGTCCTGATGAGCCGGTCAGCCACCGCGCAGTTCCTCTCGCCGCGCGGTCACGAACGGGTCCTCGTCACCGTATCCGGCGAGAAGCCGTTCAGCCAGCGTGAGCGCCGTGATTGCCTCGTTGCGGCTCCGGAGCCTGGGCCAGCCCGTCACCCCCCACAGGTCGTCGAGGCGAACAACAGCGACGATCTCCGTGCCATTGATCTTCAGCGACATGGAGTCTTCGCCGAGCTTGATAGACATGGGTGCCCCTCGTCAGCGAACTAGCCACCAACGCTCTGGAACACACCGCGACGGGCGACGGCGGCCAGTTCGAGGTCACCATCCACCGCGACGAAACGTCCTTGCTGATTGGCGTCACCGACAACGGCTCCGACAGCACGCCGGCGCCCGGCACGCTTGACCCTGAAGCGGAGACCGGCCGCGGCCTGGGACTCGTCCAGTTAATCGCACACCGATGGGGACACTGCGGCGGAAAGCACGGCCGCACCGTCTGGTTCGAACTAACGGACCATCCCATGGACAAGGACGACGATTCCCCGCGCCTCGCGGACCGGCGCGCTGCTTGAGCGCCGCCGCAGATGACCACGTTACCTGGCGCGTCTTGAACAAAACGAAAACAGGAATCTTCCCGCCGGACGACCGCTCGGGAAGCACGATCGGCCGCGGGATCCCCTGCTCCTGATGCTGCCCGCCGCCAGAGATAAGGCTCACGTTGGCTGGCACGAGATCTACCCGGTGACCGACATCAAGCCGGGACGTTGGTTGTCACGGAGTGTAGGCATTGGCCGGACGCCGACGCTGTGCGTAGCGCCCTGCCGATTTAGCGCGGATGATAGCCGCAACGGTCGCGGTTGCGGCCGCCTTGCTCATTGGCCACTGTGCCGCTCCCCGTGACGAGGCTCTGAGCTCGCGGCAACGCGGCCGGGCGCCTCGGGCTTGCCGTGCGGCTACTCGTCGGTGAGGACAGTCGCTGTGATTCTGCAGACGCGTTCGGGGTCGGCGATCGCGTCGATCTCGACGATCTTGTCTTCGGCGACGGTGAAACCCATCACAGTGACGGGTCGTCCGCGCACGGTGACGACCACTCCGGCTGCTCCGTTCACCAGCGCCGGGCGCAGCTGCGCGACCCGCAGGGCGGTCGCGAGCCCGCTGACTGCCTGCCTTGCTACCGCGGCCGCGCCGCGGATCGCCATGGAGGCTGCGGGGCGCCTGGCGCCGGCGTCGATCCGCAGCACGACGTCGGGATCGAGCACCGAGACGAGGGCGTCGAAATCGCCCTCGCGCGCAGCCGAGAAGAAGGCGTCGACCACCTCCTGCTGGCGAGCGAGACCGCGATCCGGCGCCGGTACCTCGGCGCCCTTCACGCGGCGTCGCGCCCTGCTGGCCAGCTGCCTCGCCGCCGCGGGAGTCCGGCCGACCATGGGGGCGATCTCCTCGAACGGCAGCTCGAACATGTCATGGAGCACGAACGCCAGCCTCTCGGCCGGGGCCAGGGTATCGAGCACGACGAGCAGAGCAAGGCCGACCGAGTCGGCGAGCAACGCCTCCTCCTCCGGCTGCAGCTCCCCGTCTGGGCTGATGACGGGGTCGGGGACGCGCACCCCGAAGGACTCCTCGCGCCGGACGTTGCGCGAACGCAGCATGTTCAGGCACACGCGGGCAACGATCGTGGTCAGCCATCCGCCGAGGTTCTCGACCTCGCCCGCCCCCGACCGGCTCAGCCGCAGCCAGGTGTCCTGAACGGCGTCCTCGGCGTCGGTGAGCGAGCCCAGCATCCGGTAGGCAACCGCCCGCAGCCGGGCCCGGTGCTCCTCGAAGCGATCCGCCAGCCACTCGCTCTCGTCCACCGGTCACATCCTCCCGTTGCCGGGTGTCATCAGAAGTGACCCCCCACACACGACGGATGTGACAGGGAAACACCCAGCACGCTAACCCGATACTGAAAAGGAGAACACGATGCGAGTTTTCGTGGCGGGGGCGAGCGGTGCTATCGGCACCCGGCTCGTTCCTCAGCTCATAGATCAAGGTCACGAGGTGATCGGCACCTTCAACTCGCCTGGAAACGCCGAGCGTGTAAGGGCGCTCGGCGCGGAGCCGATCGCGCTCGATCTGCTCGACGCGCGCGCCGTGCGCAAGGCCGTCCTCAAAACCGAGCCCGAGGCGATCGTCCACCAGGCGACCGCTCTGGCGGATGTGCGCTTCTCCAGGAACCTCGACCGCAGCTTCGCGCCGACCAACCGGCTTCGGACCGAGGGGACCGACGCGCTGCTGGCCGCCGCGCGCGAGGCAGGCGTGCGCCGGTTCGTCGCCCAGAGCTTCGCCAGCTACCGCTACGCGCGCGAGGGCGGGCCGGTCAAGACCGAGGACGATCCGCTCGACCCCACCCCGCCGGCAGCGGCGCGCGAGACGAGCGCCGCAATGCGTCATCTCGACCAGGCGGTCACGGACGCCGGCGGGATCGCGCTTCGCTACGGCGGCTTCTACGGCGCTCCCAACGACGGGCTGCTCGCGCCCATCCGCAAGCGGCAGTTCCCGATCGTCGGCAACGGCGGCGGCGTCTCCTCATTCACCCACCTCGACGACGCCGCCGCCGCGACCGTGCACGCGCTCGAACACGACGGAGCCGGCATCTACAACATCGTTGACGACGAGCCCGCCCCAGTCCGCGAGTGGCTGCCAGTGCTCGCGAACGCGCTCGGCGCCAAGCCGCCCCGCCACGTCCCTCGCTGGCTCGCGCGGCTGGTCGCGGGCGAAGGCGCGGTGATGATGGGAACTGAGTCCCGCGGCGCCTCCAACGCCAAGGCCAAACGGGAGCTTGGGTGGACGCTCCGTTACCCAAGCTGGCGCCAAGGCTTTACCGCGGCCTACGGCCAGCCGAAGCCGCTCCAGGCCCGGGCGTGACGCGGAAACTGCCGAGGGCCCGTGCACAGAGTCCAGCAAGTCCGCGCTCCGACCAGACGGTGGGGAGGCCAGCAATCATCAGTGGTGGAGCACGAAAGGCCAGCTTAAGCAGGCTCGATGATCACGTCTCAGGCACGCACCAGGAGCGGCAAAATAGTGCATTTCTAGTGCCAGCAGGTATGAATAATCATTCAACAGACAGCCGTTGACGGATCCCTGGGGGAACGCGAGTTTACCCGCCCGCCGTGGCGCGCCGCTGGCTCAGGCTGCGCTTCCCCGGTGAAGGCAGGTCAGGTCGCCTCTTCGGTCGTCCTTGCGCCGTGGTCGCGCAGCCAGGTGACGAGATTCTCCCGGCGCGTGTCGAGGGACGCGCGATGTCGGCGGGCGTCTGGTCGCTGTACCCGGGTGTTGCGTTCAGGTTGGCTCCGCAACCCAGGAGGTGCTCGGCAACCCGGCGCTGGCCACCGTGGCACGCTTGCCAGAATGCTTCGCTGACGTCGTCGCCCGTGGGGCCCGCGTCGCTGGCGAGTAGTTCCCGGATGCGCGGCATCATGCCCAGGGCTGCGGCCTGCCATAGCTCGTCAGCCCTGGCGCCCCGCCCGACCAGCAGGCGAGCGACGTGCCAGCACCCGTAGCCGACCGCGTTGGCCAGGGGGGTGCCGATCGACCCGCCTGGCGTTTCGATGTCGGCACCGCCGTTGATCAGAGCGTCGGCCACGTCGGCGTCGTCGCTGCTCGCGGCCCAGTGCAGCGGCGTCTCGGGTTGCCGTCCTCCGGTGGTCGCGGCGTTCGGATCGGCGCCGGCTTCGTCGACTCCAGGCCGGCAGGCAGGTCGGCCAGCCCGCGTTCACGATCCACCACAGAGCCATCAGATCTATCGGTTCGAGTCGGCAGCTAGACGCCGATCGCCATCCTGAACGCGAGGCCGCGGGCGGCACCGCCGCGCAAGCGAGAAGTGAGTCGTGCCGGATTGCCTGTCGATGTATCACGGTCGCCGAGCCGTGCTCTACTTACATAGGCGAGTACGCCGGGTCTCGCCGTGCAGGACCCGCTGTTCGGTAGGAGGATGGTGCATATGGCGGGCGCATCCGAAGTCGGCCGGTTGGTGCGGGCCAGCGCGAGCGGCAATGAGGCCGCGTGGAATGAGCTCGTGCGCCGCTACTCGCCCATCGTGATGGCCGTGACCCGCAAGTACCAGCTAGCCGCCGCAGACGCCCAGGACGTCAGCCAGACAGTCTGGCTGCGGCTCGTCGAGAACTTGGCCAACCTGCGCGAGCCGGAGGCCCTGCCGGGCTGGCTGGCGACCACGGCCCAGCGTGAGTGCAGTCGTCATGTGCAGCGCGGACGACGAGTTCTGCCCGTGGACCCGCACACCGACAGCGCCATACAGCAGTGCACCACCGTCGACCTCGACGCCGACATCCTGCGAGCCGAGCTTCGCCAGGCGCTGCGCGACGGGCTCGGCGAACTGTCCGCGCGGGATCAATGGCTCCTGCGGCTGCGGGCTGCCGACCCGCCAAAGTCCTATGACGAGATCAGCCGGCTGCTCGGGATGCCGATCGGGAGCGTGGGCCCGACCCTCCGGCGGAGCCTTGCCAGGCTCCGGGAGACCAGTGCCATGCGGACATATCTGGCAGCAGCGCCGACTGCCAGCCGGGGGACAACCAGCCGGGGGACAGGAGGTGACCAGCGTGAGCTTGCCGAGGTGGACTGACGACGAATTGCTGCAGGAGCTACGCACAGCGCTGCAGGAAGCCCCGGTGGAGGAAAGCGTTATCAGCGCGGCCCAGGCGGTGTTTTCCTGGCGAACGATGGATGCTGACCTAGAGTTGCTTTGCCTCGATTCCGGTTCCGGGCTGACCGCTGGCGCGCTGGTGCGCGGCAGCGGTCCGGGCATGCTGTCATTCCACGGTGAGCGGCTGAGCGTGGAGATCGAGATCGATGAGGCCGGTATCACCGGCCTGCTGACGCCGCCGCAGCCCGCCCAGGTTACGTTGGTGACCGCCGATGGCCCGCAGGCGACGACGCGGGCGGATGAGGTCGGCTGCTTCACCTTCCCGCCGCCTGGGCGCGGGCCGCTGCGCATCGAGTGCAGGCTCGATGCTTACCGCTTCATCACCGAGTGGGTAACCGTCTAACCACGTGAAACCCGGACGACGTCACCTGCAGCAGCAGTGGCTTGAGCGTTCATGACAGTGATCGTGCCGGCAGCGGTCGTGCCGGTCATCGCAAGCCTGCCCCGGGAAGATCACGGGTCCCACGCCACGCATGGCCTGAGCCCGGGCCCGTACTAGCAATGCCTGTGCGGCCTGAGTGCCGTTCTCGCCGGTCTCCGACATGCGGGCCGCGACAAGCCCGGCCACGAGCGGCGTCGAGAAGGACGTCCCGCTCCAGCGCGCCATGCCGTCGAAGTTCCGCCACTCGCCAGCGTGCGGCGGTTCGGTGCATAGGTAAGCCCCGGTGGCAAAGGCGTTGACCAGTCCCTCACCCGGCGCGAAGACGTCCACCCAGGGCCCGTAGTTGGTGAAGTACGCCCTGCTGCGCCAGTTAGCGCTGAGAGCACCCACGCCCACCGCCCAGGGGAAAGCCGCGGGCCAGAACTTGCGCCTCGACGCGTCGTTCCCCGCGGCTGCCACCAGCACGACGCCGGGGTAGTTTCGCAGTTGCTCTCCCACAATGTCGAAACCCAGCGAAGCGATGTCCTTGCGGGTGTTGCTGCCGAAGTCGAGCGAGATGACCTCCGCGCCAGAACGCAGCACCTCGGCTACCTGCTGGACAAGATCGGATTCGTAGGTCGCGCCGAATTTCGTAAACGTCTTGCCCACCCACACGTCGGCCCGGGGCGCCATCGTCCGCAGGACGCCGGCCACAAAGGTGCCGTGGCCCGCATAGGGCAGGATGCGAGGCGGGATGCCGCCGATCGGATCCTCCTGCTCGCCAGTGACGCCGGCCAGCCAGGCGTGATCCGTCGCGGCGTCCGGCAGCCAGCCGCTATCCAGAACGGCCACGCGAACACCGTCGCCGTTACACGGCTCTGTGGACACGCCCGGGTCCGGCGGCGGGTCGGCCGGGACCTCCTCTGGCTCCGTGGCCGGACAGGTGCTACTGGCGCAGAGGTAGAAGATGTGGTCGGGCGTGGCCACCCCCTCGCCAAGCGCACGGTCGACGGCCGCGCAGACCTCCCCGAAACTCCGGGTTTCGTCATCGGTGAACTCGAGACGAGTCAGGCCGCGCACGTTCTTGTCGTGTTCCACCGGCAAGCTCGGCACGATTGCCCTGACTCGCTCAGCGTCGGCGTCACGAACAAGAAGGGCTCGTTCTCGATAGAGGTAGTCAACGTCATCTTGCTCGGCCCAATCGGGCGGCCAGGCTGCCGCGCCTTCCAGGCCCTCCTCAACATCGGGGATGCCGGACAAGATCAGCCTGATTTGGGCGTCGAGCCGGCTTCGCGGCTCGTCGTGACCCTGGTCATTAATCGGCATGACCGGCCTCATCTCATATGTGATTGGCTTCGGGAACTGTTTAGCATCATTTGCATGACATCGGGAGATCTTGAAACGGAGAACCTGCCGTTCGACCCGGCCAAGCTCCTGCCGCTCGCTCTGTCCAGGCCCAAGGATGCCGTGCGCGCGGCGCGTACCGTGCTGGCTGGCCAGCCCAGTTCCTACGACGCCTCGCTGGCGCACCACGCGATGGGGATCGTGCTCCGCGACCACGGGGACCTTCCAGGAGCGATCGTTGAGCTGAGGAGAGGGGCGAGTCTGGCCCGCGCGTCAGGCCGGCCCGAGCGTGAGGTCGACGTGCAGGCCACCCTCGGGGTGACACTCGCGTGGATGGGCCGCAGCCAGCAAGGGCTGGCCGTGCTCAACCAGGCCGTGGCGGCCTCGCGTGGCGGCCCGGCCGGGCGCGTGCTCATGCGGCGCGCCTCCGTCCTCAAGGACCTGGGCCGCTTCCACGAAGCACACGAGGACCTGTGCCGCGCTCTGCCCTACCTACGCCGGGCGAGCGACACGGTGTGGGAGGCACGGTCACTGACCCATCGAGGCGAGGTCTTTCTCGGGCTCGGTCTCCCCGGACGTGCAGGCGTGGACTTCGCGCGCGCCGAGGAGCTATTCGCAACCAGTGGGCAGGAACGCGAGTACGCCATTGCCAGGCACAACCTCGGACTGGCGGCGCTGAGCCGCGGCGACCTCCCCGCGGCGCTCACCTACTTCGACGAGGCAGGGAACCGGTACGAAGCACTAGGCGAGACCAGCCCCGACCTCGCCATGAACCGCTGCACCGCGCTGCTGGCCGCTGGGCTGGCCGGAGATGCGGCGGGAGAGGCCGACACCGCCCTCAGCCGGCTACCTCCGGGCGGAGGGATCCCGTACAAGAGGGCGGAACTGCTCTTCGAGGCCGCCATCGCCGCCCTGGCCGCGTGCGACGCCACCACCGCAACAGAGCGGGCACGCCACGCACGGCGGCTGTTTCGGACCCAGGGGCGGGCCGTCTGGGAGGCGCGCGCTGACTTTGTCATCGCCGAGGCCAGGTACGTAGCCGGTGAGCGTTCCGCCAGCCTGTTTAACTACGTCGAACGGGTCACCGCCCGTCTCGAGGCGTGCCGGGCCGGCGATGCAATGCGGGCGCACCTGCTGGCCGGCCGCCTCGCCCTGAGCGTAGGACGTGCGATCGAGGCAGACCAGCACTTTGAGCGCGCCGCGAGGTCACGCCGCCGCAGGCCGCCGCTGACCCGCAGCGTGGCCTGGCTCGCCCGGGCGCTACAGGCCGACGCGCGCGGTAACACCCGAGCCACCCTCGCCGCCTGCGCGCGCGGGCTCGACGCCCTCGACGAGCACCAGATGACGCTCGGAGCCACCGAGCTGCGCGCGTACGGCACCGCGCACGGCGCCGAGCTGGCCTTGCTCGCCCAGCGCGATGCGCTCCGGCGTGGCGATGCTCACCGGCTGCTGTTCTGGAGCGAGCGATGGCGAGCGACCGCGCTGGCCGCCCGGAGCACGCCGCTCCGGCACGACCGGGAGCTCGTGGCCGAGCTGTCAGCGCTGCGCAACGTGACCCGGCTCCTCGAGATGGATGAGACGGGCGCCCAGGGCCGGAACGCCCTTGAGCGTGAGCGACGACGACTCGAGGCGGCGGTGCAGGCCCGCACTCGCCGGTCGCCGGGCAGCCGCATGCGGGAGGCAGAAGAACTCGACCTTGACGCGCTCTTCGACGAGCTCGGCGACAGCAGGCTGATCGAGCTCGTCGAGGTCGATGGCCTGCTTCATGTGATCATCGTCGCGGATCGCCGGGTGCGGCTGCACACGGTCGGCAGCGTTCCCGAGCGCGAGGTCCAGCTGAGCCGCTTCGTGCTGCGCCGCCTCGCATACGGGCCGCCGCGGCCAGGCGACGAGCTGATCCTGGCCCACAGAGGCACGGCACTGGAGTCCTCGCTGCTCGGCTCCGCTGCCGCGGAGCTAGGGGACGGCCCCGTCGTGGTGGTACCACCGGGCCGGCTCCGGGCGGTGCCGTGGACGCTGATGCCGTCGTTGCGCGATCGCGTCGTGACCGTGGCGCCGTCCGCGTCGACCTGGATCCGTGCGCGCCGCAAGAGGCCCCCGCCCTACCGGCGCGTCGCGCTCGTGGTCGGGCCCGGGCTGGCCACCGGGGGCGCGGAGGTGGTGCAGTTGCGCCCTCGCTACCCGGAAGCCGTGCTGCTCGGGCAGGGCAGCGCGACAGCCGAGCAGGTGCTCAGCGCGCTGGATGGAGCGTGGCTAGCGCACATTGCGGCGCACGGCACGTTCCGGGCTGACAACCCGCTGTTCTCGTCGATACAGCTCGACGACGGGCCGCTCACCGTGCACGACTTCGAGCGCCTGGGCCGGGCGCCATACCGGCTGATCCTTTCCAGCTGCGACTCCGGAGTAGCCGCGGCAGTGGGTGCCGACGAGCTGCTGGGCCTGGCGAGCAGCCTGGTCCCGCTCGGTGCGGTCGGAATCGTGGCCAGTGTCGTGCCCGTCAATGACCTGGCCGCTGTCCCCCTCATGCTGGCTCTGCACGACGCTCTTCAAAAAGGCGCGACGCTCCCGAGCGCGCTTCTGGCCGCGCGCAAGGCGACCAGCGGCGATCCGCTGGCTGACGCGACCGCGCACTCCTTTATTGCTCTCGGCGCCTGAAATTCGTCTCTCTGGGAGCCAGGTCTGCCCGGCGCACTCGACAGACAGTCGCGATCGGGCCACTGCTGGCCCTCGATCACGGCCAGGGCCGAGAGCAACGCCGCCGCCGCGATCATGTCCTGGGCCCTCAGAGCTTCACGCTTGGCGTGACGGCGGCGTCTTGCCCTTGCCGTTTTCGGT